>Ga0207800_1000303_pt1 | contig 14853 bp, 13 predicted proteins | sample LuqExpMetageno11_FD_187769 | JGI IMG/M metagenome (GOLD analysis project Ga0207800, IMG submission 187769) | Tropical forest soil microbial communities from Luquillo Experimental Forest, Puerto Rico - Sample 11 (SPAdes) | ecosystem: Environmental > Terrestrial > Soil > Tropical forest ...
GTCGCCGGAACCCCTTCCCGGCTTCCCGGACTGCCTGTAACTAAGATAGCTGCAGGACCGTGCGATCGCCGATAGATTATCTTCGTTATAATCGTATATATCCATGATTACCTCCGGAGCAATATAATCTGTAATGAAAAACGGCATATGCTGCAGACTTATTATTCGCATTAAGTCTGCAGTATATACCGTATATGACCCGGCCCAGCATATAGCCGCCGACCGACCGTTGACCGACCGTTGACCGGCCAAGTTCCCGGGCGGCCCCGTTTTCCTAGAGCTTCACCAAGTTTGCGAAAGCAGCCATCAGTCTCTTCATTCCGTTGTTTTTAAAGTTGATTTCCAAGACATAGTCGCCTTTATCCAGAATTACAGCCGTGATCTTGCCCACGCCGAATTTTTTGTGCACTACATTGTCTCCGACCTTGAAATCGACTGCCGAATGGCCCGATGAAGTACCTGAACCGGCGGAACTGCCCGCAGTCCCTGCGGACATCCTTGAGACCGGCGGTTGAGTCGCACCGAAGCCGCCGCTCCTGTCCGCACCGAAGCCGCCCGTCTGCACTTTGCCTCCGAATGAGCCACCGCCAAATGAGCCGCCTAAAGCAGGGCTTCTGCCGCCAAATGCCTGTCCACCATCGCTGTTACTGTACGATCTGTTTCCGTTCACGCCTCCGTACCCTTCATCTGCACCGAAGCCGCCGCTCCTGCCGCGTCCTCTCTTTATTTCAAGCAATTCTTCGGGTATCTCCTTCATAAACCTCGAAGACCGGTTGTAGGTCGTATTGCCAAAAAGCGTCCTGCTGTAGGTACTTGTCAGGTAAAGCTGCTCCCTGGCACGTGTTATGCCTACATAGCACAGCCTGCGCTCTTCTTCCAGCTCCTCTTCGCTGTCCATCGAACGCATTCCGGGGAAGATGCCCTCTTCGAAGCCTGGAATGAATACTACAGGGAATTCCAGTCCTTTTGCGCTATGCAGCGTCATCATGACCACATGGTCCTTCTCACCTTCGAGGTCATCGATGTCCGATACGAGCATAACATTGGCAAGATAGGCTTCAAGGCCTTTTTCCTCGCTTTGCGACTCGAACTCGATCGCTCCTGAAATCAATTCCTGAACGTTTTCAACACGGGATTTCGCCTCTTCGGTATCCTCCGCCTTCAGTTCTGACAATATGCCAGACTTGTTGATTACCGCATCTATAAGCTCCTGGACGCTTGCGCCCCCGGCCATGGCCCTGAATCCTGCGATCATGTCTGCAAATTCCGTCAGCTTCGGCGCCGACCTTTTGAGTTCGGGCACTTCGGACGCCGATGATATAATGCTGTAAATGTTGCAGCCCTTGCTAACCGCTATGTTTTCGGCAGTCTCGACTGTCGTGTTTCCTATGCCTCTTTTCGGGACATTTATTATCCTCTTAAGCGCCACATCATCCGAAGGATTGGCGATAAGCCGCAGGTATGCGATGATATCCTTGATTTCCTTGCGGTCGTAGAACCTCTGGCCGCCGAATATCCTGTACGGTATACCCGATTTCATGAAGGATTCCTCAAGCACACGCGACTGCGCGTTTATACGGTACAATAGCGCAAAGTCCTTGTTTTTCCTGCCCTCATTCTTTATGAGCCTTTCGATCTCGCCTACGATAAAGGCGGCTTCGTCATGCTCATTATTTGCTTCAAAGTAAATGATCCCGTCGCCCTGCGAGTTGTCCGTCCAAAGGGTCTTGCTCTTCCTGCCTGTATTGTTCTTTATGACATTGTTGGCCGCATCGAGTATCGTTTTTGTCGAGCGATAGTTCTGCTCGAGCTTGATCACCTTCGCATCCTTGAATTCCTTCTCGAAATCCAGGATATTTCTGATGTTTGCGCCCCTCCAACTGTAAATCGACTGGTCATCATCGCCCACGACGCAAAGATTCCTGAAATGCTTTGCCAGTAAGCTCACCAGCGTATACTGCGCCGTATTCGTGTCCTGATATTCGTCCACGAGAACGTACCTGAATTTCCTCTGGTAATACTCCATTACCGGCGGATGGTCAATAAACAGCTTTATCGTCATCATTATGATATCGTCGAAGTCCAACGCGTTGTTATTCCTGAGCTTCTTCTGATAAAGTTCGTAAATGCGCGCTATTTTGCTGAGTCTGAAATCAGAGCCTGCCTCCCTGATAAATTCAGGAGGCTCCTTCAGCTCATCCTTCGCCCTGCCGATCTTTGAAAGCACCTCCCTTACCGGGAAGTTCTTTTCGTTGAGGTTAAGTTCCTTTATGCTGTCCTTGATCAGCGTCTGTTGGTCGGAGGTATCGAAAATCTCGAAATTCCTGCTGTATCCGAGCTTTTCTATATCTCGCCGCAGGATCCGCACACAGCAGGCATGGAAGGTACTGACCCAGAGGTCGCTTACGCTCTCTCCCAGTATCCCTTCAAGCCTTTGCTTCATCTCTTTCGCAGCTTTGTTTGTAAATGTTATCGCAAGGATGGATGCCGGGTGGGCAGGGCCGTTCTTCATCAGGTCCGCGATCCTCTGAGGAAACAAATCCGCTGCGCCTCTGATAGCCGTTTTGTCCGGAGTAGCAGCATCGGCCACCGATCCTCCGCCGGTTCCTGCGCCCGCTCCAAATCCCGCGTCCGACGATGATCCTCCGTCCTGCCCATCCAGTATCCTGCGCATACAAGCCAGATCATCGGGTGTTAAGCCGTCCGGTACGTTACTGCTGTGGTAAGCATTCCCGTACTTGATCATATAGGCGATCCTGTTGACCAGTACGGATGTTTTGCCCGAACCCGCTCCAGCGAGTACGAGCAGCGGCCCTTCAGTCTGGAATACCGCCTGTCTTTGGGGAGGATTGAGCCTTTTGTATTCCTTCTCCAGAAGCTTTTTTCTTAATTCAACAAATTCCTGTTTATCTTTTTCTGTTATCATCTGATTCGCACCTGTTTATATAATGTGAATGGACTGGATAGTCCGAAAAATAGTATATCATATATGGATGTCCCATGTTATCCAAAATAAAAATATATGAAGCCGCAAAAGCTGCGAATAAATAAAAGAGGCAGTGCCCCGAACATCTCTGTTCAAGGCCTGCCCCGGATATTTACAAATAATCGGGATCATAATCCATCTTATTGGTATGGATCAATTCATCGGTGTAAACTCAACGGGTACCGACGTTAAAGAAGACCATATGTACTGTATCAAAGCCCAGTTCACTATTGCAGTAATTATCAGAAGCACGAGTCCGATGATCCATAAAATAAGGGTGGCTCTGGCATAACTTCTTGTGTTTTTATTGAAGCCGCCGCTGAAGCTCCAGACAAGGACCATGATCAGGTTTATTACAGGTATGGCAGTGATGATGAACATGCCTATGAACTTCCATGTCTGCAGCGGTTTAATCTTCTCCGGCTTCATATCCGTTCCTGCCGACATGGCGGATGCAATTGGCTGGGAAGACGAGGCAGGCTGCCGTAAGTCCTGGGGAGGAACCTTCTGCTGGATGTTCTGAGGAGCGGCAGGGTTCTGTATGTTTTGCGCTGCCGTCGGAATTTTGAAGTTTTGGGCTGAAACCGGCTGCACTTCAGGTATTTCCGCTATTTCCTTCTCAACGGCGGCAGGTTCAGCTTCAATCACAGGAGCATCTGCACTTACGGCGGCCTCCTGAACTGCCGCATTCTGAACGGATTCCCCGGCTTCGGCTTTTGCGCCGCAGTTCAAGCAAAATTTTGAACCTTCTGGTAACATGTTTCCGCATTTCTCACAAAACATTTTATTTTCTCCCTTCCGATCAATATCATGGAGATTTCTATGCGAGAACATTATATAACACTTGCCAGTATTTATCAAATCATCCATAATATTTTATCCATAGCATATAAAAGCAGCATGCATCAATATGCATGCTGCTCCAATCGGCAGTATTTTCACCAGGCCTGCAGGGCACTTATTTTTTGCCTGCCGGTCATTTATGTTTTCCTGCCTGAAATTTAAAGCGCTTACTTGATCAGGCTGTCTATCGTTCCCTGGTCAAACCCTACTATTATACTTCCGTCTATATCTATTACCGGAACGCCTCTCTGTCCTGATTTCTGTACCATTTCAACAGCCGCTGTCCTGTTGCGCGAGACATCTATATCTTCAAACGGAACATTCCTGGATTTGAGATAATTTTTTGCTACAGTGCACCATGGACATGTCGGGGTCGAATATACTTTAACTGTCATACGGTTACCTCCTTGAATATGTTGTAATTTATTATTTCCCGCTTTTGATTTTCTCTGCGGGGTATAATATATTATATACCCCCCATGGGTATATAATAACAAAAATAATTTTATAAATCAAGTCCGAATTTATTTTCAGGCAAATCGGCGTCATGCCGCAAATCTTTTACGCAGAAGGAACATGGCAAAGAATGCCGCAGCAGCTATAAGCACTATCGTCGCCCCTGTTGCTGTATTCCAGTAATACGAAAAGATGAGACCTGCAATCCCGGAAAACATCGAAATCCCGACAGATACAGCATGATACTGACGCACGTTATGCGTTATATTGCGTGAAGCCGCAGCAGGCAGCACGATAAGGGAATTGATGATCAAAAGGCCCACCCATTGGATCGTTATGGTTACAACGACAGCTATCGCAACAGTAAAAAGTATATCAATGAAAAGTGTATTCACTCCGCGACTTGAAGCAAGTGATTGATTTATGCTGGTCAGCAGCACTTTGTTGAATATCAGCAGCCACAGCAATATCACCGCGAAGAAGGCTAACAGCAGCAGCAATAGCTCAAAAGGCGATATACTTAGGATGTCTCCCACCAGATACGAGGAAAACTTGTTGAAACCTCCCCCAGCCGACATGATCACGAGGCCAATCGCAACGGCAGTGGATGAGAATACGCCGATCACAGTATCGGTCGATGTTTTGGTTTTATTTTTTATAATAGTTATCGTGACAGCGAAGACGACCGAGAACAGAATTGCGCCCCAAATAGGCTGTATTCCGCCCAGCAGAGCCCCTATCGCAACGCCGGTAAAAGCTCCGTGTCCGATCGAATCGGAGAAAAAGGCCATCCTGTTGCTGACGACCATTGTTCCCAAAAGCCCGAATACAGGGGTAAGCAGCAGAACCGCCAGCAGGGCGTTTTTCATAAAGTCATGATTTACCCACTCGAACGGGAGCATGAGATCCACAATGCGGTACCAAATCTCCAGCATCAGTCCGGTCTCCCTTCTTTATGTCCTTTGCCAATATCCGCTTCATCCGCAACAAAATGCGGGATACCGAATATCCTGAGCGTACGTTCATCATTGAACACCTGTCCGGGCGTACCGCTGGTGATGACTGTCCTGTTCAGCAGAACCACACGGTCGGCATATTTAGCCACAAGTTCAAGATCGTGCGATACAAGTATTATACTCAAGTCATAATTGCTTCTGAGATCGGCAACTGTGTTATAGAAAAGTTCCAGTCCTCCCTGGTCGACCCCCGAAACAGGTTCATCGAGCAGCAGCAGATTCGGAACAGGATCCAGTGCAAGAGCGAGAAGTACGCGCTGCAGCTCACCGCCTGATAACGCACCAAGCCTCCTGTTTATAAGGTGTTCCGCCTTGACTTTGGAAAGTCCCTCTATAGCCCTCTTTCGTATGTTCGATGGTTTAAAAAGCCAGGCAGGCTTGCCGGAGCAGCTGGCAATGAACAGATCCAGCACGCTTGTCGGAGTGCCGGGATCAAAATCGAGATGCTGCGGTACATAGCCGACCACAGGCATATCTCCGCGTATCCCGCCCGTGCCCATGAATTTCAATTCACCCGTATGTGGTATCTCGCCCAGAAGCGCTTTGAGCAGCGTGCTTTTGCCTGCGCCGTTGGGCCCGATGATCGCTGTCATTTCACCGCAGTGTATATGTATATTTACATTTTCGAGTATATCGAGCTGGCCCTTCCTGACTCCGAAGTTCTCGATCTTCGTGCAGCACAGGCCGCCGCACATTCCTTCACATCCCGCATGGCTATTGTCTATCGTCATTTCTACCGCCATTTCTACCGATATTTTCTGTAGGGTAATTAATTTTTCAATTTACTCAAGTGCTTCCTTTAATGCCCTGCCATTCTGCCGCATCGCTTTGATGTAGGCGTCATACGCGTCAGGCGCAGGATCGCCGGTAACCACAGGGTCAAGTGTATATACCTTTGCGCCTGTTTCACGGGCGATAGCATCGGCAGCCTTCGAGGAATACTGGGGCTCCGCAAATAAAGCTTTGGTTCCGGTTTTCTCCACTGCGTCGATTATGCTGCCAAGCTCCTTCGGCGAGGGCTCAGAACCGGGTTCCCTCTCCACTACGGCTGCTATGTTCAGGGTAAACTCCTGGGCAAAATACGGAAAGGCCTCATGAAAAGTGATTATATCCCTGTTTTTCAAGCCGTCCAGTTCCTTGTGCATTTCTTCCTTCAACGACTTGAGCTTGTCTATATATGCAGCCTTATTGGCAGAATATTGTTCCGCATGAGAAGGATCGGCCTCAGAGAGCTGATCTGCAATATTTTCGACACACGTGATCTCATTTGTGATACTGACCCACACGTGCGGGTTTTCAACTCCGTCGCTGTCCTTTATAAGCGGTATGCCCGCAGCTGCAGTAATGATCCTGAGATCCTTGCGCTGTTTTATCACGTCATCCAGAAACGCTTCCATACCGGCGCCGTTGATAACGAAAGCGTCTGCCTTTTCGAGCGTCTTCAGGTCATCGGGCCTGAGAGAATAGTCATGCAGACACCCTGTCTGGGGTTTTGTCATATTGGTGACAGTAACACCGGGTATATCCCTTGTTATATTGATCGTCGCTATATAAACCGGATAGAAGGATGTGACGATACTAAAAACATTTTGCCGGGCTTGTCCGATCCCGCCCGGTTTTTCCGCAGACGCCGCGTCCCCGGCTCTTCCGCAAGCGGTAAGTATAAATACAAGTAAAAGCAGAACCGCCGTATTTATAAGAATTTTTTTATTCACTGACAACTCCTGTTGCAACCTTAGTCATTGATCTCTTATTTCTATTATCCTGCCTTCAGCTCTGCCCGTCAATGGCCCGCTCTGAACTGATCGACCTGTCTCTGTATTTCAGTGATCAGATTATCGACGCCTGTATTCTTTTGGTCCTTTATATATTCATCCACTTTGATTTCATCATAATCCCCCAGATATATGCTTCGGTCCATGTCCGAATATGATGTCTGCCTCAATGCCCTTATCGAGTCCATCGTCGAGTAATCCGGCCTGAATCCGTTGAGAGGCGGATATTTGGTCTTTTCTTTAATTATATCATAATACTGCGCTACTTCCTCTTTCAAGCCCGGCGTATTTGTGCGCTCATAGTCGATGTTTCTGAACGGAGCCTTCCATGCCCAGTTGAAGAAGGACATTTCTATGCTGATCCCTTCCGGAGGCTCAATATAATCTCCTTTATCGATATAATTCTTGCCTTTGACTCCGTACATGTATAGATCGTAATTCTCTTGGGACGACTCGAGCCAGTCTATGAACATGAGCGCCCTCTCTACATTCGTGGATTTTGCATTTATCACCACGCCGTTTTCCAGCGGAGTAAGTCTGGCGGAAAAACCGTCATGCAGCTGATAAGCCTTGTAGCTCCAGTCGGTGATGCCTTTCGCGCGTAAGATCACGTTGTAGTTGAAATGATCCCCAAGCCGGCCTATGAAAGAAGCCCATTTGCCACTGGTGACCATTCCTGCGTCGGTCGCAGCTATACCAACGTTTTTCATTAGATAGCCGCTATCCTTCCAGCTTTCTATCCTGTTGAGGCAATCCTTGTAGACGGGCGTCTGCTCCCAGGCCTGTATCTTTACATCCGGGTCGTCCCATTTATATACGAGGCCCAACTGATAATCCAGCACCGCATAGCCGTATGCATCCGCAAACAGCCCGATCGTCGTGTCATAGTAATTCATCGGGATCAAATTGGGTTCTTTTTCTTTTATCGTTTTCAGGAAAACTTCATAATCAGCATAACTCTTTATTTCAGGGATATTGTATTTCTCCATCAGATCCTGCCTAACAATCGCACAGGTCCTGTATGCATTCGGCATCCTTGCAGGCACGGCATATACTTTGCCTTTGACCTTGATGGCGTCGATGTCGTCCTGCGTAAACTGCCTGTAATAATTGGGAGCGTTCTGCGGGAAAAGCTCGGTCAAATCGGCTATGTAGCCCTCGTTTGCCAACGTTTCCAGCGTAACCGGAAAATACTCTGAAAAATATATGGCGTCACAGGGTAGTCCGGACGCAATATCCGCTTTTACATCTGTAAGGTAGGCCTCCGTACTTTTACCTACAAATTTGAATTGTATCTCGGTATTCAACTCGTTCTTCAGTTTGCCGTTGACAGCTTTCACTACATCCTCTTCAGAACTGTTGCCATAATTCGTATTATTGAAGTAGAATGTCAACTTAGCGTATTTCAGAGAGTCCACATCGACCTGAAAATCTGTGGGAAGAAATTCATCCTCCGCGCTGTTTCTGTCCCTGAGCAGCAGGAATGCTGCGGCTCCTCCCGCTATAAGCACTACAAGTGCGACTGAAATGATAACTATCAGTTTCTTACTCATATCAACAATTCCTTCCCAATCACATTCTTCAATGGTCCGCTCTGAACCGACCGGCCTGCCTTTGCACCTCGGAGATCAGATTGTCGATGCCCGTATCCTTTTGGTCCTTTATAAACGCATCCACTCTAATTTCATCATAATTCCCTATATATACGCTTCGGTCCATATCAGCATATGAAATTTGTCTCGAGGTCTTTATCGAGTCGACCGTCGAGTAATCCGGACTGAATCCGTTGAGAGGAGGATATTTGGTCTTTCCCTTGATTATTTCATAATACTGCGCCATTTCCTCTTTCATTCCCGGCGCATTCGCACGTTCGTAGTCGATATTTCTGAGAGGCACTTTCCAGCTCCAATTGTAGAAGTAATCAGCCCCTCTGACTTCTTCCGGAGGTTCTATGTAATCCCCTTTATCAACATAATGTTTGTCTTTGACTCCGTACATATAGAGATCGTAATTCTCCTGTGACGACTCGAGCCAGTCTATGAACATGAGCACCCTCTCCGCATTCTTGGATTTAGCGTTTATCGCCACGCCTCTTTTCAGCGGATTCAGCCTGACGGAATAACCGTCGTGCAGCTGGTAAGCCTTGTAATTCCATCCGGTAAAACTAAACTGACCCCCCAGCACTCCAATAAAAGACGCCCACTTTCCGCTTGCGATCATATTTACATTAAGCTGGGATATTCCTGCGCTTTTCATAAGGTAACCTTTATCGCGCCAGCTTTTTATCCTGTTAAGGCAATCCTTGAATACAGGCGTCTGCTCCCAGGCTTGTATCCTTACGTCCGGGTCGTCCCATTTGTAAACCAGGCCCAACTCATTGTCCAGTATTACATATCCGTACGCATCCGCAAATAGACCAAGCATAGTGTCAAAGCAATTCATCGGAATTATATCAGGCTCTTTTTCCTTTATTGTCTTGAGGTAAAACTCATAATCGTCATAGCTTTTAATTTCCGGGATATTATATTTCTCCATCAGATCCTGTCTCACTATCGCACAGGTTCTATTTGCGTCGGGTACCCTTTCAGGTACCGCATATAATTTCCCGTTTACTTTGGCAGCGTTAATGTCGTCCTTTGAAAACTGTCTGTAATAATTCGGGGCATACTGAGGGAACAATTCCGTCAGATCGGCTATATAGCCCTCGTTTGCCAATGTCTCCAGGTTAACTCCCAATCCGCTGAAGTAGAAGAAAGCATCGCAGGGCAGCCCGGCCGCTATATCCGACTTTATTTTTTCAAGATAGTTTTCCGGTCGGTCAAGAAAGTTGAATTTTATTTCAGCGCTAATTTTCTGCTTAAGTCTGCCGTTGACAGCCTGCAGAACTTCCGTGGCGCTGGGGTTTTCCTGGCCTAAAAAATACAGAGTCAGCTTTTCAGATTTCAAATTGTCCGCATCCACCTCTAAATCATTGGCTGTCGGAAGAAATTCATCCTCCTCGTTGTTCCTGTCCCTGAGGAGCAGGAATGCTGCGGCGCCCCCTGCTATTAGCACTATAAGGACGACCGAAATGATAATGATGAGTTTCTTATTCATAATAAAAATATCTTCCCAATCATATTTATTCTAATATTACCGTCCTATCCATATTGTGTCAATACGGCAATATAGTTCGATTGTCCCATTTAAGTGGTGACTTGTGCATGGTATAATTTTTTTATAATCATTATTTGGGAGGTGATCCCATGGAAATCAACAACAGTATGCAGCAAAGTCTCAGCAGCATACATCAGGCGATCGGCATCGCCACACTGAAAAAATCCCTGAGCCAGGACGCTCAATCCATGGCAGCACTGCTCCAGGGTTTTCAAAGTACAAATGCCAGAATCATGGAAAACTCCGTCACACCGCATAAAGGCGGAACTATCGACATCAGAGTATAATAAGCTTATTGCGCCAGCACATAAGCTACATTATTGTGCTGCGCAGCAATTTATTATGTTCCATAAAAAAGGGTGCACAACCGATGTCGGCTGTGCACCCTTTTTTATTTTCAATTCCTAAATCATTTTATTTCAAGAGCTTCGAAGCTCTTTCCAGAACATTTTCCACGGTAAATCCATACTTATTGAACAGTAACTCTGCAGGAGCGGATTCTCCGAAATGGTCAATGGAGACTATGTCGCCCTTCAGGCCCGTATATTTATGCCAGCCGAAAGAGGAAGCCGCTTCTACGGCAAGACGTTTTTCTACATCGGAGGGAAGCACGGATTCCTTATAGGCAGCATCCTGTTCCTCGAACAGCTCCCATGACGGCATACTGACTACGCGTGCCGCTACGCCGCGCTCTATAAGCTGTTTTCCGGCTTCGTATACGAGCTGTACTTCGGATCCGGACGCCATCAGGATTATTTCCGGCTTCTTTCCGGAATCAAGGATCGTGTAGGCGCCCTTCATTGCATTCATACCCGTCATTTCAAGCTGCGGAAGGTTCTGTCTTGTAAGCACGAGCGCTGCCGGGGAATGCTTTCTCGACATTGCCGCATACCAGCCTGCTGCTGTTTCCTTTGAATCGCACGGCCTGAAAACGACAAAGCCGGGAATGCTCCTCAGTGAAGCCAGCTGCTCGATCGGCTGGTGAGTAGGTCCATCCTCGCCTACGCCGATACTGTCATGCGTCAGTATATATGTTACAGGCAGCTTCATCAAGGCTGAAAGCCTCATTGAATGCTTCATATAGTCGCAGAATACGAAGAAGGTTGAAACATAAGGTTTGAGCCTGCCATGTGCGGCTATGCCGTTTGCAATGGCAGCCATCGCATGCTCGCGTACGCCGAAGTGCAGGTTTGAGCCGCTCTTGTCTTCGGTGGAGAAATCTCCCTTGCCCTTCATATAGGATTTGTTCGAGGGCGCGAGGTCGGCGGATCCGCCTATCAGGTTCGGTACGATAGCCGCCATCCTGTTCAGTGACTCTTCGGAGCATGACCTTGTAGCCTTGGGCTTGTTCTCGTATGTCCAGTAAGCGCTGTCTTCAGGCAGTGCCGCGACATAGTCCTTGTTCTTCCAGTTGTCCCACTCGGAAGCGAGCTCCGGGAATTCCTTCCTATATGCATTCAGCAGGTTGTTCCAGTCGTTTTCCTTTTTCCCTGCATCAGCGCGAAACTGCTTCATGGAGCCTGCAACCTCATCAGGCACATAGAATTCCTCTGTATAATCCCAACCCAGAAATTCCTTCGTAGCCTTTATATTATCTGCACCGAGCGGTTCGCCATGAGCAGAGCATTTTCCCTGTTTCGACGGGCAGCCGTAACCAATCTGGTTTTTGACCTTGATCAGCGTAGGTCTGTCATTTTCAGCCTTAGCTGCTTTGATAGCCTTATCGATCTCATCTATGTTGGTGCCGTCCTCCACAGTAAGAGTATGCCAGCCATAAGCTTCGAAGCGCTTGGAGACATCTTCGCGGAAGGCTATATCAGTGGAGCCTTCAATGGTTATATTATTGGAATCGTAAAGGACGATAAGTTTTCCAAGTCCCAGCGTGCCGGCCAGTGAAGCAGCTTCGGATGAAATACCCTCCATCATGCAGCCGTCTCCTGCGATTGCGTAAGTGTAATGGTCAACGACCGGGAAGCCCGGTTTATTGAATTTCTTTGCCAGATATGCTTCAGCCATGGCCATTCCAACGGCGTTGGCCATACCCTGGCCCAGAGGCCCGGTGGTTATTTCCACGCCCTTTGTATGACCGTATTCCGGATGACCGGGAGTAAGGCTGCCCATCTGCCTGAAGTTCTTGAGGTCGTCAATGCTAAGCCCATATCCGAAGAGGTGCAGCAGCGAATAGATGAGCATGGAACCGTGTCCTGCCGATAATATGAAACGGTCGCGGTCATCCCAGTCAGGATCCGCGGGATTATGTTTAAGGTTTTTAGCCCAAAGCGTATAAGCCATTGGAGCTGCTCCCATCGGAAGGCCCGGATGCCCCGAATTAGCCTTCTGGATCGACTCCGCAGCCAGAAGCCTCAGCGTATTTACAGTCAATTGATCGACTTTATTCATGATTACCTCCTGAGTATAGTTATTTAAATATTGTTTAATTTTTACAACGTTTTCTGTAATGCCAATTATACTTAAATTGCTACTACTTTGCAATACAACACTATCGCGGGATCACTTCGACCTGCGCCTTGAATACAGTCTTCCCGTCGCCTTCGCTTAAGCCTTCGATATAAACTCTGTTGGAATCCATCGCCGAAATGTCCGTGGCCATTACAAGAGTGTCTCCCGGGAAAGCTTCCTTTATGTAGTTTACTTCGATGGTGCTTACCCTGTAGTGTTTATGGCTTTCTAAAGGAAAACAGTCCATCGTGTAATCGATATGCCTCGTATTGTTTATATGCCCGTTGAAATCAACATCACTGTAGCCGATCACCCTTCTGTAGACTTCTTCAGGATGTCCTGCCGGTTTCAGCCTGCCAGGTTTGCTGTCAAGTGCATGTTCGTCGATAAAGGGCGGATAATTGATATTTATCAGATCAGTCCTCCTTAATTCGCGGGTGACGATATCCATGAGAACCCAGTTCGAGACTGCCCGCACGATTGCATTACCGGCCGCATCCCTGACAAGATAGTCCCTCTCGAATTCCAGCCTTCCGGGCTGATGGGGCCAGGTCTCTACCGTTATCTCTTCATCCAGTGCCGGAATCCTTTCTATTTGGACCTTGATACGTGTGAGTATCCAGGCTACCGAGAACTTCTCCGCAAGTGTAACTACACCGGCTCCGAGCTTTTCCGCAGCAACGCTGGCAGTATCCTGAAAAAGCCCGAAAAGCGAGCTGAGCTTCAGTTCCTTCTTGAAATCAACATCACTGTAGCCTATTTTGTATTTGTTCCTGTGTACGATCTGCGATTCCATAACCTTCATTCCGTTCCGATGACATATTTAACAATTACAGATACACCGATCACCTGTAATTGCAGCCCACCCTGCCAACCGCCGCAGAATGTACCGGGCCGTCGATCAGCATAATTATATCCTATTTATTCCGTGACAACAACCTGACAATTCCGCCTGAACACCATTTGATCAGAATACCCCCGCGGCATGTACGGTCGGCATAATAAAATACTAAAATCCTCAAATCCGGTTAATAATTGTGTCATAGCTATAAAAAGAAAGGCAGGGGCACATGACTGATTTGGCAAATCAGTTGATCCTACCGGGAGCGATAGGAACAATAACAGCCTTGACCGGCACATCCGCAGGAATATTCCTGGCTTATTCGCTGATTGGAAAAAAGGATGATCTTAAAGGAGTCATCCTTGGAATACTCGGCGGATTTATGCTTGCTCTGGTATTTGTGGACTTTCTTCCGGAATCGTTCAAAAGCGGCAGTCCCGCATCTTCAATAATCGGACTTGCAGCAGGCATACTGCTTTCATATATTTTCAGCAAATTGCTGGGTAAGGCGCATCTGGACCACAACGACTCAGGAGAAAGCAAATCGCTGCATTCCTCCATCATCATGTCCGTGGGTATAGCGCTGCATAATGTCCCATCAGGCGTGGCACTCGGCGCCCTTTTCGATAACTCGCTGACAGCCGGTTTGCTTTTAATGGCCGCACTAATACTTCACGGAATACCCGAAAGCATTGCCCTGGGAGTATTTTTCAAGGAATCCGGACTGAAAAAATCTACGGTTCTTCTAATTTCCCTACTGATATCCTTACCTATGGGGATCGGTTCGCTAATAGGCAGAACCGTTGAAAAACTGATCCCGTATGCACTATCCGTCAGCATCGCATTCGCAGCCGGTCTGATCGCATACATAATCCTGTCCGAGGTCCTGCCCCACGCCAATAGGCTATGCTCTAAAAAGGCCCTCTCATGGGAAGTTGCAGCAGGGCTGGTTTTAGGCACGATCTTCAGTGTGATTCTCGGAAAGTGAACCATAAAAAAAATCCCAGGCGCATCGAGCGCCTGAGATTTTTGAACAAGACTTCGCTATGTTCCATATATAAAAAATCGGGCGAAAAATATCTTTCGCCCGATTTTATGCAAGCTTCCTATTCTTCCTGGAACAGCTTTGTGGACAAATAACGCTCACCGGTATCAGGAAGCAGAACGACTATGTTCTTCCCCTTGTTTTCAGGGCGCTTTGCAAGCTCGGTTGCTGCAAAGGCTGCCGCACCGGATGATATACCCACGAGCAAGCCTTCAGTCTTTGCAAGGCTCCTTGCCGCATCAAATGCTTCATTGGTCTCTACTGTAATGATCTCA
>Ga0207800_1000305_pt1 | contig 14780 bp, 12 predicted proteins | sample LuqExpMetageno11_FD_187769 | JGI IMG/M metagenome (GOLD analysis project Ga0207800, IMG submission 187769) | Tropical forest soil microbial communities from Luquillo Experimental Forest, Puerto Rico - Sample 11 (SPAdes) | ecosystem: Environmental > Terrestrial > Soil > Tropical forest ...
CAGTATAGTTTTCAGCCGGAGTTACTGCTTCAGCTGGAGTTACTGCTTCAGCTGGAGTTACTGCTTCAGCTGGAGTTACTGCTTCAGCTGGAGTTACTGCTTCAGCTGGAGTTACTGTTTGATTTGGAGTTTCACCTTTTTGACCGGCGCATCCTATCGCTACGAATACACCGAAAAATACTATTAATATAACAATTGCTTTTCTCATATTTTCCCCCACGTTAATCATGTATGTAATAGATGCTTATATTTGATATCCAGATTTTATAACAATTCCTATTAGATTCTGAACATAATTCTTCTTAAAGGGTTAAAAATCGCTATAAATTTAGATATTTACCACTTTTGGGTTTTGTGAGTTTATGTAAGATATGAAATCTTTATCTTCTACTTAATTTCCTTATATTATAATACTGAGAATTCTAATATTATTAAACGCCTTTTAAATGACTTTTCGGGGGAAAATCATGAAAATAAAATCCGTTAATCCTTACACTGAAGAGGTAAACTGGACATATGACTCGTTTTCTTTCGAAGAATGCGAGTCTAGGATTGAAAATTCGAGGGCTGCTTTTTCCGGATGGAGTTCATTGTCTGTTGATGAAAGGACAAAATACTTTTCAAGGACTAGAGAAATCCTTCAGCGAAATACCGAGATTTATGCCGAAATTATTACAAAGGAAATGGGAAAACCTATAAGGCAATCCAGAAGCGAAATCGAAAAATGTGCCTGGATATGTGATTATTACGCAGAAAATGCGGTCGAGTTCCTAAAAGATGAAATTGTGGATACAGGTGCAGAAAAAAGCTATGTGACTTTTGAGCCTTTTGGGGTAATTCTCGGGATCATGCCCTGGGATTTTCCGTTCTGGCAAGTCTTCAGGTTTGCAGTACCTGCAATATGTGCGGGAAATGTATGCGTAATCAAACACGCTTCAAATGTTCCAAGGTCGGCGTTGGAAATTGAAAAAGTTTTTCTTGAGGCAGGATTTCCTGAAAATGTTTTCAGCACTCTGTTAATGGACTCAAAAATGGCCATGGAAATTATTGAAGAAGAAATGGTAGATGGGGTCTCGCTTACCGGCAGTATAATCGCAGGTTCAGAGATAGGGGAACTTACAGGGGGACTGATTAAGCCTTTAGTACTGGAACTTGGAGGCGCAGATCCCTTTATAGTGCTTGAGGACGCTGATCTCGAGAAGGCCGCGCAGATGGCAGTAAAATCCCGGTTTCTTAATACAGGACAAAGTTGTACTGCTGCCAAGCGGTTTATTGTAGTAGAGGATGCTGTTGTTGATTTTATCGAAACATTTGAGCTTGAAATTCAGGAACTGAAAATTGGAGACCCTATGGATGAGAACACCGATCTTGGGCCTCTTGCAAAGAAAGAATTTATAGATAGTCTCGAGAGAATCTTGAAAGACGCAAAAAAGAAAGGTGCAGAACCCCATGTTTACGGAGAAGAACATAAAAAGGGTTTTTTCTTCAGACCAATCCTTATTCCTGCAGCCAGTACCGACATGAAGGTTTGTAATACAGAGGTTTTTGGGCCAATTGCCCCAGTGATCACAGTAATGGATGAAGATGAAGCCGTCAAAGTCGCAAACTCCACAGAGTTCGGGCTTGGAGCTGAAATATGGTCTCGAGACCTTGAAAGAGCTCAGAGGCTGGCAAAAAGAATAAAATCAGGGTTTGTGGCCATTAATGGAACGGTTAAATTCGATCCAAGGCTTCCTTTTGGTGGAGTAAAAAAATCCGGAATAGGGAGAGAACTTTCCCATTATGGAATTAAAGAATTTGTGAATATAAAGACGGTTGTAGTTAATAAGTGATATTTACAGAACTGGAGATTTATTGAAGCGTATATTGAATAATAGGGCTAATGTTGATAGTTGCAGTTTATTCAGTAAATATTCAGGATCGAGATTAAGCTAAACTTGCTCTGGAACAAGGTAAGAGTACATATTTCTATTAAAATTTATTACATCGGGAACGCAGAGGGTGACGAATATCTCATCCTTCAGGGTGGGGTGGCCGCACGCAATTTGATTTGAATTGGCGGAATATATTCCTGTTGGCTGATTGATTGGGTCAGAGTAATGTGTAGTTGGGTGTTGGAAATAATAAAGCATGTAATGATGACATTAAAGGTTTTAAAATAATTCTTCACAGATAAGTGATGGGGCATGCTTTGGATGACGGGGAAGATATCAAAGGCTAAGTAAATATTATGAAGAATTGACAGAATCAAGTAAACCACTAATATATGCTACTATTATCTACATTATTAGACTAGGTAGTATCAAAAATGTAAGAAAATAACAAAAATATAATACCCAGACAGGCTCTAGGAAAGGTATTCTTTTGAAAACATTTCTATGGTCAGAAGGAAGTAGGAGAGGAGAAGTGGGCCTATAACAATTCCTATCAATCCAAAAAGAGATACTCCTATGACAATGCCGAGTAGGGATAGAAAAGGATGAATTTCTCCAACTTTTTTCTGGATCACGGGCCTGAGTATATTGTCAAGAACGCTTATAAAGAGTCCTGTGGCGAGGATACTGATTCCTGCAGTATAGTTCCCCAGGAGGAACTGGATAATGGTTGCAGGAACCCAGACTAAAGTGGATCCAAAAACGGGAACAAAAGAAACAATTGTTGCGATAAAACCCCAGAGAATAGCTCCCTGGATTTTAAAGATAAGAAAAGTAATGGTAAGAAGTGCTCCCTGGACAAGGGCTACAGCCCCGCTGGAGGTAATAGTTGTCCGGACAATTTTGCGGAATTCATCCATAAGAGTGGCTGTATTTTCTTCATTGAAAGGTACTGCCACATAAACTTTGTGTGCGAAAGCCGAATCCTCCCCTGTTAAAAGATAGTAAAGCAAAAAATACATTAGCAGAAAGCCTATGGACTGATGGCTCAGACTCTGGATTGAACCTAGAATGAAATCGCTTGAATAATTGACGGCTTCAGAAGCAATATTCATAATACTTTCCTGTATCTTCGCCTGGAGGGCACCAGTAGGAATATCCAGCCTTGAAAGATAATAAGCGAGAAATTGGCCGCCAGATTGAATAGATGCAATAATAGAGGCCTCATTAAGTAAAAGCTGCTGGACTTCACCAACTATTATACTCATAAGAAAGAGCAATGGAATCAGTACAACAAATATTGAAATAATTATAACCAAGCCTGCTGCAAATTGATTTCGAATGCTGACTTTCCTTACAAGTAAGTGGTAGAGGGGCCTGAATATAATGTAAAGGATAAAAGCCCCAAAAAAATAATTTAGATACGGAAGTGTAGCGTAAATAATAGCTGCAGTCAGGACGATAATGATTAGTAAAGCCAGAGCCATTTTTGCGATTTTTTCCATTTAGTCTCAATTGGCTTTTCTATTATAAAAAAATATAAACTTAACGGTCCCTATTTCTGCCGAAAACAGGTTTCTTAATATCTTCTGGATAGCAAAATTATCAGTGAGGTATCCGAAAGCATGAGCGAGATAAAGCCCAGAGAATTGCAAAATCTATTCTTCCAATAGGAAGCAATATGGTAAGTTCCGATATCCTCAATTAATTAAGACTTATGAACCTATGAAACTATGAGTTTATGAAATTATGAATCTATAAATTATAGTATCCAGATCGTCTTCTGAATTCTTGAACGAAGTATTTTCAGTGATCAATTATTCCCAAGAAAACTTGTAAGGAAAACTTGTAATACACGTACAACATATTAACTGTATTAAGAAGTATACAGTGATTGTCGTGGCCAAGTTACAAAAAATTATAAGATACTTAATTTTAGGCGGTTTCATTGGAATATTACTAGTTTACCTCAAGTTTAAAAAAGTAAATATTGGAAAATAGCTTCAAGGAAGTGTCTACTGAAAAATAGATGACAATTTTTCTCTAGCTTTATATCCCAGAAAAATTCATTTTTCTCCAAAGCCAGTCTTTTTAATCTTTACGCGGGCCATCTCAGCTTGAGCTTTGAATCCTTTGCTCTCCCATAAACCGGCTGCGATTTTAAAAGCGTTTTCCGCTCCTCTTGGGTTACCAAGTCTCAGGAAAACTCTGCCTTTCTCATACCAAGATTCAGGAAAATCCGGTTTCTGCCGGGTTGCCTTTTCAAAAGCGTGTAGGGCTTCTTTTTCAGAACCGATTTCAAAAAGCACTTTTCCCCTGAGATGCCAGGCCTCTGCGTTCTCGTTTTTTCCTGCAAGGACTTTTTCAAAAGCCTCTCTGGATTTTTCAAGCTCTCCAAGCTTTAAATGTAATTTTCCCTTTCCAAACCAGATGTCTGAGTCCTTTGGATTCCTTTCCAAGGATTTTTCGAACAATTTAATTTCTTCTTCGCATTGGAGCATCCGGGAAAGCACAAAGTATTTTCCATCCCAGGCATTTTTCTGTACTGGATTGAGGTAAATAGACCTTTCAAAAGCCTCAAGTGCCTGCTTGAAGCTTTCAAGTTTTACTAGTGCAAATCCGATATTGGTCCAGAGCCCTGGATGATCCGGATTTATCTTGGAGGCATTTTCAAATATTTCAAGAGCTTCTGCATAGAGTTTAAGCTTTAGCAGTATATTTCCTTTATTAAAGAGGGCTGGAAAATTCAGGGGATTTTCTGAAAGTACTGCGTCAAAAGCCTCAAGTGCGAGCCTGAGCCTGCCATGTTTATAAAGAGTCACTCCTTCCTCATAGAGGTTTCCTGCGCTTTTCTGATCGCTTTCTTCGGGATATTCACCTTCAGGACCGTTTTTCCGAAGTCCGTTTTCCGAAAGATACCTGAATTCAGGAGACCTCTCCGAGTCAGGCCTGGTATCAATATATATAAATTCCTCTTTTGGCACGAAGGATTTACAAATCCATCCTGGCTCAACCTTTCGGTTCGTTATGACACAATATCCGTTAACATGCTTGGAACAGACTCCGCAGGAATAAATTCGCCTTTCCAGTCGGTACCGAATCTGGTCAAGCTCGGTGGTAACCAACCCCTCGTTCAGTCGTGTTTTGAAAGTCTCGTATGGGATATTTTTAATCTTGATATAGACTGTTAAAGGGGCAGGAGGATTCCATTCTGGAGGGTTCAAGATTAGTTTTTTGCAATTCATATTTCTGACAGGTTTTCTATTTGTCGAAAAGTTTTCATTTTATTGGAACGTGTTCTTTTTACTGGAAAATGTCTCTCTTTACCGAAAATTATGCACTGAAATTATATATTTGTCGCAGGTTATATAATTATTGTAGAGTAATTTTATTATGTTTCATTCTGGGGAGATCCAGTTCCAGAGGACGATTTGTTGAGTTCTGTCTCATTAGCTGTTGAAACCTTTCTCGATGTTGAAGTTGTTGAACGAGAAGAAGTAGAAGCCGATTCTTGAGAGGTAGATGCAGAAGACTTCTGTACAAGTACGACTTTGGTAGCGGTCACACTTCCAAACTCATTTGTGGCTGTCAGGGTATAAGTCGTGGTTTTGCCGGGGGATACACTCTGACTGCCTGTTAAATCTACTGTTCCTACTTCAGGTGTTATAGAGACTTTCGAAGCTGCTGAAACGCTCCAAATTAAATTTGAGCTGTCTCCTTCCTCAATAGTATCCGGATTTATATTAAACGAGTCAATAGATGGCAGATTTTCATAAGAGCCCGTATTTTCATTAGATGTTGTACTTTTTTTAGCCGTTGTACTTCCTTGAGATGCTGTATTCTCTTGAGATGTCGTGTTTTCTTGGGATGTTGCAGTGTTATCCTGAGATGTAAGCTTTTCTTCACTAGACTGAAGGTTTGATGAAGAAACGTTCTTAGCGGATGTAGTATTTCCATCAACCGTAACAGTGCAATAAGCTGCATCTTCTTTATCGCTATTTGAAGCCGTAAGTTTATATGTCGTAGTGCTGGCAGGAGACACATTCAATGTTCCATTTGGCTCTACAACTCCGATACCAGGCTCTATGGTAATATTTGAAACGCCGGCAACGTGCCAGTTCAGAACTGCACTCTTTCCTGGTGTGATGGAGTCAGGGCTTGCATCAAACGAGCTGATGAGAAGAGATTCATTAGATCCTCTATTAACCGTAACCGTACAAAGCGCTACTTTTTCTTTTCCTTTACCAGTAGCTATCAATTTATAAGTTGTATTTTCGGAAGGAGATACAGAAAGAGATCCATTAGAACTTACAGCACCTATACCAGGCTCTATTGTAATGTTATCAGCCCCTGCGACATTCCAGTTCAAAACAGAAGATCCTCCTGGCCCGATAACCTCCGGACCTGCATTAAAATTGTTGATTTCCACCGCAGCTGCAGGGACAAGGGCTTTTAGAGCAATAGCTATACTCAGAATAGTACCAATTAATTTTATAAGTTCTGGCAACGAGCTCCATAAAGACTTAATTTGGTCCCAGATCGAATTTTCATTGTCCTCTTTATCCATAACCAGACTCCCGATTAACCTATAAATTAAAACAAATAACCAGTTTCTATACACATTAGAAAAACCGATGCATGTTTCAGGAAAAGTCCATCTTAGAAGTTAAATTTCATTTAAACAGTTGATTAGAACATTGTAGATATTAAATAAAATCCTAAATATATCACGTAGTTAAATACTCTGATATATATTAATTTTGGCACATAATTTTATAGAATTATAAAGAAGTTTTTAACAACCGATCAATTTCTTCAAGAATATTTTTCCGGATGGGAGAGACAAATCTGAATAAAAGAGTACGTAAAAAATTTTTGAACAAGTGAAAACAAATATTTCCTGTTTACTATATCCGAAAAGATTCAGATTTTCCTGCAGTAGTCGATTCTGGAAAATCCTATTCTTTTAGCCTGAGCCTAATAAATACGCTTATGAATCAAATTGAAGACAAATCTAACTATAAACAACGGAAATGAATTCATAATCGAATTTAGGAGGAAAGAAAGTTAAATAATAATAGAACTAAGTGCAAGAGAAATATTAGAAAAAGCAGTAGATGAAAGAAGAAAAATAGTAGAAACGGCAGTAAAAAAACAATAGAAATTTGTCGTGTTATCAGATTAGTTTTATCAGGTTATTATCTATTTGGGTGTTTCTTAACTTATAATATTTATTCATTGCTCAATATAAAGAGGGAAATCTATGGATTATTGCAAGAAAACACACGGAGTTCCGGCACTATTTTCTTTTTTTATTCCTGGTTTTGGCCAGCTTGTAAAGGGCCAGGTATTCAAGGCCGTGGGTATTTGGGTAGCCCTAATAATCTGTGCATTCATGTCCATTATAGGAATTGGAATTTTAATGGGATTTGTTGTCTGGATTGCACAAATATACGATGCCTACAATTCATGAAAAAATTAAAAATCTTTTTAGAGGAGGTTGTTTTAGAAGAGAGCAACTTTACTAAGTTAAGGTATTTATACTTCTCCTCTTATTTAATGTCTTAAAAAAGGTAAGTTCTATGAACTGTTGCAGAACACACGGAATTCCAGCCTTATTTTCTTTTTTCTTCCCAGGATTGGGCCAGCTTGTGAAAGGGCATCTGTTCAAGGCTTTGGGCATCTGGATAGCTTTCATCGTTACCGGTACAATGCATATTTTCGGGACTGGACTTTTAATCTGGCTGATTATATGGGTCTGGCAGATCTATGATGCCTACAATGCCTGAATAAAAACAGGTTAAGAGAAATCTGGATAGGATGAGACAGATGTAGTAAAGTAAGTTACTTAACTACATATCATTTTTACTAAAAATATACAATGGTTGCCTTGTTTTTTAAATTAATTCTTTAAACTTTTTTCAATTAGTTACACCAATCCATCTTATTAACTTTTATCAACATTATCAAATCGTTAAACAAATCAATCTAATTATAGTAATCCACAGGCACCAAAGACCTGATGGATTGACGAAATTTAACAGAAGACCTTGGGAAGGATGGAAAACCGAAACCTTATCAGAGGACGTTTAATTTCTTTGGTTTTGAAGATCATAACATAAAGATCTACAGCTTTTAGATGTTCTTTATTTTTCTTTTTTTACCCTTGCATTCTCTTCACTCAAACCTGTCCAGATAATCTTATATCCCAGGTAATCGAGCACAGGATAGTAAAGGCTGCGGTCAAGTCCAAAAGTCTCAAAAACTCTTACTGCATCGGCGTATGTCTCTACTTCTCCCGGTTTTACAAGCTCCAGATCAATTCTTTCAAGCAGCTGCCTATGAATCAAGTAGTTTTCAAGGAGCACGTAGTTTTGATATTTCTCCAGCTCTTCGAATTTTCTAAATTCTTCAGCTTTTCCGGATTCTCTGGCTTTTGCAAGCCTGTCTGCGATAACTTCCTTTAAGGCATCTGGAAGGACTCCTTTCCCGGCTGCAATTTCCTCAAGGCTTACAAGTTCTCCTGAAAGAGGAAACTCCATTTTCTCCAGTCTTGATCGGTCTTCTGAAAGCTTTTTTTCTTCGTACTTTCTAAGTATCTGCATGACTTCGTTTGTCGGGATTTTTTTATCAAAGAAAATTACTTCCTGCGAAGGAAAATCTTTTTCAGAGCATTTGAGTTTTCGATCAATCAGGAGAATAACAGGTTCCTTTACCTGTTTAAGTTTTTCAATCTTCGTTTCAAGGTACTCCGGAGTCCAGAAGCCTATGATTTCCAGATAGACCTTTATTCCTTCTCTCTGTAAAGAGAAATCCGGAATAAAAGCGAATTTTCCGGCTTTAAGAATCGTTGGTTCCCTTTTTACCTTCCAATTTCCCAAACTGAGACTACCAAACATCTGTTCAAGCGAGCTGTCATAAGCCGCTTCTTCATCATCTATTTCCTCAATTTCGATTTCTTTCCCAACTTCTTTTCCAGCTTCATATTCTCCTTTTTCTTCTTCAACTTGAAGCTCCGATGAAACGACCTCTGGATACATTGACGTTTCAGGCTTTAGTTTGAAAACTTTTTCTGAATCATCAAGGGTAAACTCCAAAATGCGCTTTCCCTGGTAGCCCTTGTGAAGAATACCTGCCTTCAGTCTCCAGCCTTTCGATCTCAGCAGAGCAGGAAAAATTTTTGCAAAGGAGTTTCCATAGCGTTCAGAAATTCGAAAAAGAGAGGCAGGTCCTTCAAGATGCAGATGAACAGCTTTTAATTCTTTGGAATTTTCCCTAGTTATCCTTTCCTTTTCTTCTTTTTCTCTATCTTTTTCGCCTCTTTCCTCATCAGCATCTTCCAAGGAGTACATAAGCCCTGAACGGAGGATTTTCCAGAGTATTTTTTGAAAATCACCTCTTATCCAGATATCAAGGTCAACTGCACGGAAAAGCAAGGTCTGAGTAAGGGAAATATTATACTGCCTTAGAAGTTCTGCGGGAGAAAGGGGAACGAAACTTTTGACGATCTGATTTTCCTCAAGGTCAGCCCAAAGTGCCTTTTCAAATTCCTTTACCGAAACTGAAAGCTTTTTTGCGCCTTTTTGCAGAGCCTCTTGTCTCTCAAAAGAAGAAAGGACCATACCTCCGCAGGCTTCAAAAATCGTCTCCCTGGCTAGAGTAGGATCAACAACTGCATCTGTTTCTATTACGGTGCGCCTTCCAAGCAGCTGAGAGAGTCCCCTGACAAGACGATAATTCATTTCCTCATAGCCTTCAAGTTCAGCCAGAAGATCTCCATAAGTTTTTCCAATATGTTGCTCAAAAGTCTCTATCAAGAGCCTTGCAAGCTCCAAGTTTTCGGGATCAAAAGCTGCATACCTAGGTTTTATTTTTTCTCTAGAAATGTGGGTTACAAGAAGATCAGCTGTGAGCAGTTGAGCCACCTCCCAGTTTTTTTTCGTTTTTCATTTAGCTTTCCCTTCCTGTCTTTCCAGCCACTTTCCGGGTTGAAACAGCTTCTTTTCTCCTCCTGGCGGTATCAACTTCGGTCGTTTCCTGGGTTATAATCTCATAGAGTATAGCTTCCTTTCCTTCTTTTTTTCTGAGGATCCTTCCAAGACGCTGGGTATATGCTAATTTGCTCCCTGTACCACTTGCTATAATCCCTATGTTTGCTTCAGGGACGTCAATACCCTCGTCAAGCACCTTTGAAGTGACCACAGCCCTGTATATTCCTTTTTTGAACTTCTCGAGAATGGAATTCCTTTCTTTTGCAGGCGTCCTGTAAGTAATCGCGGGAATAAGAAATTCCTTGGAAATTCGGTGGACAAGCCGGTTATGTTCCGTGAAAATAAAAATTCGATCTTCCCGGTGTGATTTAAGAATTTCTTTTAACTTTTCCAGTTTTGATTCAGTGTTGAAAGCAAGATCTCTTGCTTCATTTCTTGCAAGAAGGGCTTTTCGGGCTTCAGGGTCTCTCCCGCTTTTCATGACCAGTTTTTGGAAGTCTCTTGGCCCTCGGATTACCATCCCATTTTTCCTTAGATAATTGATATAAACAGAATAAGATTTGTCATATTCTTTCTGTTCTTCATCCGTAAGTGCAGCAGCTAACCTTTTGATTCTATAAGGGGCAAGGTGGCCTCCTGCAAGTTCCGAGACATGCTTCTCGTATACTTTTCCCCCTATAAGCCTGTTAAGTTCCGAGTGTAACTCATCTTCCCGTTCGTAAGTAGCTGTCAGCCCAAGTCTGTAAGGTGCTGCGGAAAACTCAGCAATGCTCCGGTAGCCGGCTGCAGGAAGGTGATGAACTTCGTCACAAATAAGGAGGCCGAATCTGTTCCCAAGGGTTTCGGCATGAATATAAGCAGAGTCGTATGTGGAAACGGTTATTGGAAGAATTTTCTTTTCCCCTCCTCCAAGCTTTCCGATTTCCATTAAAAAGGCTTCTTCAAGCTGTTTTTTCCATTGTTCAAGCAGATCAAGTGTCGGAACAAGCACAAGGGCAGGGGTATTGCATCCTGCAATTGCTCGAATTCCAACAAGAGTTTTTCCGCTTCCTGTCGGCAGGACAAGCACTCCCCACCTATTATTTTCTCCCCAGGACACAAGAGCCTCGGCCTGGTAGTCTCTTAACTTAAGTTTTTTTCCTGAAGCTTCATAAGCTGCTGCCAGATCAGGACAAGGAAGGAGGTCAAGCACTTCGTCTTTAAACGGAATTTTAGAATTCTTCAGATAATCTATTGTATCTCTGTAATAAAGGGCGAGAACCCTAAAATTTCCACTTCTCTCGTCCCAGACTGCATTAGGAACCCTTACATTGCCCTCGATAAGAAGTGTTCCCTGCTTGAAGCTGATTTTAATCATTGTTTATTAAAAGTCTGGACTTTATATATAATAATTGAGTTGTCAATTCCAATTTCTATCTAGTTAAAAAACGATTTTCCCTACAATAAATCAGCTCTCTTGAGCGAAGCTAAAAGGGCTTCATCCTTCCGAGATGGAACTCTGGTGGTTAATATAATGAAGGAAATATAAAATAAGTTTAAGTTAATATAATTATGATATATAATGAAAGACAAATAAGAAAGGAATCCAGTGTGAATTCAGATGACGGATCTTCAGAAGAAGATCAATTCGGGGAAGGAATATTTCCCGAGACTTTGCCTCTACAGGACCTTTTCCACATCTATGGAATTGAACGCAGCCATGCCGATAACGTTTCTAGGAATGCTCTTGAGCTTTTTGATATCCTTAATCCTATCCATGGGTTGCACCCGGAGATAAGAAAACTTGTGGAGATAGCTGCACTTGTTCATGACGCAGGTGTGACTACGGATTTTGAAAACCATCATAAAGCAGGAAGAGATATCCTGGTCCTGCACCCACCCTCTGAAGTACCTGAAAGGCTGTGGCCCGTTATTTCCTGGACGGCTTTCTTGCACAAAAAAAGGATTGGAAATGAGAAACTCCAAAAACTTAAAGGAAAAGACTTCGGAAAAATGCCTGAGGACATTCAGGATCTTACCCTGAAAGTGGCTGCCCTTGTTCGGCTTGCAGATGCCCTTGATTACAGCAGGATGGAAAGCAGGCTCGGAAAAGTTACCTTTGGGAAGCAGAGTATTAGGTTTGAGATTGAGGGCCAGGGAGCTGTGATTGATGCGGGAAGAATGGAAAAAAAAGGTGATCTCTGGCATTTGCTTTACGATACGAAATTGGAATTCAGGCCCAAACCTATAGAGTAAGAGTTTTTTAGAGAAAATCTGTTTATGGAAAAGTTGTTTATTTCATTAATCTATAAAATATAATTTCATGGGTCACCTTATACTTGTCAGGCATGCAGAACCTGGCTTAAAGCCTGAAGATAGGCTTGCCGGTTGGGTGGATGTTTCTCTTAGCAGAAAAGGAATTGAAGAGGCACTTGAGTGTTCAGTAAAAATCGAAAAATTTGAACTGGATCTTGCCTTTGCCTCAAACCTTGTTCGGACACAGGAAACCCTTTTCATAATATTATCTGGGCAGAAAAAGACAGGAATTGTTGTACATGAGGGAGCAGGCAACGGAGAGAATTCGGAAAAAACGGATTGGTATTCGTCGTATCCAGAAAAGCTCGATAAAAAACTCATTCCAATTTATCTTACACCTTCTCTAAACGAGCGCTATTACGGAAAGCTCCAGGGCAGGAAAAAACAGAAAATGGAAGAGAAATACGGGGCAGAAAAACTTGCTTCTTGGAGATGGAACTTTGAGCCAGGTCCACCTGAAGGAGAAAGTCTCAAAGTCGTCTATGAACGTGCAGTGCCTTATTTTGAAGAAAAGATCCTGCCTGCTGTACAAGCAGGGAAAAATGTGCTAGTTTGTGCCCACCAGGGCAGTCTGAGAGCTCTTGTCAAATACATAGAAGGGATTTCCGATGAGGATATCAGGGAAGTCAGGTTTTCTACAGGCGAACTTGCAATATATCAGTATTCTGAAGGCAAGCTAATCCGAGAGAATGCTGAGATGAGTTCTGATACAAAAAGGAATCTCTGATGCTTCTTGCTTTCTTTCTTAATTCCTTTTCTAACTTCTTTCTTAACTCCCATCCTCTCTTAAGTTTCTTCTTTTCTTTCAATTTTTTAATTTTGAATATTGGGTTGTTGGGAAGGGAGGTTGGTACTATAATTTGTCTCCGTAAGGAAATTTGGTGCTGTAAAAGGATTCATATGTAGCCCAAAGGAAGAATATAAAGTGGCTCTTCGTTTGCTGGTAGTTTAAGCACTTTTTTTACCTCCTCATCGTCAAAAGCTCCTACTGAACAGGTTCCTATCCCTAGCTCCACTCCTAGAAGATATACATTCTGTGCAGAGTGCCCTGCTTCCATATGCGCGTAACGAAGGCCTCTACTGTCGTATTTGCCAGTTATCCGCGAATAGACAGCAGAAATCACAAATGAAACGGGAGCATTTTTAATCATAGGCTGAGAAAGAGCAGCTTTTGAGAGCTTCTCTCTTATATCGCCTGAGATTTCTCGGACAAGAGTATGGCCTTCAGGAATGTACCTATAAACCCCAGGTTCAAGCTCCGTATTTTCTCCAGTTACGACATGGATTTCAAGCGGGTAAAGCGCACCTGCAGAAGGTGACGTTCTTAATCTGTCTTCCAAACTTATGCCCTGCGCGGCCCAGAGCAAGCGAGAAATAAAGGATTCTGATAGTTTTTTGTCTTTATATATCCGTACAGATCTCCGCTTTGCAATGATTTCTTCAATACGGTTCCTGCCTGAAGTTTCTAGTCTGGATAACTTGATTTTCATAGGCATATCGGTAAGATCCTGATTTCCCGTATTTATTCCCCCATATTTTTTGTACAGTATTTTTATTTTTTTATTCCGTAATCCTCTTCATCGCTTCTTCCGAAATCCTGTCAGGACTTCGATTACTTCTTCTTTCGTAGCAATGATACCCTCCCCTCAAGGCATAGATCTGCAGTATTTTATGTTTTCAATTTAATAAAATGGAGAGTAAAATTAAATAGATTTCCCAGAACATCAACAGAGGTTGTTCTCTAGTTTTGAAAATGTATGTCCAGCAGTAAAATTATTCAAAAAAACTACATGAATAGTTACTATCCAGATAGTTACTAAACCAGCTTTTTTTCTATATACATTAAAAAGTACAGGATTGCATAGCTTATCAAGGAATTTAATGCACTGAAAAAGTCATTTTCGAACGTTAAATTATATATAAAAATCCTCTTAATTACTCTTATTGTGAAATAAACACAATGGGGGAATGAAGCATAGCTGATAATGCAGACAAAGTTGCTGAGAATATTCCAGGACCTTATTATTGTGACTATAGCTGTATAGCCTGTCATCTCTGTGTGGATACCGCGCCAGAGAATTTCAAAATGAATGACGATGACTCTAACGCCTATGTATATAAGCAGCCTGAAAATGACGAAGAAAAAGAACTTTGTGAAGAAGCATTAGATGCATGTCCGGTTAATGCAATAGGAAACGATGGCTAAAGCTATTTTACTTAAGCCAATTATCCAAATTTTTATAACTTTTATCATATATTATTAATTTTTTCTTCTTTTCAGTACTTCTTCGCTGCTTGTTAAACGCTTATTATACTGTCCATAGTCTATTCACTTATTTTTAACTTTTTTATTCCTTCTCAATCTCAGAATAGATTCTGGAAAGTCCCTGAAGAGTGGAATACCCTTTTCTGGTAATTATATAATCTCCCCGCTCATTTCGCTGTAAAACCATGCCTGTTTCAAGCAATTTTTGGAGATGAAATAGCAGATTCCCCCCGCGCAGGCCTGTAAGTTTGGAAAGTTCTGAAAAAGTTTTGCTTTCCCCTGAAAGTGCTTTTAGCATAAGAAGGCGCTGTCGGTTTGATACTGGCTCGCAGACTTCGGAGACCAGTTTTTCAG
>Ga0207800_1000307_pt1 | contig 14765 bp, 10 predicted proteins | sample LuqExpMetageno11_FD_187769 | JGI IMG/M metagenome (GOLD analysis project Ga0207800, IMG submission 187769) | Tropical forest soil microbial communities from Luquillo Experimental Forest, Puerto Rico - Sample 11 (SPAdes) | ecosystem: Environmental > Terrestrial > Soil > Tropical forest ...
CCCAGCCGATGCCGTTAGAGGCGGCCGAATAAAGCTGAGCATGAGCCCTGAACCGCTCGGAGCTTTCATCCCGCATCCATGCAGCCAACCCTGGCCACCTAGTCCCATTCCACTTACACGAACTTCTGTACGTTCGAGGTCCTCGAGAATTTATACGCTGAGATCAGCATCAATGCCAGCGCGAAGGCAAAAAGTACAAACAGGTTCAGATATATGCCTGCCATGCTGTCCCCGGCCTGGAGCTTCTCAAGCGCCTCGATGGCCCATCTCTGCGGCATGAAGTAGCTGAGCTTCCTCATGAATTCCGGCATCATGCTGACCGACCAGAAGCACCCTCCCAGCATGCAGGTGGGCGTCATTATAAGCGAGCTCAGGGTGCTTGCCATATATGAAGAGCCTGAAAACGCCGTTACGACAAGCCCGATGCCTGTTGCTACCAGGCCAAACATCAACAGTATAACGAACAATTCAATACCCCCAACGCCAGTGTCTATATGGAATACATATTTCATAGCCAGCTGTAGTATCAGTATCTGTATTATCGATATGATCAGGCTGGTCACGGCATTGGCAAGGATATACTTCCAGGCGTTGACAGGGGCGGAGCATATGCGGTGATACGTACGGTTTCTCTTTTCTTTCAATATAAGCATCGACGTGAAGCTTGTTCCGAGCATCATGAACATTATCAGCAGCCCTATCGCAGTAACTGTCATGTTTTTGGAGGTCACTTTGTCAGCAAGCTTTACGACATTCATTTTGATAAGGTCGTCTTTCGTCTGTGCATACATTATATCGAATAGGGCTTTATCGCCGCCGGCTGCCAATGAAAGTCTGGCAAGCGAATCGATATGACTGTTGAGCACCTGTTCGAGCCAAGCTGTCGTAGACTGGCCCTTCAGAGATACTACGTCCACCTTTTCTATCTTACCATCATAGACGCTTTTGCCGAAGCCCTCGGGAATCACGATTACTGCATCGAGACCAGATTCCAGCAATTTTTTATTGACCTCATCCTCAGCTACATCAGATACGGTAAAGCCTTCCCTGCCCTGCAAGACCCCCTTCAGATCAATTGACAGGACGCTTTTATCATTATCCGCCACGCCAACTTTCAAAATCGAGGTCCCGGTACCGCTGTATACAAGCAATGAGAACAGTATTCCAAGCAGCGGCAGGAATATATAAACGACTATATTGCCTTTTTTTCTGAACGAAACCTTAAGGTTATTGGCTATTATAAGCAGTATGTTACGCATACAATCTCTTCCCCCTTCTCGATAAATATGCCGAGGCCATGATAAACAGTGCGGAGAGCGACAGGTTTATGATAATGGAACCGGCCATGCCCGAATAGTCTCCGTCATATATGATCTTGAACAGCGCCGTGTTTGTCCAGTTGACCGGAGATATCAAGGCAATCTTGGTTATGAAGCCGCTCATAACGCTAAGCGGTACATAGCCTCCGCCCAGGAAGACCAACAGCGGAATTATTGTGTTCAGTATACCCGATGCGGCTTCAGCGCCCTTGAAAACATACGCCATTGCAACTCCAAGGCTCACGGTCATTATGGAATAAGTCAGCAGTACAATCGCAACAGGCAGAATATTCTCACCCCAGTATGCCTTCAATACAAGCTTGCTGAACAGGATGACCGCCAGTCCCTGAACGACTGTAACGGAGATGCAGCCTATGACCTTGCCGGTCAGCAGTTCATAACCCCTGACCGGAGCGCACAGCATCCTGGCTGCGGTCTTCTGCTCCATTTCGCTGCGGATGGCCCAAAGGCCCGTCAGAGACGCATACAGAAGGATCAGTGTCATCATGGTGACGGCATAATAATCGAGTGAGCCGGGCTGGCGCTTCTGGTTCAGCGATCTTGTCTGGACATAGTTTGCAGGATTATTAAAGTCAGTTATTTCAGGTCTGGCCAGTGCCGCTGGATTTGTTGTGTATATGGCTGCCATAGAGTCATATGTCTTTATGAAGCCGTTCAGTGCAGTCTCAAGAAGATCGGCATTAAAGCCTCTCCTGTCATTTTTGTAAAGCTCGAACTGCAGTGGGTTTTCCGTTATCTTCAGATAGGCCGAATACGCGCTGTTTTCAATACCGGTAACACCAGCTGCTTCATCAGTGGTCTCCTCAAACTTTATTCCAAGTTCGTAGTACATTCCTTTTTGAAAAGTGTCGAACGCCCCTTTGAAATCCTTATTCTGCGTTACTTTGTCCGTGTACAGCACTTTCACTTCACCGAGATCTATCGTATTGCTGAAAACGCCGCTGAAAGCCGCCCCAAGTATGGCGATAAGAACTATCGGGAAAAGGACCATCATGGTATTGGCTTTAAAGTCGCGTATATTCTGTTTGAATTCTTTCGCTATGATCGTCAATATTCTCATTGTCCGTCCCCCCCTAATCCCTGAGCCTTCTTCCCGTCAGTGACAGGAATACTGTTTCAAGGTCCGGCGTCTTGCTCTCGACACTTTTGATGGATATTCTGTTGGAGGTAAAATAGTTGATTATCATGTCGAGGTTGCTGACTTCGCGCGAGCTTGAGACCTTGACCGTGCTGTCCTCGATTTCAACATCTTCTACGCCGCGTATCTCCCGTATCTTTTCATCCCTGACCTTCGTTATCGAATCTGCAACAGTGACCAGAACGATATCCTTGTCGGTGATAAGACTCTTGAGCTCGTCGCAGGTACCGAGAGCGATGACCTTTCCGTGGTCCATGATAGCGATACGCGTGCAGATCTCTTCGACCTCTTCCATGTAGTGGCTCGTGTATATTATCGTACACCCTTGTTCATTGAGCTTCCTGACCGACTGCAGTATGTGGTTCCTGGACTGCGGGTCTATGCCTACAGTAGGTTCATCCATAATGATGAGTTTGGGTTTATGTGCAATCGCGCAGGCAATGTTCAGACGCCTCTTCATGCCGCCCGAGAAGTTCTTGGGAAAGCTTTTTACCTTTTCGGACAAACCGGTGAATTCAAGCGCCTCCATTGCGGCCTTGTCGAGGTCCTTTCCTCTGAGCCCGTAGAGGCTTGCGAAAAACTTTACATTTTCCAGACTCGTAAGGTCTTCGTAGATAGCGATATCCTGCGGCACTATGCCTACATTACTCCTTGTAGTCCTGCTTTCCTTTTTGACGTCGCTGCCGAGTATACTGATCGAGCCCTTGTCGATTGAAAGAAGGCCTATTATCATGTTGATAGCCGTGCTTTTCCCGGCGCCGTTGGGTCCGAGCAGTCCGAAGATCTCGCCCTGCTCTATGCTGAGCGACATTTTATCGACAGCAGTTATGTCTCCGAAATTTTTTGATACCTGTTCAAGATTTACAATATTCATAACAACACCTCAAAATACTTTTGATTCATTTTTATATTCTAATAATAAAAAAAACGGAAGCCTCCCGTTAGTACGGAAGGTCACCGTTTTACATGACTTTAGTAATACACTTTCGTCACCTGGGCCGGAACCGACAGCGCTGTCCCTGGACTTAACCTTCGGCATCCGCGCTATTCTGCGTCTCCCTTTTCCCCGGTCAGATAATATATGGCGATCTGCGTCCGGTGCTCCAGACCTGTCTTGTCCAGTATCCCAGAGATATAATTTTTGACCGTTCCCTCGGACATAAAGAGCTTTGCGGCTATTTCCCTGTTTGACAGGCCTCTTGCGATCAAGGTTACGATTTCGGACTCGCGGTCGGTCAGAAGCCCTTCGGGAATGCTGCTTTTCCTACCTGCAGACAGTTCATTCCTTATCGCATCCATGACAACATCCTGCATCATCGTGCCGCCTTCATGCACGATGCGGATCGCATCCATTATGCGGGACGGCTCACTGCCCTTCAGTAGATATCCTTTGGCTCCGTTTTTCACGGCATTGACAATAAAATCATCATCATCGAAGGTTGTGAGAATCAGCGGCTTGGTTCCGGATTTGCGGGATATCTCGCGCGCTGCCTGAAGACCGTCCAAAACAGGCATCCTGACGTCCAGAAGCGCAACGTCAACACTTTCGCAGCAGCAGTATTCAACTGCCTTCAATCCATTCTCGACACAGGCTGCGACCTCGAACCTGTCATCCGTCTGCAGTATGATCTTCATACCTTCTCTTATCAATACATCATCATCTGCGATCAATACCCTGATAGGCATCTTTCATTCCTCCGTTTTGCCCCCGACTGAAGCAGCCACGGCTTCTCCGGCTGCACTGCCATGTTCCTGCGACGCGCCGCCTGCCGGAAGGAGCGTGATCGCCGAGAACCCGTTTGAACCATCCAAAATGAGCTTACCACCCGCGTTTTCTGTTCTCTCCTCCATACCGGCCAAGCCTAGCCCTTTTTTAATCAGAATGGCGCCTTTTCCGTTATCATGCACCTCAGCTTTGATCAGCTTACTCATCACTTCAAGCATGACGTTTATTTGCGTTGCCTCCGAATACTTAAGTGCGTTTGTCAAGGCTTCCCTTACATTATCGATGATTACCCGCCACTGGGTATGCGATACCACGTCGAGACTGCCCTGGTAAGAAATAAACGTCCTGATGCCGTTATTGAGGGAAAACTCCTCAAGTATCAGCTTTAGCCGGTTTATACCCAACTGCTCGGGCGCAGGTTTTATTTCTCTGAGTGTCGAACGGATACTCTCCATGCCCTCTTTCAGATTGTCGGCTACAGTGCCGACCATTTGCGCTGCTTTCCCGAGGTCCTTTTCCATGATCAGACCTGCCGCTTCAAGCTGGATTATGCCTCCGGCCAGCGTATGTCCGACCTTGTCGTGGATCTTCTGCGCCAGGCTGTTTCTCTCCTCTATCTGTGAAAGATAGCGCAGCTGCGCCTCATACTCGTTTCCTGCGTCGAGCCTGCTAAGCAGGACTTCATTCCTGTCGCGCAATTCTTCGTTGGTCTTCTTCCAAATTGCAAGCGAATCGTAATATCTTTTCGAAATCATGTAGATAAGCCAGCTCAGCAGACCGAACCCTGCATATTCCGCCAACAGGTTGTTATAACAGAAGAATCCGGGCAGGCTTATGAAAAGCAACTGTATATTATTGTTTTCAGTATAATATGAGACAAATTCAATTATATCCACAATAACAAGCAGAATAAACAGAAAATCAACTGTAACTGCCGAGGATATGAGTATAGCGATGGAAAGCAGGCGTGAGGCCTTTTTGATAACGGTTTTCCTAAAAATATACGACACCATGCAGATTGAAACATATGCAAGTATCGCGATTATGGTCAGGGGGATATCGTACATGCCCCCCCTGACATAACGCAGAATGCAGTATAGCAAAATGACCATTCTGGTGCCGATCATCCAGTTATCCATACGACCTCACAAAATCTATTTCATCTATCGTGCTATTACTTTAGGTTTTCGGGGTTAAGCGCCTGCAACTCTTTCGGCACAAATATGCCGTCCTTTCTGACAAGCATATCGTCGAACCAGATCTCCCCGCCGCCGTACTCAGGCCTCTGAATGTATACCAGGTCCCAGTGTATGGCAGATTTGTTGCCATTGTTGCAGGAATCGTAGCAGCAGCCGGGCGTAAAATGTATGCTGCCTTTTATCTTTTCATCGAAAAGCGTATCCTTCATCGGCTTTTCGATATACGGATTGAATCCGAACGAGAACTCACCCACGTACCTGGCGCCTTCATCTGTATCCAAAACATTGTTGATCTTCCCGGTATCGTTGGCCGCGGCATTTACTATTTTGCCGTCCTTGAAATCGAGAACGATATTTTCGTAGGTATAGCCCTGGTATTTGGACGGGGTATTGTAGCTGATCCTGCCGTTTACCGAAGTCTTCAAAGGCGCTGTGTAAACCTCTCCGTCCGGAATGTTCCTGTGGCCGTCGCATTTGACCGCCGGCAGTCCCTTTATGGAGAAGGTCAGGTCGGTATCCCTGCCGATGATATGGACCTTGTCCGCCCTGTTCATCAGATCGACCAGCCCGTCCATGGCCCTCGACATCCTGTCGTAGTCCATATTGCACACGTCAAAATAGAAATCTTCGAAAGCTTCCGTCGACATTTCGGCCATCTGCGCCATAGCGCTGTTGGGATATCTCAGTATGACCCATTTTGTATGTTCGACACGCTGATCCGAGTGTACGGGCTTGTTGAAAAGTGTGCTGTAAAGCTTCATTTTATCCTCGGGCACGTCGCCGAGTTCGTTTGAATTGTCGGCATACCTTATGCCGATATAAGCATCCATTTCCTTCATCCTGGCAAGCTCGAAATCAGCCATAAGCCTGATCTGGGCTTCATTGCAGCCGTTCAGCAGCGCACGGGTGATCTCGTCATTCTTTATTGTGACAAAGGGTATCCCGCCCGCTTTGTATACTTCAGCTACGAGCGCCTTGGTCAGCGGAAGCTCGAAGCCCTTGGCTTCGATCAGAACCTTCTCTCCCGGCTTTACATCGCAGGAGTAGTTTACAAGATTTCTGGCAAGTACTGTGATACGTTGATCCGTCATTCGTTCTACCTTCTTTTTATATAATATTTTTGCTGATCAATGCCCGAAGTTCTAAACAAATTGCTCCAGTTCATCGAGAATCGTCCCGAACATCGTGAGCGCATCCTCCACCGGCCTGGGCTGAGATAAATCGACACCGGCCTTTTTTAGCAGTTCGAGCGGATAGTCGGAGCCGCCGCTCTTCAAAAATTCGGTATAACGGTCGACAGCCGGGTTGCCCTGCTTCAGTATCTGCTGTGACAGCGATGTTGCGGCGGAAATCCCAGTGGCGTATTTGTAAACATAGAAGCTCGAATAGAAATGAGGTATCCGCGACCATTCCATCGAGATCTCATCGTCTATGACGACTTCGGGACTGAAGTACCTTTCGTTCAGCTCCCTGTATATCCTGCTGAATTCCTGCACATTCAGGGCCTCGCCGCTTTGGACCAGCCCATGGGTCTTCTTCTCGAACTCGGCAAACATGGTCTGCCTGAACAGCGTGCCGCGGAACTCTTCCAGATAATGATTCAGCAGGTACGCGCGCTCCTTTTTGTCGGTGGTTACTGCCAGGAGATAATTCATAAGCAGCGATTCATTGACCGTAGAGGCCACTTCCGCTACGAATATCTTGTATTCAGAGTAAATATAGGGCTGCGTCTTATTTGTATAGAAGGAATGCATCGCATGCCCCATTTCATGGGCTATCGTGAAAACATCGTTGATGGTGCCCTGGTAATTGAGCAGCACATAGGGGTGCGTCAGGTGAGTGCCCCATGAATAGGCGCCGCTGGTCTTCCCCTGGTTTTCATAAACATCAAGCCAGCCCGATCCGAAGGCATTCTCCAGATTCTCCAGGTAACTGCAGCCCATCGGGGCAAGCCCTTTCTTCACTGTTTCAAGCGCATCCTCATACTTGATATGCTTCGGCGGTTCTTCTACTATCGGCACATAAAGGTCGTACATATGCAGTTCGTCGAGTTTCAGGGCTTTTTTGCGAAGCTTCAGGTAACGGTGCAGCAGCGGTAGATTTTTATTGACCGTATCGATAAGGTTGTCATATACGGAAACCGGCACATTGTCGCTGTCCAGCGACGCGCTGAGGCTCGAATCGTATTTGCGCACTGAGGCATAGAATTTATCCTTCTTAATCTCGTTGTTGAGCATCGACGCCAGTGTATTCCCCATAGCGACATAGGAAGCGTACAGCGTATGGAAAGCATCTGCCCTCACCCTCCTGTCATGGGACTCCAGGAACTTGCTGTAACGGCCTTTGGTTACCTCGACCTCTTCCCCGTCCGCGTCCTTAATGGAACCGAACTTGATGTCGGCATTATTGAACATGGTGAAAATATCGGAGGGCGCCTCGGCAACCTCCGCAGACCGCGCCAGCAGTTCTTCCTCCCTGTGGGAAAGGATATGCTGCTTCTGCCGCAGTATCTCCGCTATATACTGCTTGTAGATCGAAAAGCCTTCTACTTCGTCCAGGCTTTTTCTCAATAGGCCTTCGTCGATAGTGATTATCTCAGGAACAATAAAAGAAACAGACGCATAGACCTCTGTACTAAGGCTCATAGCCCTGTCGGTCAGCGCCTGGTATCTGGATTCGGCATTATTTTCATCACGCCTCATCCTGGCATATACAAATATCTTGTCGTTCAGGGCCTGCATGTCCTCGCTCGCCTTCAGGCACTCAAGAAGCGTCCGCATGTCGCCTGCAAGCTTACCCCTGAACTGTGCCATCCCTTCGGACATCCGGCGTACTTTTTTAAAATCCTCTTCCCAATCCGCATCGCTTGCATAGATATCTTCAAGCTTCCACTTGTATTTAGCTTCGATCTCGTCTCTTGCTGGCAACTTGTTACCGGCCATAAATCCACCTCTTAAGGTTCCCTTCCGGGAAAATAATGCGGCGTCGTAAACGCCTCATTAAATATTATATCCTCGGAAAATGAATTTTACCAGTATTTATGCGGTACTGCTTTTTAACTGCAAGCTTCGGTAAGCTCCCGGGTCGAGCTTTCCGCTTATCGGCGCTGATATTTAACTTAATGACTTCCGGTCGCCGGTCAATTATTAAACTTATTGAGCGTCCTGTACATGAACACCGCGGCCTGCGCCCTGGTCGCAGTATTCTTCGGTCCGATCGCTTTATCGGACATACCTTCGATGATGCCTTCACCGACCAGCGTAGCGACACTTGCCACCGCATCTGCCGATATCCGGTTCTTGTCGGTGAATTTCTCCAGAACTGAATTGTCGTGCAGCGTAAATTCCTTCCCGGATACCTCCAGCGCCTTGAAGAGGATCATGGAAATCTCTTCCCTCGTGATCGCGGCTTCAGGATAAAACTTGTTTTTCGAATCGCCCGATATCACGCCAAGATTCTCGGCGACCATGACATCCCTGTAATACCACTTGTTCGATTTTACGTCTGCAAGGCTGCCCACGGTAGCTGTATCGAAGTTGAATGCGCGTACGACTATGGCCGTAAATTCAGCTTTGGTTATAGTTCCGTTCGGTTTGAACAACGTTCCCCCTACGCCCTGGATTATCCCCAGACCGGCAAGGTTCTCGATGGCGTCCTTAGCCCATGATACATTTTTAAGATCCGAAAAATATGCTTTGGTATTTGTTTTTACACTTGTTTCCTTGCTTTCCGAGGATCCCGCCGTATTGTACGAAATGATCTTGTAATAATAGAGGTAGCCTGGCGCGACCTTGCTGTCTATATAGGAGGTTGCATTCTTCGGGAGCGTTGCAATTTCAACGAAATAATACCCGTTCGAGGGCTTGCTCAATACCTTGAAACCGTCCTCGCCATCCGAATTGTCCTTCCAGGTTATTTTCACCTGGCTGGCAGAAAGCGAAACGGCCTTAACGTCCGAAGGCGCCGCAGGTGGTGCGGTCGTTACAAGTATCTCGTTGCTTACGGAATCCACATTGCCCGTATAGCTGACAGCTCTGACCCTGAAATAGTACTTCGTATACGGGTTCAGTCCCGTGACCTGGCATAACAGAGAATTCGCACTCATCCATTTATAAATGCTCCATTCACCGTCCGCTTCCTTTTTCCATTCGACATTGAAGTAGCTTTCATTGTCCGAGGTATCTGTCCATCTCAGCAATACTTCCGTACTTGAGACATATTCATACCGCAGGTTTGACGGTGGGTTTATCAGCCCTATGCCGACCGAGGCAGTACCGGAGAACGGAGAATACAGGCTGCCCGCTGCGACATAAGCCCTGACCTTGTAAGTATACTGGACGCCGTTATGGATAAGGCTGTCGGTGAAGGTAGTGATGTTTTTGCCTACAGTGGCATAAAGAGTATAAGTACCTGCGCCTTCGGTATACCTCCATATCTCAAAGCCGTTTTCGTCGGTGGAATTGTCCGTCCATTTCAAAGTGACTGCAGAGCCCGTAATTACAGTAACGCTCAGCCCTGTCGGCGGTTCGAGATAAATGTTCCGAACAGTCACTTCGCTGGAATAAAGCGATTCATTGATCGTCGTTTTAGCCTTGATCCTGTAAGTATATGACGCACTCGGAACAAGTCCAGTTTTGTCGTACCAGCTGCTCGCCGAAGGACCTACTGTAGAAAGCGCGCTGAAACTGCCGTTGGGCATTTTGCGTTCTATTATGACGTCGGCGCCGGCAGTATTGCCCGACCACGAGAGTATTATCCTGTTTCCCGTATCGGCCGCTCCGGTGAGCGAAAGTGTGCTCAGATAGGTATACGCACCAATACCCACATTATCATTAGGAAACGGGATTCCGGCCGAGCCGGTCCCGAGTGATTTCTTTACTCGATAAAAGTATCTTGTGTTGGCAGCCAGGCCAGAGTCGCTAAACTTGACAGTGCCCATAGCCGTGGTGTAAATGGGCGTCCAGGCTCCGTCTGTACCGGTCTTTCGCTCGATTATGGTGTTGTAGCTTGCAGTACCGGAGTAACTCCAGGCCAGATCGATCCTTGATGAAGAAACCGGAGTTACGACAAGGGTCGCCGGAGTCACAGAGTCCCAGGCATTTATCGTGACTTCGTTTGAATATGGGGAGTAACCCATGGCATTCCACGCGCGGACCCGGTATATGTATGTCTTGCCCGACTGCACCGTATTGTCTACGTATGTCACACCAAGGGCCGAGCCGGTAACTGCCGGAATTGTGGCAATCTGTGTGAAGACTCCGGGGTCTGTAAGGCGTTCGATCCTGTATTCCAGCTCGTTATTGGAAAGATCGGTCCAATTTAAGGTAACTGCAGTAGTGGAAGTCACAGAGGCATAAAGCTGGCCAGGCTTGGCAGGAAGCGAGGCGGTAATGCTCGCTTCGGCTGCTGCCGAGTAATCCGTCGGGGAGTTATAGGCTCGTACCCGGTAGGTATAAGTCGTTCCGTTCGTTACGCTTATCGAATCAGAAAACGAGGTGTCCGAAGGCAATAACATCCTTATCTGTGTATAAGTGCCATCTGCAAGCTTTCTCAACACCTGAATATTCGCCGTATTTCCGGTACCGTTGGTCCAATTCAAATCAATCTGCCCGACGCTTGCGATCGTAAGCCTGAGATTCGTCGGGGCAGGCAGCCCGTTTGTCAGGCTGGTGATACTGCTGTAGCCTGTATATCCGCTTCCCTGTTTGGCGCTCAGCCTGTATCTGTACTGGTCACCTGTAGCCGGCGTATCGGTCGTGCTCGTGCCCGTTAGTGCGGAATTAATCACGCCCCAGCTGTCCCAGGAATTTGTCGCAGTATTCCACTTGGCGCGTTCAAGCTGAAAAAGATTGATCTGTGAAACGCTCTGCCATGATATCGTCGCGGTACCGCCGCTCGATACCGCCCACACTATGGGCTGTTGTATCGGTACTACGGTAATCGGGCCCGATGCATCGGATGCAGGTACCCCCGAACCGGTCGAGCTCACTGTGAACTGAACAGGACTGTTCCCGGCAATATTTATGGCTGCGGAAGTGGTTTCAGAGGTGGTCACATTTGTTGTAAATCCGCTTTCAGTCCGGTTTATAACGCTGCCCGTTGCAAGCGTCGAACAATTCCAGCTTAAGGCTGCAACTCTGGAGTTTATATCAAATACGGCTCCCAGGCCATATGGCCTTATCATTTTAGTGGTCGTTGTGACGCAGGTCTTCTCATAGGCCGTATCCAGCCATAAAGGCGATCCTCCGGCGGTTAACGCAACCAATCTGTAAGTGTAGGTGGTTTCAGGCTGCAGGCCCGAGTCCGTATAAGTCAGAGGATCCTTTACCAGTCCGACATTTATGGTCTGAATAACTGAAAACCCGGATCCACTGTCCCTTGAGATCTCGTATGTCTGTGCTCCGGGCACGGACGACCAGTCCAGCCTTATCTCCGTATCGGAATCCGGCGAGCCGGGCGATGGTGCGAAGTAAAACGGAGACGCCGCATAAGCGCTTTGAGCCGCAAGGATGAATATTGCAGCAGTAAGCATAACAAATATGAGCAGCTTTTCAGCCCGGTATATTAATTGTTGACAAGAATTGTTCTCTTTTCCGTGATTTCCATAAATCCGCCGGTTTATCTGGTTTTTGCTTCTATAAAGCATCTTCATTACCCTCCGAAAGCATATTCCAGTATAGTTATCGGCAAAAACCACCGGCGGATTAATGCATATGGACGACTTCCGATTTTTTCACGGCAATCATGCAGGGGCCCCTAAGCAGTCATTCCGGCCTTTTTGCTGGAATCCAAAATGCTTGCCATATTTAGCACTACGATTATGTCCCCGTCTATTTTTAGAATATATCGTACAAAGTTCTTTTCGATATAGCCGGGCAGGTTCGAAGCAGTATCCACCTCTTCAGCCTGCGGAGTGACTATCCTGTTGACTTCGTCTACTATGAAGCCTGCATTTGTGCCATTGGCGACAATTATCCTTGTGTTTCCATCCGCTTCCTTTCTGGGTATATCGAGAAGATTATACAGATTTATGATAGCATGCACCTTCCCCCGCAAACTGATAACACCTTCAAAAAAGTCCGGAGCATTGGGTATTTTATTAGGAGCCATATACTTGATGATCTCATTTACCTGCTCGATCGGAAAGCCATATTGTACGTCTCCTATCCTGAATACTACCACCTGTTTTGAATTATCCACATGCCTCACTCCTCTATATTCTAAAACTTGAAACAGCTTTGATCAGTAATTCGGACTTTTCTTTAGCCGATTCCGCAGTTTTGATAACGTCGTCCGACATCTGCATTATTTCCGACGCTCCCTGGGCTATGTCCGTAGCTCCCTGGGCTTCTTCGTTGGCTGCGCCTGCTATTTCATCAATTGCTTTTACCATGTTCTGTATTGAAGCCAGTAGTTCTTCCGATGTAGCGCTGAAATCCGTTACCATGTCGTTTATTCTGGACGAATTATAGCTGTATTGTTCACTTGAATCAACAAGATAATCATAGTCTTTCAGTACCTTCTTATCGATGAACTCCATTATTTCACCCGAACTGGCTGCCAGATCATTTACAGCTCCATAAATTACCCTGGTGACCTCCTGTATTCTTGAAACAGTGTTTTTAGAGCCTTCCGCCAGCTTTCTAATTTCCTCCGCGACAACCGCGAAGCCTTTTCCCGCCTCCCCTGCTCTGGCGGCCTCAATAGCTGCATTCAATGCAAGTAGATTTGTCTGCGAAGTGATTTCAAGAATTGCTTCGGACAATTCGCTGATCTGATTTACCGCCTTGGATTGTTCAATAGCGTTCTGCAAATCGCCCTTCGCCTTTCCATATATCTCAAGCGCGTTTTCCTTGGAGGATATGGCGTTTTCCTTCATTTCCGCGGTAATTTTGTTTTCATTGCTAACGGTAATTGCGCCTTCCTGAGCTTTTGCCGCGATAGATTCGACTGCTTTTTCAATTTCCGTCGACGTAGCGTTCATTTCTTCCGTCGATGATGCGGATTCCTCGGTTCCAGCGGACAGTTCCTCCGTTGTGGCGGTAATTCCTTCTATATCCTTGTTAAGCCGCTCCATTTTGCTGTTTATGTCAATAAGCATCTCGCTTACGGCGGATGATTCATCCGCAACCTTCATAACAATATTCTTTATAGATTGCTGCATCGTTTTAATCGCATTCGCGAGCATACCTGTTTCATCCTTCATATTAAGCAGTTTTGCAGGCACTGTTCCCGTAAAATCTCCTGTTGCTACTACATTCAGATAATCCGAAGCCACTTTTATAGGTTTTGAAATACTAAATGCCAATATAAGTGTAATACCTATGCCGATCAGTATGAAGATAATTGATTCTACCAGCATTGTGACACTAAGCCCGTTTACTTTTGCCATTACCTCGGAATTCGGAGCCGTTATGGCCAACGACCAGTTTGTCCCTTTAACGGGAGCAAAGCCCATGTATTTGGTGACACCGTTGTATGTGTACTCACCGCCTCCGCTTTTACCGTCCGCCATTTGCTTTTCCAGTTCAACCAGTTGATTTAGCCCGGGGTCCTTTTTTACATTCTCGAAATCATTATCCATATTGAGAACAAGATTTTTATCCCCGTGAGCGATCGTCGTGCCTTTATTATTGATCATAAACGCGGTCCCGCTTTTTCCGAACCTGATATCATTGGTGAGGTTGCTTAATTCATTTCCATCGCGGTTGACGTATAATACTCCGGTAACGGTATTATTCACTTTAATCGGCACCGCATAAATTAGAACAACACTGTTGCTGACCTTGCTTACCAGCGGGTCGGATACCGACCTGTTCCCTGCCAGTGCTTCCTTGAAATAGTCCCTGTCGGCAACATTGGTACTTGATCCGTCAGTACCTTTTGCATTGCCCTCCAAATCAACAATGCCCATCTCAATATGCCCGCATCTGTCAACTTCCTTTTTCAACAAATCAAGCTTTTCATCCAATGTTAATGTATCCCCTTTTATCGAATCTGTTTCAGCCAATGCCTCCAATGTGCCTAACTCGACATCAACCCTGGCCTCGACAACTTTTGACGCCTCATTGGCCATATATAACAGCGATTCATTTATACTGGATGATAACGCGTTACTGGATACAACATAGGACAAAATTCCAAGTCCAACGCAAATAATGAATAACAATGCTCCAAAGGACAAAGACAGTTTCGTTTTGATACTTTTAAATTTCAACATAGACCCCTCCATTAATATTACGACGTTTTCTATGAATGCCCATTGGACAGAACAAAGCATAGACGATATTTTCTTATTGATTTGTGTCGAATATTGTCTTATCCTGTCGTTTTATGTTCTATAATATATTATTGCTCTTTCC
>Ga0207800_1000308_pt1 | contig 14731 bp, 12 predicted proteins | sample LuqExpMetageno11_FD_187769 | JGI IMG/M metagenome (GOLD analysis project Ga0207800, IMG submission 187769) | Tropical forest soil microbial communities from Luquillo Experimental Forest, Puerto Rico - Sample 11 (SPAdes) | ecosystem: Environmental > Terrestrial > Soil > Tropical forest ...
GTTATGTTAATGTGAGGAAGCACACTTCTAACGTCTGGTCCGTGGTGAGACGGAAGTTTAACCGGGTTAAGTACGATTGCATTAACAGGTCCTTTCTTAAAATCATTGGGATCGACTGCTCTTCTTGCGAGACTTACCCTCACCTTATTTACACCGAATTCTCTGTCTATAGTTGAAATAGCCCTACAAAGCGCTGTAGTATTGCAGGAAACAACCCTCACCAAGTCACGACCCATAGCCTGTTCGTAATTACTCTCAGCATTAAAGGAAAAATCTGAAATGGTGTGACTCTCGCCGCCCTGCCAGATTGCTTTTATTCCGATTTTCTCATACATAGGCTTATTTTTTTCCCCAACTCCCCCTGGAGTGCAGTCCACAACCAGGTCAGACTTTTCTAGCATCTCTTCAATGGTTCCAGCTGCCGACATTCCTGCTTTCTCAAAGGCTTCAATACTCTCAGCAGGAGCGTATATATCATATCCTAGCTGATGTGCCACTGCAGCCTCATAATTCGGTTTTGTTTTGGATACTCCGATTACTTCCATATCGTCCTGAGCCTCGACGGCGTCTGCAACTCTTTTTCCTATAGTTCCGTAACCATTTACCGCAATTTTTGCTTTAGCCATTAGTATCCTGCCCCTTTTGTTTAATTTTTTATGTTTGGAATTTTATTCTCCTGAAATTTTGCAAGTTCTACATATGTAGGATACGTTTTCTCTACATGTTTCCTCTATTTCGTTTGTTTCAACAGCAGTCACCAGTTTAGATTTTCCTGGTATCTTCAGACCAAAAACTGCCATATATTTGCGACAACTCTCCCATTGAGGTGCTTTAACCCCTGATAATGGTTCCCTACATTATACATTCAGCATGAATGACTATGCAGGACAAGCGAGTCACATTATCAAGTTTTATCCATTCAGACATTATTCAATATGCACAGCTAGTTGTAGTATCCAACACCCAGTTGCAATGCCCACCTCTTATGACGCTTAACTCTCCCCCAAACACATTGAAAAGGTTCTGCCTTGTCATCCCCTGATTTAAACCCCCCTTTAAATAAAATTCAATATTTTCAGATCTTTATGACTTACGTTTCTGAGGAGTAAAATATCAGCAGACCTGTCACAAATACAATAATTTAGACATTTGGCGATTTCATACTATTGTTTTTAGTTCATTGCGTAAACCCTAAGCTATTTGCATTGGATTTAAAGAATAGAATGTCGTAGAATACAAAGCCTTTTGCATCGGTTAATTGTCTAAAAAGTAGTTATCAAGGACTTCTTTGAGGAAATATGGTTTTAGTTTACACAGTTGAGAAAAAAATAACATAAAATTTCAAACTGCTAAATTGTGCCTATAATTGACAAGTGAAGAATATATGAAAAATATATGAAATATATATGAAAAATATTAAAAAGAAAAATATGATGCAAAGTAGATCTGAAAAAAAGTATGAATTTAGACTTAAATATATATAAGTAGATATCTGCTGACGTTTATGGATTTTAAAAATGCAAAGCAGATAAGACAGCTGTATAGACTTTTTAACCGTTATGGTATCGGGATGCATTGTTTTTTAGAGCCGTGATTCCTGGCAGGGGCTCTCCAGAAAGAAAGGCTATGCTTGCACCTCCACCCATGCTTACGTGGGAAAACTTTGATTCCAGATTAAGCTGATCAATGGCATCTAAGGTATGTCCTCCTCCTGCAACAGAGTATCTTGCTTGAACTGCAGCCTTAAGAAGTTCATCTGTACCAAGCCTGAACTTATCTAGCTCGAAAATACCAGTTGGACCGTGAAAAACACATAGCTTTGCTTCCTTAAGATACTGCGAATAATTTTCGATGGTCTCCCAGCCAATGTCAGCTATCTGAATATCTCCTTTTATCTTGCCCACCTCAACTTCTTGACGTTCCCCATTATTGTTTAGTGCCACATCCTGAGGTATGACTATCTTACCTGAATACTCCTTGAGTAGCTTTGAAGCAATCGGAATCTGATCCGTATATTTCTCATCTTCAATGAATTTCCTGTTGACCTCACCTATATCGACGCCCATTGCCATCATAAATATTGTAGCTACTACCCCTGTAGTAAGGATCTTATCAGCACCGCCTCGCTTGAGAATATTAGAAATGGCCTTTATGGAGTCGTTGGCTTTCGCTCCCCCCAATACGAAAATTGATGGATGATCGTGACATGTCAAGGCTTTATCTAAGCCTGTAATTTCCTTGTCCATAAGGATGCCAGCAACGCTAGGCAGAACTTCTGTAAACCCTACTACAGAACACTGAGATATGTGAGAAACCGAAAAAGCATCATTTATAAAGAGATCAAATAGTGGATACAACTTTTTGACCATCTGGCTTTTAGCCTGTTCCTCAGGAGTGAGTTTTGTGATCTCTTCAGCATTGAAGCGCGTATTCTCCAGGAGCAGGATATTTCCCTGGGAAAGGGATTTTATAGCCTTCCTTGCGCAAGAACTGAATATATCATCCTCGTAGGTTACTTCTTGACCTAAAAGCTTTGTTGCCAGCTTTGCGTGGGCTTCAAGGGTAGTATAGTCCTCATCTCCGGGTCGACCTTGATGAGACATCAGAACTACTTTTGAGTGCTCCAAGGCCCGCAACGTAAGCAGATGACTCTTAATTTTTCTATCGTCCAGGATGTTTCCATTATCATCCATGGGCGAGTTAAAGTCCACTCTTACAAGTACTATTTTATCATCGAGTATGAAGTCATCCATTGTCAGATAATCCTTTCCAATCGCTTTCTGAGTTATAGTACCCCCCCTTCACATATAGTGGAAAGCTCTAATTTTCAGTTTAATGCGTTTTTCTCTGAGAATTTAGTTAGAAATATTATTTCAAAACATTATCCAATTCTTAAATTCTGTTTTTATATCGGAGACAATATGGTCTGAGCTAGATGCAAACTAAACTAAAATCTTTTATCTGACATTATTCTAACCCATAGAGTTTTCTCTTAGTCTCAATGTAGTCCAGAATCTGGTATCGCAGGCTAGAAATCACTATATCTTTTTGACAAATACCCCAATTTGTCACAAATACAATAATTTAGACATTTTACAATTTCATGCTATTGTTTTCAGCTCATTGCGTAAGCTATAATCTATTTGCATTTGAATTTAGAGAATAAAAGCCTTTTTGGTTTGAAGAAAACATTCAATCAGTTACTTTGAGTGAAGCCATCGTGTATAAGAGCCTATCTGAATATTATTTTTTCTTATCTTGCAGGTTTAACATGAACTGATCTTATTTACATTAAATAGTTCAATAATGGCAGAATTGACCACCAAATTCTTTCAAACGAAAAATATTTTTGTGCCAAAATTTAAAATATCTTCAAATAGAAATAATTGTAACTATTAAGCATAAATCTTAAAGTATTCGATCAATTCTTGGTGGTTGGCTGAGTGGAAGATATCTCTTTATTCTTACTTCTTTTGTCAATTTTAGGAGGTTATCTGCTTGGTATAATTTCTGGACTTCTACCAGGAATACATAACAATAATTTTGCGCTTGCCCTTGTAGCCCTTGCCCCTTTCCTGGCTGAAAGAGGGCTTCCACCTTTTTATATAGCCGTAATTATTCTCTCAAATGCCGTCGCCCAGACTTTCCACGACATAATTCCCTCAATATTTTTAGGAGCTCCAGATGGAGATACTGCGCTAACGGTCCTGCCAGGACACAGACTTCTGCTTGATGGGGCTGGAGCCGAAGCAGTACGCCTTTCAGCACTCGGAAGCGCAGGCTCGGTAGTTGCTTCCCTGATTTTCGTTCTGCCGCTTTCTCTTTTCTTTAAAGCTGTTTATCCATATCTTGAGGAGCATATGGCATGGATTCTTATTTTAATCGTCTTTCTGATGCTTGCAAGTGAAAAAGGAGAAAAAGATGAAGATTCAAAGGAGAAAAGCCCATTTGTAAAGTATAAGTACAAAGCCTTCGCTCTTATTTTGTTTTTAATCACAGGCGTACTTGGGCTCTTTGCTTTTGCCAGGGAGTCTCTTATGATTCCGATTGTAAACTTTGGAGAGCCTTCCATACTCTTGCCCCTACTGAGCGGGCTTTTCGGAGCATCCCAGCTAATTATAAGTCTTCTTACAAGCTCGAAAATCCCGGATGAGTCAGTTTCTGCACTCAAGCTTTCCCGAAAAAGAATTCTTAGAGGAATCCTCACAGGCAGCGCGGCAGGCTCGCTTGTTGCATGGCTTCCGGGACTCTCTTCAGCAATTGCGGCGCTTCTTACAGGACTTGTTGCAAAAGTCGATTTTGACAGGATTCCTCTTAAGAAAAAAACCTCTGAACCTGAACTCGGAAGTTTAAGAACTTCTCTTTATTCGGACCCTTATGCCAGTAACCCTGCAACTCTTGAGAGCTCAAAAGAATTCATAATTTCAAATTCTGGAGTAAACACTTCTAACGCGATTTTCGGGCTGGTAGCTTTTGTGGTGATAGGAAGAACCCGAAGCGGGGCAATGGTTGCCATAGAAGATATTCTGGGGACAAACACGCTTGATTTACCTGTATTGTTGCTCTTTTTTGCCGCGATGGTATTAACTGCTCTATTTTCCTACTTTTCCACGGTCTGGATAGGAAATAATGCTCATCTTCTTCTAAAGAAAGTTGATTACAGCAAACTCTGTGCAGGTGTCCTTATTGGACTTGCAGTAATGGTTTACCTCTTTACAGGGCTCTTTGGATTATTCATTTTTGTAATCTCAATTCCAATAGGCATGCTCGCCTCCTTTATGAATGTCAGAAAATCCCATGCAATGGGAGTTATTTTATTGCCTGTGATCTTATATTTTTTGTAAAATATGTCATTTCATAAAATATTTTTAATTGGAGATTAAAAAATACGCTGATAGTGACTTCGAAGCAATAAATCTCTCCTTTTTGCATCTAGAGAAATCTTTCTGTGTTCAAAAAACGTTACTTTTTTGATTCAATGGCGTGTGAAAATATAAAGCTTAAAATGTATTGGGCTAGAATGTACAGAGGACAAAAAGCACCTGATAAAAGAAGAAAACAAAAAGTAAAACAATAGATAAAGTCAAAAAAAGATAAAACAAGGTTATGAAGTTAAAAAAGTTAAGATAGGTCATAAAATTAGAATAAAACCATGTCATGAAATTAAAAAATAATTCAGGCAATAAAAGAAAAAAATGATGTAAATATAGATTATGGCTTGTTTAAACCGAATTGAGGTCAAGTTTGAGTAAAGTGGAAACTTAAACAAAGTAGAAAATCTGAATAAAATGAGAGTAATCAACCAGAAGAGGTTTGCAGGATTATGAAAGTACAACTTGAACAACGCTTAACTGAGCTCAGGGCAGAATATGAATCAGGGCAGAAAATCCTCAAAGACATCGAGTTAAAGCTTGCAGAACTTGAAGACCGAAAAAAGAATCTGAACGAAACTCTCCTCCGCATTAGCGGGGCAATAGACTTGCTCGAAGAAGTGCTTGAAGGAAAAGAGGATGCTGAGAGACCAGAAACCAAGACCGTAACCGGAGGAACTATCACAGGAATTGTAGAGGTCCCTAATGTTGTAAGACAGCCTCTTGAAAAAGCTATTAAAGCTCTGAAAGACACTGGGCTTATCGCAGGAGAGATTATCGAGCAAAAAGGAGTTCTTCCCGTAGGGGTTATGGCAGGAGAGATTCTTAGGCAAGAACCTAAACCAGGGACGAAATCTCCGGCCGGATCAGCCGTAAAGCTTGTAGTTGCGGTAAAAGGCAAATCTTTGCCATCTAATAAATACTCGTTATGTGACTCTTTCTCTGACCGTAGATGAAAAAGGCAAAAGGAGGGCTTAAAACGGAAGCATATACTTCCAGAATAAACAGTTCCAGGAACGAACTTCGGGAGCACTGCAGAGCAGCAATTTCAGCCTTTAACGCGCTTGAGCATTCTGGGAATCAGGGAGCTCAGAAGCTATGCCTAGGAAAATTTCTCATTGAATGCCAGGGAGCCTCAATGGTCTTATGGCGCAATAACGATAGAAAACTGGGAAAATATCTTAGATATGTTTTCTCAATCTCCAAAAACTCTCCTCTTTCTCCAGCAGCTTTTTCCGGGTTGAAAGCAGTGATTAAAGGAATAGAGAACGAGAATATTGCAGGAATCGAAAAAACCTTCATGGATAAAAGAAAGGGAGGTATAAAGGAAGAAAATATCGAGAAAGAGGAATCAGCAGCTTTCTTATATGATATAAGAACAAAATCACTTACATTTAATGGGAAAAATTATGAAATTCTGCCTCTTTTTCTAGCTGCAAGGGATCTTTACGCTTCCCTTCCGTTCTTTGAAGAATTTCAGGTATGTGCTGAACGACTTGAAAAAGATCTTCAGGATGCCACAGCCCTCTTTCAGAAAGCTGTGCTCATGTATAAGGCCAGGCGTTTTGAAACTGCTTCGCAGCTTATTGTTCAAGTTCTGAAAATTGTCCCTGAGGACCATAAGGTCTGGTATAATAGGGGAGTTGTTCTCTCAGAGCTAGGCCGGCTTGAAGAAGCAATTGAAGCTTATAACAAGACAATTGAGCTTGAGCCGGCTTTTGAAATTGCCTGGGACAATAAAGGGGTTGTTCTTGCCAGGCTTGGTAGATTTGAAGAAGCTCTCGAAACCTACGATGAAATCCTTTTGAGATGTCCCGAATACGCTGAAGCATGGGCAGGAAAAGGCTCCATACTTCTATCCATGGGCAGAGAAGAAGCAGCCCTTGAAGCTTACAATTCAGCCCTTCGCATTAGGCCCGAATACCTTGAAGCCCTTACATCTGCCGGAAGCTTGCTTTCCAGACTTGGCAGACTCGTGGAATCCCTGAAGCTCTATGATAAGGCGCTTCAACTAGCCCCTACAGAACCTCGCCTCTGGGCAGCCAAGGGTTTTGTTCTTTCGGAAATAGGTCAACAGGAGGAAGCATTACGAAATTGCAATCAAGCCCTTGAATTGAAACCTGGCTTCGTTCCTGCGCTTGAAACCAAGGTAAAAATTCTCTCAGAAATCCGCAGACAGAAGACAAGATCTTCTCAATAATTTCTTATTCAATATTTTCTCTTTCCTCTTTTTATTGTAAGGCAGTGTTTATATTCGGTAAAATTCGAATAGAAACAGTATATCTCATTGAAAATAAAAAGTGCAAATACCAGTTTTAGCTCTGGTTCCATGCGTTAAATGTAAAACGGCCAGGTGTGTCAAAAACCCGAAAGGGGTCCAGAATGAACTTTCACTGGAAAAGCGAGGATTCCGATATGACAGAAGAAAATGCAAGTGCAAAAATAAATACGGAAAAGCAAAAGGAGTCGAAAGCGGTAGAAGGAACCGTAGGACCAGAGGATGTCAAACAGCTCCTCAAAAAGGCTGGCGAGACCGATAATTACGAAGATAAAAGCAGGCTGTATGATAAAGCCTTAACTCTGGATCCTTTATATCTCGATGCGTGGATCCAGAAGGGTTTCGCTCTGGACAGAATGGGAAAATCGAGAGAAGCTCTTGACTGCTATGACAAAGCTCTTGAAATAGATCCTGAAAACATAGGGGTTAAGTGCCTCAAGGGTTTTGCCTTCAATAATTTAAGGGAATTTGAAAAATCGATTGAGTCTTATGATGAAGTCCTGAAAATAAATCCTAAAGATGTATTCTCTTTATATCAGAAAGGTTCAGCTTTGGAAAACCTTGGCAGATATGGAGAAGCTATGCAGTGTTACGACAAAGCGCTTGATATTGATCCGACTGATGTTCTTATTAGAGAAAAAAAATTAAGGCTTCTAAAAATTATTTATAAAAAAGGAACTTTAACAGACTCACCGGATAGTGGCTTTAACTGAACTAAAAATATAAAATATCTCAAAAAAGGAAGTATAGGGACGGAATCAGCCTTTACTTTTTGCTCCCTTTGCTAGCTTCCTCTTCTTTTCTGATCTCTTCAACGACTTCCATAAGTTTTTTCTCGATCTTTACTATGGAGTCTACAGCTTCGCCGCCTACCTCAATTGGAGCCCGCTTCTCGAGGTCGGCCTGCATTAGATTAGGATCAAAGGGAATCTCTCCAAGCACCTGGATGCCCAGTTCTTCAAGCCTGTCATTGACTTTTCCCGAGCCTCCTTTGTTAATTACGGCAGCAAGGTGTTTTATCCCTATTTCGGAAGACAATTTTTTTATTCTCTCAGCTGTTTCAAGCGACCTTGCTCCTGGCTCAACTACCACGATCATGAGATCCATCCCTCTTGTAGTCCCTCTTCCGAGATGTTCGATCCCTGCTTCCATGTCAAGAATCACTGCACTCTTTTCCTTGAGCATAAGATGTCTGAGAAGAGCTCTCAGGAAAGCCGAAGCAGGACACATGCATCCACTTCCACCACGATCTACAGTGCCCATCACAAGCATTCTTACTCCATCGGGTCCTATAACTCCGTATTTACTTGCAATATCATCGACTTTAGGGTTATAGATGAAAGCTCCGCCTTCGGCACCTGCTCTTTCTTGAATAAGGTCTTTGAAATCTGTTAGGGGCTTTGGGGGATTTTCTACTCCAAGTGAAGATGCAAGATTCATATCCGGATCCGCATCTATTGCCAGTACCTCGTATCCGTCCCTTGCAAGAAGTCTAGCCAGAGTGCCTGAGAGAGTTGTTTTTCCAACGCCACCTTTTCCAGTAATTGCTATTTTTATGAGGATTCCCCCTGAACATTAATTTAGATTTAAGTGTTTTAGGTCAATTCCTAATTTATCAGTTATAGTGGTTTTCTAAGCATGGATATAGCCATCAAGCTGTTTATACTTATTCATTTATCCCTGGCTTCATTCCGTGATTCCGTAGAGAGTATTGTTTAAAGTCTTTTCGTTTTATAGGAATCAGAAAAATATTTAATAAAAGTTGGAGGACATTTCAAAAGATTTAAAGACAACATTTAACAGATGATAAATTAATTACTCTATTCAATAGGTTACTCCTTTATCTGAGTATAAAATCAAATCCGTGGTCTGTAGCAACCTGTTTTAGGTATTTCTCTATATGGTTTCCTTCCTTTTTTGAAAATCCTGCGTCGCGGGCAAGCCTGTCAAGTACCTTTTGAACTCCTGTCCCATATTGGATTGCTTTCTTTTCTTTCCAGAGAAGTTCCGAGGGAAGCAGGCCGTCTGCGGCTTTTCTTAGGATAAATTTTCTTGTATACAGGCCGTCTCTTTTAAGGACTTTAAGTTCAGGGCTGATTGCAAGTCCTATTTTAATTACTTCCTTATCCAGAAAAGGCACCCTGAGCTCCACTGAGTTGGCCATGGTAACCATGTCATCCCTCTCAAGGTTAATAGCTGAAATCTTTTTGATATCTGAGTAGATCTCTCTGTCAAGCACCCCAGACCCCTGCTCAAGGAAGCTCTCGTGCCTACTGTAGCCTCCAAAAAGTTCGTCTGCGCCCTGGCCAGTGATAAGGACTCGTTTTCCATCTTCTTTTGCAGTTTTCGCTACAAAGTAGAGTGGGAGTCCAATTGCAATTTTCATAGGGTCCGTTGATTCTGTCGAATAGATCACATCCGGGATTGCACCCTCGATTTCTTCGGGAGAAAGGAGATGGGTCTGGAGGGAATCCCTCATGCCTACAGCTCCAGCCGCGTACTGAGCCTGGGCAAGATCATGGGAATTCGGAAGCCCGACGGCATAAAGGGGAATCGAAGCATCAAGATTTTTTGCAAGGGCCGCTAAAAAGGTACTGTCAATGCCTCCGGAAAACGCAATTCCTGAAGTTTTTGTAAGCCTCATTTCCACAGCTTTTTCAATGGTTGCCTTCAGGCGGGAAGCAGCTTCGTACTCTTCTGAGATTCTTTCTTGCGGAGGCTCAATTTTAAGGGATTGTTCTTCAGTCCTGCCGTCCCAGATATTGAAAGCCATGACTCTGCCAGGCGGGAAGGATTTTATTTGGTTTTCCTGGATGAAAAAAGCTTTTTTTTCGGAGGCAAATGTAATTTTATACTTTTCCATTCCTTTTTCCAGGGAAAAAAAGAGAGGTTTAACTCCTACAGGATCTCTGGCTAGTACAAGCTCGTTATTCAGGACATAAGCCAGAGCGTAATCTCCATTTACTCTAGAGAGCACTGAAAAAACCGCATTTGTTGGGGTATCTCCTTCCTTAATCTTCGTCTCTATTAGGGCAAAAAGCGCTTCAGTGTCAGAATCGGTTTTTATACCCTGATCGGCTGCAAGTTCCCTGAAATTGAAAATTTCTCCATTGAGTACCAGAGCCCCCTTTCCAATCAGAGGCTGGGGCATATCGCCTGTAATTTTAAGCAAGGTATTCCCTATACTCAGTCCTTCGGCCTCATAGGTTCCGCAAGCATCAGGTCCTCTGTGCCTAAGGGCTACAAGCATTTTTTTTATTTCTTTATTTGTATCAGGAGCTCCGGCAGCTCCTGCTATTCCGCACATGTTTACTCCTTTTTTCGTTATCTTCGGTGTATACACGCGCTCTATCTCTATTTATCATTTTTCCATTCAAAAGTAGATACCAACTCCAAAATAGTAAGAACTTTATTTTTTAGGCAAAAAGTATAAAATTAAACAAATAACTCTTGATGAGATGGCTCTTTAAAAACAATGATTTCGCGGAAAGCTTGTAAATATATAAAAAATTTGAATTTATTTAACAAAATTATAAAATATTGAACTCGTTTCAAAATTACTACTAAGCCGTCTGGACTAATATCTTGGAATAGCGAAAACAAGATCTATAGATCTAAATATAATTGGCTCTTCGCTATCTTGTATGGGCAATTTAATATAAAGTTATCATAATATAAGTTAGTAATCATTTATTATATTTACATAATTGTGGGAGTTTGATTCGCCATTTATAAAGAACTTTTTGAGAAACTTTGAATTTTGAAGATCTTTGGTACATTAAAGATATCGATTTTAATGCAGTATGTGTATCCGGAAATTATTTCGCAGATTCAAAACCATTTGAAAGTTCAATACACGATACAATAGCAGACGGCATAAAAAAGTCAAATGTTGAGTAAGTTCCAATTTCATTTTAGTATTGTGAAATAATCGTGTAAAATGGAACAATCAAGCGAATTTTAATTCTAAAAGCAAATTTGGAAAATTTTGATTTTTAAGAAAATAAATGTTTTGGGGAGTAACCTTCTTAATGTTAAGATTTATCTAATCTTTAAATATTTACCTTTTCTTAAATATAATATATGATTCCACGTAAGTTTTCTACTTACTTCTAATTATTTGAATAGATTTCGAATTATTTTTATAATATCTGTAACGTTTGGACTTATAATATATTTGAAAAATCAAGTGGAGTTAGAAGGTTGCACTAATGAATTTAACGTTTATCTTTTTGCCTTTGTTAATCATAGTTGTATATTTTTATATTAGACAAAATTCAAAATATAACAAATTATATGAACGTTTTAAAAATGTTACAGATATTGATTCAGAAATTTCAAAAGAAAGTAGAAAGTTAGAAAACATTCAAACTAAAATTAATGAAACAGATGTAGACTACAAAAACAGAATAGAGGCATATAAGAAAACGTTAACAGATTTCAATTAAGGCGTTGATTCAATTAACTCCCTAACATATGTTACAGTACTTATAGAACAGAAGTAAATTACTACCAAACATCTGACTTTTCAAAATCACAATAATCACATGTCCCTCAAACTCAGGTAAAAAGACTTTACAGTTTTAGCTAAAACAGAGAAATGCATAGTCTCTACCTGTAATTTATATATTAATTCTTAATTTTATTTATAACTGCATCAACTATGCCATCGACACCTTCTGCTTCTAGGTCTAAGTAGGCCATATCCTCAGGCAAGCCGAATAGCGGGGTATTATCTAATATAACAGGCAAAATAAATTCAGTGTTCCTAAATTTTGCTTCGCCTCGTGCAATAGAAAATTCAAAGTTTGTCCAGTCTTTTAATGAATATTCTTTAGAAACAAAAACTACTACAAAGCAGGTGTTTTCTCCATATATTGTTTGAAAATGCGTTGATAATCTCTTTCCCCATAGCTTTGTTTTTTCAAACTCATCATAAAAGACTTGAATATTATTTTCAGCTAGTTTTATAGCTATTTGTTCTACTACTTCCCGATCTTCCCCTGCAAATGACAAAGCTACATCATATTTAAAAGCACCTTGTTTCGATTTATTCATGTATTCATCTTTGATTTTTTCTAATATATTATCTTTATTTTTTAAAGATTGATAGTCATCAGGTTTGATTTTAAGAACTTTATCTAATAACTCAATAGCCTCTTTATACATTCCTAGAGAGTCTAAAGCAATTCCTTTGCCCTTTAAAGAGTCGTAGTCATCAGGTTTTATTTTAAGAGCCCGATCAAACCACTCAATAGATTCTTTATATCGCTTCAACCAGAGTAAAGAAACTCCTTTGTGTTTTAAAGAATTATAGTCATCAGGTTTTATTTTAAGGGCTCGATCAAACCATTCAATAGATTCTTTATAAAGCCCCATATTGCTCAAAGCAACGCCTTTTCCTCTCAATGAATCATAGTCATTAGGCTTGAATTTAAGGGCGTGATCATAGCACTCAGCAGCTTTTTTATATTGTTTCAAGCAGAGTAAAGAAATTCCTTTGTTTCTCAATGAATCGTAATCATCTGGTTTAATTTTAAGAGCTCGGTCATAACATTAAATAGCTTCTTCATATCTTTGCAACCAGAATAAAGCAATACCTTTATTCCTCAATGAATCGTAGTCATCAGGCTTGAATTTGAGGGCTCGATTATAGCATTCAATAGCTTCTTTATAGCGTCCTAACCCTACTAAAGAAATTCCTTTATATTTCAAAGAATTACAACTATCTGGTTTTATTTTAAGGGCTCGATCAAACCACTCAATAGATTCTTTATAAAGCCCTCTGTTGACAAAGCTAATGCCTTTATTTTTAAAGGAATAATAGTCATCAGAATCCATAGTAAAACACCCATTTCAGTTAAAAAGCCATAGATTAAGAATTTATCTTTTTTTAATGGATTAAACACAGAAATTAGGCGTATATTCATTGAGTCGGAAAAAATAAACTCTGCGTGAATTACTTATACTCCGTTTTTATCAAAAAACTTATAAAAATGGGTATTGTATATTGAAATCAAATACTTAATAAGAAGATATTATTATGATAATGGACTCGATCCCAGAAAATATCCTTATTCGTGAATTTACTCGCGAGCTTCACAACAGAAATGCTGCTGTCTTTGCCGGCGCGGGGCTTTCCAAAGATTCTGGGTATGTAGATTGGAAAGGTTTACTGAAAGATATTATTATTGATCTCGGACTAAATCCGGATAAAGAAGACGATTTGATCACGGTTGTACAATACTACTGCAATCAAGCTGGCGGTAACAGAACTCAGCTTTCTCAACTTGTCTTTGATTACTTTTCCCAAACGAAAACTCCAACTTTGAATCATAAAATTCTTGCACAATTACCAATTAATACTTATTGGACTACAAATTACGACAAGCTTATTGAGACTGCTTTAGTTGAAGCAAAGAAAATCCCTGACATCAAATATGATTTGAAGCAACTTTCAGTAACACGGCCTGATCGCGATGTAGTAGTGTATAAAATGCATGATGACGTTGATAACGCCTACAAAACGGTGATTTCTAAAGACGACTACGAGTCCTATCCACTCAAGATGGCACCTTTTATTTCTGCACTTCGAGGTGACCTCATTGAAAAAACATTTCTATTTTTAGGATTTAGTTTCAAAGACCCAAATATAGATTATATTCTTAGTCGAGTTAGGGCTTTGTATGAAGAGCACCAAAGAAGGCATTATTGCATTTTGAAAAAAAATCGTTAAGTTAAAGAAAGAGACCGACGAAGAATTTGAATACCGTAAACTAAAACATCATTACTTTATTGATGACTTAAAACGTTTTGGTATTCAGACTGTCCTCGTAAATGAGTACAAAGATATCACCTTATTACTTAAGAAAATCTCTGAAAACTATAAACGCTCTTCAATCTTTATTTCGGGTGCAGCTGAGGAGTATGGAGCTTTATCACCAATTGATGCGCAATTATTCCTAGAAAATTTAAGCAAGAAAATAGCCATGAATAGAAATCGAGTTAATAGGAATAGAGTTATTACCGGTTTTGGTCGTGGTGTTGGAGGATCAATTATCAATGGAGTGCTTACTTATTTGAACGAGACCGGCAAAACGGTCTCTGAAGAAGATATAATAATGCGCCCATTTCCTAAAGTTGTAGTAGGTGGAATAAATCACGCTGAACAGCGAACAAGATATAGAAAATCCATGATTGAATATGCTGGAGTTGCTATTTTTGTATATGGAAACAAGTTTGATTCTGCAAACAATATTGCCCTATCTGATGGAATGAAGGAAGAATTTGATTTGTGCATCGAAGCTGGAGTTCGACCTCTTCCTATTGGAGCTACAGGATACATGGCTGAGATTCTATGGAAGGAAGTATGGAATAGTTTTGAAAATTACTATCCAGATACCTCTCTAAGATTTAAACGTAATTTTGAAAATCTTGGCAACAAATCCCTGAGCACTTCAGACTTGATAGATATAATATTAGATCTGATCCAAGACATACAACGAGGCTAATAACGGCAAAAAAAAGAAATTGATCCTTTATTAGTGTTACTTTAAAAAAGGATTATGTATTAACTTCGCAA
>Ga0207800_1000311_pt1 | contig 14665 bp, 14 predicted proteins | sample LuqExpMetageno11_FD_187769 | JGI IMG/M metagenome (GOLD analysis project Ga0207800, IMG submission 187769) | Tropical forest soil microbial communities from Luquillo Experimental Forest, Puerto Rico - Sample 11 (SPAdes) | ecosystem: Environmental > Terrestrial > Soil > Tropical forest ...
TAAGCTATAATCAGCAAACGTACCTTAAGATAATTCACAAAAGGTCAATTTGAAAGGTATGGGTTCCATATGAAATCATTAGGATTTATCGAAATCCCGAGTGTGACAGCTGCCATTGAAGCACTGGATACCATGTGCAAGACAGCAGATGTGGAGTTTGTTACCTGGGAAAGAAAGTTAGGCGGACGATTAGTAACCATCATCATTCAGGGAGATGTGGCAGCAGTTACGGAAGCGATTGAAAGTGCAGCAAAGAATGCAATAAAGCCTTGCGTACACGCCGTTATACCAAATCCCCATGAAGAGACAATCAGGATGGTTCAGCTGAGCGCCAGCCGAATGACTAAATAAGATGTGCATCAGGCAGAATGGAGATTAATATGGCAGATGCGAAAAAGCAGGGAAACATAATCATTCAGGCGAAGGCTTCTGCTTCGGCGGCACCGAAGGAACCTGTAAAAGAACCGGTTAAGGAAGCTGTAAAGAATACAGTTAAGGAACCTGTGAAGGAAACAAAAAAAGTTATCATAAATGAAAGAAAAAAAGAAGCAAACAAATCAAATCAAGAAATAGCATACGCTATCAAGGAGGAAAAGAAAATGGCTCAGGAAGCATTAGGAATGGTTGAAACCAGAGGTTTAGTTGCAGCAATTGAGGCAGCAGATGCAATGTTAAAGGCAGCAAATGTTACATTAGTAGGAACAGAGAAGATTGGTTCCGGTTTAGTAAGCGTTATGGTTAGAGGTGATGTTGGTGCAGTTAAGGCAGCTGTTGAATCAGGTGCAAGCTCCGCATCCAAGCTTGGTGAATTAGTAGCTACACACGTAATTCCCAGACCTCACACCGATGTAGAAAAGATTCTTCCTTTCTTAAAATAATGGAAAAGTAATCTTACACCCCAACCTCTAATAAAAAATAAATAGTGTAAGATGAATAGTAACAAGTTTTGTTCCCGGCTCTTTGCGGTCACTGACCGCAAAGAGCTATAAAACAAATTAGAAGCAGGTGAAATCCTTGGAAGATAAAACGATTGAACTGGTTACCAAATTAGTAATCGAAGCCATGAAAAAGAGTGAAACAAAGGATGGATACGTAGCTCCGGTTGGCGTATCAGCACGTCACGTTCATTTATCCAAAGAAGATCTTGAAATCTTATATGGTAAGGGCTATGAACTGACAAAGAAGAAGGAACTCATGGGCGGCCAGTATGCTGCTGATGAATGTGTAACAATCGTAGGCTTGAAACTGAGAGCTATTGAGAATGTCAGAATTTTAGGACCGCTGCGTAAGCAGACGCAGGTAGAGATTTCCGCTACCGATGCAATTAAGTTAGGAATGAAGGCACCGATCAGAGAATCCGGTGACATCAAGGGATCAGCTCCAATTACTATTGTTGGACCCAAAGGTGCTGTGTATAAACAGGAAGGATGCATCATCGCTAAAAGACATATCCATATGTCACCTGCCGATGCGAAGGCAGCTGGGGTAACCAACGGGCAGATCGTATCCGTACAGGTGGACAATGAACGCGGAACAACCTTCAATGAGGTGACAATCCGTGTTGATGAAAGCTACACCCTGGAAATGCATATTGATACGGACGAAGCCAATGCATCAAGTATCAGTACAGGTAACACGATAACTATTTTATAGAATATAATTCATTGAGGTTCAAAATTAAGCTGTAAGCTAGTTATTTACAGTCTTATGTATGACCCAAGTTAAAAATATATTAAAAGCCGCAATTGCGTCATGGCGAGACATGTGGATACGAATCACTACCCATCCGAATAAGAAATGGCATTAATAGTCTAGCAAAGCTCATGTGAGCCATTGCAGGATTATTTTACAAGGTGAATTAAATTCACGTAACAAATTTATGTTGATGCCCGAAATCTGGGTGTTTCGGCAGAATGGAGATTAATATGATAGTAGGCAAGGTTGTAGGTACTGTTGTAGCAACTAGAAAAAATGAAAAGCTGGTAGGCAGTAAATTTCTTATCGTTGAGCCTTTTGATAAAATGGGCAAGGGTAAAAGATTTATCGCAGTCGATAATGTCGGTGCCGGAGTTGGAGAACAGGTTCTGGTGGTAACAGGAAGTGCAGCCAGAGTTCTTGATAACATGAAAGAATCCCCCATCGATGCAGCAATTGTAGGAATTGTAGATAACATAACTGAACTGGAGTAGATTTGAATGGACATAAAGGAACTAATTCATATAGTAAAAGATAGTGGTGTTGCAGGAGCCGGCGGGGCAGGATTTCCTACCTATGCGAAGATCGATAAGAAAGCCGATACAATCATCTTAAATTGTGCGGAATGTGAGCCCCTGTTAAAGGTTCATAGACAATTACTGCAGAAGTACTCGTATGAAATTATGTCTGCCTTACAGATCATCGCTGATACTCTGGAAATAAGCAATATCATCATCGCAGTGAAGGAAGCTTACACGAGGACAGTGGATTCAGTAAAAGCGAATCAAGCCTCATTTCCAAAGATATCTCTTAAGCTTCTGAAAGAAACCTATCCCATGGGGGATGAGGTAATGCTGATCTATGAAACCCTGGGTAAAGTAGTTCCTCCGGGAAGCATTCCCCTTGAGGTTGGCGTAGTTGTATTTAACGTAGAGACTATACTGAATGTTTATCAGGCTGTTAGCCGCAAGGAACCTGTTACCATGAAATATCTAACGGTGGCTGGTGAGGTACATAACCCAGTCACAGTCAGAGTACCCATCGGAACCTCGGTGGAAGAAGCAGTTAGCCTGGCAGGTGGCCCGGTAATCAATGATTCGGTTTATATCATGGGCGGTCCGATGACCGGAAGTATAGTTAATTCTTATGATACAGTAACGAAGACGACGAATGCAATTCTTGTTCTACCGAGTATCCACAGTATCATCTTAAAGAAGCAGGGAAAAACCTCCATCGATATGAAACGTGCAATGGCCTCCTGCTGTCAATGTGAGATGTGCACTGATTTATGTCCCCGTAATCTGTTAGGACATCCGATTACACCGCACCTGTTCATGAGAGCAGCTACCAGTGGTACAACTCAGGATCTGGCACCATTTTTAGATACCATGTTCTGCTGCTCCTGCGGAATCTGTGAGATGTATGCCTGTCCCCAGGGCTTATCACCAAGAAAATTAATCACTGAATATAAAGATGGACTTAGAAAGAAGGGAATTGCCATTCCCAAGGGTATGATCTTAAAACCGGTTAAGGCAGTCAGAGAATACCGGGCAGTACCAATGGAACGACTGGTTTCCAGATTGAATTTAAGAAAATATAATGTAGCAGCTCCTTTACAGGAGGAGCCTGTAGATATTAAGCAGGTTAGGATTAAGCTGAGTCAGCACATCGGAGCGAAAGCAGTTCCGGTGGTACGTCAGAAGGATATCGTTAAGAAGGGCGATCTTATCGCCCAGGCGGAGGAAGGTAAATTATCACTTCCTGTTCACGCATCAATCTCCGGTGAGATTCTGGAGGTAAATGAACAGTTTATCATAATCAGACAGTAAATATCAGACAGTAATATCAGACAGTAAATATCAGACAGTAAACATCAGACAGTAAATAACAGACAATAAGTATCAGACAGTAAGTATCAGACAGTAAGTATTACAAAATAGAGATTTCGGACAGTTTTTGATGAGAGGATGTTAACACTTTATGAGTAAAGCAATCGGTATGGTTGAATATAAGACAGTTTCCAGCGGAATGTTTGCAGCTGATATCATGCTGAAGACAGCGGCTGTAGAGATAATCGAAGCACAGACGGTTTGCCCGGGTAAATACATTGTAATTCTCTGTGGTGACTTAAGTGCAGTGAATGCAAGTATTGAAGTAGCGAGAAACAGCTATGGAGAACATCTGATTGACAGCTTTATTCTAGGTAATCCTCATGAGGGAATTTTCCCCGCAATTTATGGAACCACCAATGTTGAGAAGATCAAAGCCTTAGGAATCCTCGAGACCTTTTCGGCTCCCTCCATTATCGTAGCTGCTGATGAAGCAGCAAAAACAGCAGAGGTCGAGTTGATTGAGCTTCGAATCGCAAGAGGCATGTGCGGTAAATCCTATATGCTTCTGACCGGTGAAGTAGCCGCAGTAGAAGCAGCAATCGCAAAAGCAAAAGCAGCAGCCGGAGTCGGTTCTATGCTTTTAGACTCCTCTGTAATCGCTAATCCCGACAGTAATCTTTGCAAAAGTATTTTATAAAGGTAGGTAATAAGAATGCTTGCTATTGAAAGAAGAAATAAAATATTGGCTATTCTGCAGAAAGAGAGCCGTGTGGTGGTAAGTGACTTAAGCAAGGCTTTCCACGTAACAGAAGAAACCATCCGCAGAGATCTGGAGAAGCTGGAGAAGGATGGTTTTGCGAAGAAGGCATATGGCGGAGCAATCATTAACGAAAGTGTGAACGTTGATCTTCCCTTTACGGTAAGAAAGACCACCAATGTATCAGGAAAGCAGGAGATCGCAGAAATCATCGCTTCTATGATACAGGACGGTGACCATATCATGCTGGATGCAAGCTCTACTGCAGTCTATATCGCAAAGCAGTTAAAGAATAAGAAGAACCTCACAATAATCACGAATTCAATAGAGATTTTACTGGAATTATCCGAAGTAACCGGCTGGAAGGTATTATCCACCGGCGGCGTCATGAAGGAAGGCTCCCTCTCCCTGGTAGGTTATCAGGCAGAGAAGATGATCAGCAGCTTTCATGTAGACAAAGCGATTATTTCCTGTAAAGGCTTAGACATAGAGAAGGGTATTACAGATTCCAATGAGATGGAAGCCCATATTAAAAAGCTGATGTTTGACAATGCTAATGTGAAGATTGTTGCAGCGGATAGCACGAAATTTGATCGAATTTCCTTTACGAAGATCTGTGATTTATCTGAAATCGACATGATTGTCACGGATGTAACTCTGGACCAGAAATGGAATGACATTACAAACTCCTTAAATATTGAAACGAATTTTAAAGCATCAATTGCTTAATGAAATAGATTATAATAAATGTACCTTGGATTTCATTTTGCAGATATTGTGCTGACGCCCAAATTCACGGGTAGTGGCAGAATGGAGGATATTATGAGTAATTATAATGATGGTGAAATCGTAAAGAGCCTAAGAATTGGGAAGCTGATAGAAGCTTTATATGCTAAAATGCCGGAAATCGAAGCAGACCGCGCAGTCCTGCTAACCGAGAGTTATATGCAGACTGAGAAGGAACCCATCATAACCAGACGCGCTAAGGCTTTTGAGCATATTTTAAAATATATTCCCATCGTAATCCGTGAGAATGAATTGATCGTCGGTAGTGCCACGAAAGCGCCGAGAGGCTGTCAAGTATTTCCGGAATACTCCTACTCCTGGCTGGAGCAGGAATTTGAAACGGTAGCCACCAGAAGTGCCGATCCCTTCTATATCTCAGAGGAGACGAAGGATACCCTTCATAAGGTTTATCAGTACTGGAACGGCAAAACCACCAGCGAGCTTGCTTCCTCTTACATGGCTCCGGACGCAAAGCAGGCAATTGATCATAATATCTTTACCCCGGGTAATTACTTTTATAATGGCATCGGCCATGTAACTGTATCTTATGATAAGATACTGGCAGTGGGCTATGAAGGTATCATTGCAGAGGCTCAGGCAGCACTGAATAAGCTCCAGGTATCCGATATGGATTATTCCAAACGAAGCCGTTTCTTAGTGGCAGTGATACGAAGCTGTCAGGCAGTCATTCTGTATGCAGAACGTTATGCAGCTTTAGCAAAGGAAGAGGCCGAGAAAAGTAAGGATCCGGTACGTAAGGCTGAGTTGGTTCAGATCGCTAAGAACTGTGAGAGGGTACCAAGAAAAGGTGCTACCTCCTTCTATGAAGCCTGCCAGTCCTTCTGGTTTATCCAGATGCTGCTGCAGGTGGAATCCAGCGGACATTCCATTTCTCCTGGACGTTTTGACCAATATATGTTCCCTTACTACGAAGCAGATCTGAAGGCAGGTAAGATAACCAGAGAGTTTGCCCAGGAACTCATTGACTGTATCTGGGTGAAGCTTAATGATTTGAATAAAGTACGTGATGCAGCTTCTGCAGAAGGCTTTGCAGGCTACAGTCTGTTCCAGAACCTGATTGTCGGCGGACAGAACAGTGAAGGTATGGATGCAACCAATGATCTCTCCTTTCTGTGCATTGAGGCTTCCATGCATGTCATGCTGCCCCAGCCCTCCTTGTCCATTCGTATCTGGAATAAGACGCCTCATGAGCTCTTCATTAAGGCTGCTAAGCTGACAAGAACAGGTATTGGTTTACCTGCTTATTATAACGATGAAGTAGTCATTCCATCTCTTCAAAATAGAGGGCTAACACTGGCTGATGCCAGAGATTATAACATCATCGGCTGTGTTGAACCGCAGAAAGCCGGCAAAACTGACGGCTGGCATGATGCTGCTTTCTTCAATATGTGCAGGCCGCTGGAATTAGTATTCAGCAATGGCATGGATAAAGGCGTTCAGATCAGCGTCCAGACCGGCGAAGTTGAGAAGATGACCAGCTTTACGGAATTCTACGAGGCATACCAGAAGCAGATGAATTATATGATCGGATTGATGGTAAATGCAATCAATGCCATTGATGTATCCCATGCAGAGAGATGTCCTTTACCCTTCCAGTCCTGTATGGTTGAGGATTGTATCGGTAGAGGCAAGAGCATGCAGGAGGGCGGAGCGATTTATAATTTCACTGGCCCCCAGGGCTTTGGTATCGCTAATATGGCAGATTCCCTGTATGCAATCAGAAAGCTGGTATTTGAAGAAAAGAAGATAACTTTAAAGGAATTAAAGAAAGCATTAGAGCTGAATTATGGCAAAGGAATCGATCCTTCCGTTGCAGAAGCGGTAACGAAGGAAATCGTTAGAAATATAGTAGCTGCAGGACATAAGGTAACCGAAAAGGATGTTGCAGATATTTATCGAATCGCTTTAAGCGGCGGTATCTCGGCAGAGAACAGGAAAAAATACGATGATCTGCAGGATATGATTAATGAACTTCCCAAGTATGGCAATGATGTAGCTGAAGTAGACTTATTCGCAAGAGATGTAGCTTATACTTATACGAAGCCTCTAGAGAATTTCAAAAATCCAAGAGGCGGAATCTATCAGGCAGGTTTATATCCGGTATCCGCAAATGTTCCATTAGGTGCGCAGACGGGAGCAACCCCGGATGGAAGACTGGCACGCAGACCGGTAGCGGACGGTGTATCTCCTTCCTCCGGAAAGGATACCAATGGACCGACCGCTGCTGCAAACTCTGTTGCGAAGCTGGACCACTATATCGCCTCCAACGGAACCTTGTTCAATCAGAAATTCCATCCATCCGCACTGAGCGGAGTGAAGGGCCTGGAGAATTTCGTTGCTCTGATTCGTTCCTACTTTGATCAGAAGGGCAGCCATATGCAGTTCAATGTAGTAAGCAGGGAGACCCTGCTGGATGCACAGAAGCATCCGGAAAACTATAAGAACCTGGTTGTACGTGTGGCGGGCTATAGTGCATTGTTCACTTCCTTGTCCAGATCTTTGCAGGAAGATATTATTGCAAGGACGGAGCAGCATTAAATAATAGCTGTAAGTATAATAGATATTTAGATAATAGATGTTTGGATGATAGCTGTTTAAGTAGTGACTGTTTGATAAATAGTTATAACTATTTAATAAGGAGTAATCATGCTTTTATATACACAGCTGCTTATTTTCTTCCAGCTCTGGCAGTTATTTAATAGTACAGGCAGGTGTTTCATAACATGATGAAGCGAAGGGGTAGGGTTCTTCATTCATGACAAGGGACAAATGAATTTAATAGTTTCAATATATCAAATGGGAGACGACGGTTATGGTAATGGAAAAGAAGCCTGTCACAGGCAGGATATTTGATATACAGAGGTTTTCCATCCATGATGGTCCGGGAATCCGTACAATAATCTTTTTAAAGGGCTGCAGGCTGCGGTGCAAGTGGTGCTGTAATCCGGAGTCACAGGAATACGACATTCAGACAATGACAATGCAGGGAAAGCCGAAGGTGATCGGCAGGGATGTAACCGTTGATGAGGTGATGGAAGAGATCAAAAAGGATCTTCCCTATTACCGAAGAAGCGGCGGAGGCATTACCTTATCCGGAGGAGAGGCCCTGCTTCAGCCGGAATTTGCAGTGGAATTATTAAGGACCTGCCAGGAATTCGGTATTAATACAGCAATCGAGAGTGCAGGCTACGCTAGCTTTGAGGTAATACAAAAGTACCTTCCTTATATCGATTATTATCTGATGGATATAAAACACATGAACAGTAAGAAACATGAGGAATTCACTGGTAAACCGAACGAGCTGATCCTGGAAAATGCCCGTAAAATTGCAGAGTCAGGAGCTAACCTGATCATCCGTGTTCCGGTCATTCCAACCTTCAATCATACGAAGGAGGAAATCAGGGCGATTGCCGCATTTGCAAAAACTTTACCAGATGTGAAGGAGCTTCATCTTCTACCTTATCACCGCTTAGGTCAGGATAAATATGAAGGCTTAGGCAGAACCTATACCTTATCCCATATAGAACCTCTGGATAACGAATATATGAATGGTCTGCTAGAGGTTGCCAAGCTATCTGGATTACCTTGTCAGATAGGCGGCTAATTGGTATAGTTGTAATGCTAAAATTGAGAATAGCTGAGTGACACTAACAAACAAGCTGCAATGGAAATTGTGCTACATTGACAAGTGAGTTGTCTTGGCAATAGTGTCATGCTGATAATTGAGCTGCTCTGTAAAATTGAATTAAGCAGACAACTGAAATACACTGTCAAAGGATTAATAAAATAAACTTCTTAATAAGATCTGATAATAATGATACAAATAAATAATGGATGAGGAGTGATACCTTGGATTTTCAACAGATGCTTCAAAATGAAAGTAAGATGCGAATAATACAGGAGATGGTTCCGGGAAAGCAGGTTACGATAGCTCATGTAATTGCGAATCCCGATGAACTGTTATATAAAAAATTAGGCCTGAATCCTGAGATGGACTATCATAAAGCAGCAATTGGAATTCTGACCATTACTCCCAGCGAAACTGCGATTATCGCCAGTGATATTGCTATGAAGGCAGCAGGAGTGGATCTTGGCTTTGTGGACCGTTTCAGCGGTACTTTAATTGTTACTGGTACTGTATCAGAGGTAGAATCAGCACTTAGAGCTATCGTTGAGTACGTGGAGGAAAAGTTAGGCTTCACTGTATGCGCTATCACCAAGACCTGATGAAAAGCAGACTGTGCTTCTATTGAAGGAGTGATGAGATTCATCGAGAAATCAAAATTGATATGAACCATAAGGAAATTAACTATGCTATAATGTTATAAGAATTCCTATAAGAATTCCTATAAGAATTCCTATAAAAATTCCTATAAAAATTCCTATATAAATTCCTATAAAAAAGAAGACTTGAGTGCGCAGATTATCTGCGCTCTTTTGCTTTAGATATTAGTTTATTGATTGGCATTAATTCCATAAATACTTTTTATCAGAGATGGTGATATAGACAGAAGTGTTGAAATAGGCAATTAATACAGGTAATTAATACAGGTAATTAATACAGGTAATTAATACAGGTAATTAATACAGGTAATTAATACAGGTAATTAATACAGGTAATTAATAAAGGTAATTAATACAGGTAATTAATACAGGTAATTAATACAGATAATTAATACAGGTAATTAATAAAGGTAATTAATACAGGTAATTAATACAGGTAATTAATACAGGTAATTAATACAGGTAATTAATACAGGTAATTGATACAGGTAATTGATACGGGTAATTGATACAGGTAATTGATACAGGTAATTGATGCAGGTAATTGATGCAGATAATTTATACGGTTAATCGATACAGTTAATTGATTCTGTTACATATTCAGAAGTTGTAGGGAAGAACAATAATAAGGTTCAGGAGGTAGCAAAAATATGAAGTTTGATAGGCTCATCGGTGAGGACAATCAGGAGCTGCGCTATCTTAAGCTTTTAGCAAAGCAATACCCAACCATAGCGGATGCAAGTACGGAAGTGATTAATCTACAGGCTATATTAAATCTGCCAAAAGGAACGGAGCATTTTCTGTCCGATATCCATGGAGAAGCCGAAGCTTTTCAGCATGTGCTAAAAAATGCTTCCGGGGTCATAAGGCGTAAAATATCTGATCTCTACGGTAACTCGCTGATAGAGAAGGATATCAAAAGTCTGGCAACCTTAATTTATTATCCAGAACAAAAGCTTGAAATCATTCATAAGAAGGAACAGAACCTTGAGGACTGGTACAGAATTACTCTTTATAGACTGATCGAGATCTGTAGATATACAGCTTCGAAATATACCCGTTCTAAAGTAAGAAAATCCCTTCCGAAGGATTTTGCATATATCATCGAAGAGCTTTTACATGAGCAGCCTAGCAAGGTAGATAAAGAAGCTTATTATCATGAAATCATCAAAACCATGATTCGTATCGATCGGGCAGATGAGTTTATCATTGCTATATCGAAGCTGATACAGAGACTGGTCATTAACCGTCTTCATATTATCGGAGATATCTATGATCGGGGTCCGGCAGCAGAACAGGGGATGGATACACTGATGAATTATCATACTGTGGATATCCAATGGGGAAACCATGACATATTGTGGATGGGAGCTGCTTCCGGCAATGTAGCCTGCATCGCAGCGGTTCTCAGAATCAGTGCCAGGTATGCCAACCTTTCAACAATCGAAGATGGTTATGGCATTAACCTGCTTCCCCTGGCAACCTTTGCACTTACTTTTTTCGGACAGGACGAATGTAAGGAGTTTCGTCCTAAGCTAGAGAATGATGCACATTACAGTGAGTATGAACTGAAACTGATGGCGAAGATGCATAAAGCAGCAGCACTGCTTCAATTTAAATTAGAAGGACACATCATCCAGAGGCATCCGGAATTTCATATGAAGAACAGATTATTATTGAATTATATTCAGTTTGAGGAAGGAACAGTTGACTTGGACGGAAGGAAATATCCGTTAAAGGATACCAGTTTTCCAACCATTAATCCGAATAATCCTTATGAACTCCTTCCAGAAGAAGCAGAGCTGATAGAAAAAATAAAATTCTCCTTTTTAAACAGTGAGAAGCTACAAAAGCACATTGGCTTCCTGTTTTCCAAAGGAAGTATGTATCTAAAATATAATTCTAACTTATTGTACCATGGATGTATTCCTCTGAATGAGGATGGCAGTTTTCGAAGTGTGAAGGTTGGTGATAAGGACGAACAGTACAGCGGTAAAGCTTTACTGGATCGTCTGGACCAGTTGGTTCGGGAAGGATATCTGGGTTCGAAAAATACCTCATCCAAATTATATGGTTCAGATTTGATGTGGTATCTTTGGAATGGGCCGGATTCTCCCCTCTTTGGAAAAGATAAGATGACAACCTTTGAACGGTATTTTATAAAGGAAGAAACAACCCATAAGGAGAAAAGGAATTACTATTATGAATTTAAGGATGATGAGAAAATCTGTAATATGATTTTTGACGAATTCGGACTTGATCCAAAAACCTCACATATCATTAATGGCCATGTACCGGTAATCATGAAGAAGGGGGAAAGCCCAATGAAAGCGAATGGAAAGCTTTTTGTCATTGACGGCGGCTTTTCCAGAGCTTATCAGGCTAAGACCGGTATCGCCGGTTATACTTTGATAAATAATTCTTACAGTCTGCTACTGGTATCGCATGAACCCTTTGAAACCACGCAAAAGCAATAGAAGAAGAAATGGATATACACTCAACCACAGTGGTTGTTGAGAAGGAAGTTCAGAGAAAAAGCGTTGGTGACACGGATATAGGTGATGAATTAAAGCTTTCGATCAGTGATCTGGAAAAGCTGATTGATGCTTATCGTAAGGGAAGAATTCAAGAGACGAGATAGAATACGGTTTATGAAGAGGATAACATATTTAAAGAAAAATCAGTAAAGTGCTATAAAGAGAACCGGTAAACAGACTTAAATAAATATAAGTATAAAATGCTTTTAAGAGAGCCAGTAAAAATGATTTATAGAGATATGAGCAAAAATTGAAGAGATATCAATATAAATGCTTTCTAAGTGTTACCTTTATGAAATATTATGGATTTCAATGTAACTGTTAATGCAAATAAGGACACTTTTCCTGGCAAAAGGTGTCCTTTCTAAAGTAGCTTGGATGTATTATACTTTAAATATATTAAAGCAATAACATAGGTAAATAAAATAGATTTCATTATATATCAGAATCATAATATAAATAAATGGAGGGTTTGGCTATGACAATTCTGGATACTAAGTTTGTAAAGGATTTTATCAGGATGGCGGATGATGGTTTTGCTCAGGGGTGGCATGAAAGAAACGGCGGAAATTTATCCTATCGTATTAAGCCGGAAGAAGTAGCAGCAGTCAGATCGAGATTGAACGCTCCCGGAGACTGGACGCCCATCGGGACAAGTGTACCGGGGTTGGCTGGTGAATATTTTCTTGTAACCGGTGGTGGGAAATATTTTAGAAATATTATTGTAGATCCTGAGACCTGTATCACAATTATCGAGATTGACGACAGCGGTGAAAATTACCGTATTCGATGGGGACTCGTAGAGGGCGGTAATCCCACCAGTGAGCTGCCGACTCATCTGATGAACCATGAGGTGAAAAAGAGAGTATCAAACGGCATCCATAGGGTTATCTACCACGCGCATACAACGAATGTCATCGCATTGACTTTTGTACTTCCGTTATCCGATGAGGCATTTACAAGAGAGCTGTGGGAAATGGCAACGGAATGTCCCGTGGTATTCCCGGATGGAGTTGGTGTAATTGGCTGGATGGTTCCCGGCGGAAGAGATATCGCTATAGAGACCAGCAAGTTGATGGAGAAATATGATGTAGCCATCTGGGCTCATCACGGAATGTTCTGCTCCGGAGAGAACTTTGATTTATCCTTCGGCTTAATGCACACGGTGGAGAAATCAGCAGAAATCCTGATAAAGGTCCTTTCCATGAGACCGGATAAACTTCAGACAATTACGGATGATAACTTCAGACAACTGGCGAAAGGTTTCAATCTGACCTTGTCAGAGCGATTTTTGTACAAGAAGGAATAGAAACGATTTGAACATAGTAAGTTATAAAGCCTTCATTCTGGAGGACTATCTGGCAGCAGAGAAGGAATATCTTGCATAGTAATAAAAGATATGTTATGATTAAAAAAACGTTTTTAGTATAACAGAATTAGGTGGTATCTTATGACAGATAGTAATAATGGGAATAAAAAAATTACAATTAAGGAAGTTGCAAAAGAGGCAGGTGTTGCTATCTCTACGGTTTCTAATGCGCTGAACGGATCTGAGTTGGTGAATGAAGAGACCAGAAGTAAGATTCTTGCTGTTGCAGAGAAACTGAATTATATTCCTAACCTGAATGGACGTTTTTTAAAGTCAGGAAAAACGAAAACACTTGGATTTATTACCTCCAGCGTCAGGGGACAATATTTTTATGTATTAGCTGATGCCATGTGCCGTGAATGTGACCGCCTGGGATATACCTTGAATATTATTGTTACCAGGGATAAGAATGTAATTATGAATAATATCCTCGGAAAATCCTTCGATGGTATCTTTATCTTTGAAGGAGAAAGAATTGGAGAACCAGAGCTGGAGATGATTGAGAAAAGTAATATAAAAATCGTATTACTTGACCGTTATTATGAGCGTAAGAACATTAGCAGTGTAATCTTTGATTCATATAAAGCTGGTTATGAGGCTGCAAGGTATCTGATTAATTTAGGCCATAAAAACATTTTCTTTATTGAAGGTGCCGGAGATGTCTATGACAGCATTGAACGAAAAAGAGGCTATATCGAAGCAATGAAGGAATATAACATCGAATTTCGAGAGGATTATGTCATATTCGGTATGTTCGAGGAATTGTTTACTTATAACGCCGTTATCTCATTACTGCGTCTGAAAGAACGTCTGCTTCCGGATGCATTTATCGGAGGAAATGATCTCAGTGCTATCGGTTGCATGAAAGCACTTCAGAGTATGGGCTATAGCATTCCGGATGATGTCAGCGTAGTAGGCTTTGATGATATAGAAATATCGGAGTATTTCAAGCCTTCTTTGACTACAATCAAAAATCCGATTGACAATCAAGGTACCAGTGCGGTAAGGCTTATGATGAAAATGATTAATGATAATCAGGATGGAAAAGTGGAGATCCTGAGCGGGAAACTTATACCGCGTAATTCATCAGGAATTAATCGTCGTTAGAACAATATAGTCTACGTTATAATATACATACAACATAAGAGGATTTGACTGTTGTATGTATATTTTTTGCCTTTAATAAAAACGTTTCAATAAGTATACATATAAAATTGCTCAAAAAACTAAACAAAATATATAAAATAGTATTGATATTGTTTTATAAATATGATAATATTAACATATAATATAAAAACGTTTTTAATATTTAACAGTTAGGAGTACATTATGACACAGATAAAATCACGAAGTCAGGAAAGGTTTATAAGAACTCCGTTTCAGG
>Ga0207800_1000312_pt1 | contig 14622 bp, 11 predicted proteins | sample LuqExpMetageno11_FD_187769 | JGI IMG/M metagenome (GOLD analysis project Ga0207800, IMG submission 187769) | Tropical forest soil microbial communities from Luquillo Experimental Forest, Puerto Rico - Sample 11 (SPAdes) | ecosystem: Environmental > Terrestrial > Soil > Tropical forest ...
GTCGAATAGTGTTCTTTTGCAAGTTTTGAGTTTTGGTCTTCCTCTGCCTCAACTGTCTCTATTCTCTCAAGAGTCTGCTTTGCGGTATCGAGCACCCATAGATTTCGAGTAAGTTCATCTACCTGCTGGATGGATTCAGGGCGAATAGAAGTGAGGACGTTCCCATCATCTGTGGTATAAGTACTGGTTTTGCCCACGACTGCCACAAAAGCCGGAAGTTCACATTCAGAAAGAAATTGAGCTGCTTCAGGCTGGTACTGTCCTGCATAGATCAGGAAAGAGCCAGTTGGATCTGAAACCCTTCCCCTCCAGTATTCGGAATCTGTGCCGATATCTTCCTTCTCGATAAGTGTACCAACAAGAAATATGCGGTTTACCTTAGCCCCTGTAGGAGTCAAGACATACTGTGGAGCATACTGGTCGCTTTCGTCCCTTGAAGTAAGGTTTGAATCTTTCAGTTCCTGGGCAAAGATTCTGCGAGCAGCTTCTCTGAAAAAGCCTGGCATTTACTGCACCTCCAGTTTGGTAAGGATTTCATCAAGCACCTCTTTATCCAAAGAAGTCTTGGGAATAATGGAATCCACAAGGATATAGCGATCAAGTTTATGGCCGGTTACGGTATAGTACCTGCCTACTAGTTCATGTTTTAATTTATCCAGCACAACTCCTGGATCAAGAGCATCTGCAGCCATTGCAATTGCCGTATCAAGAGAAAGCCCTGCAAGCTCTTCAGTAAGTTCTCTGTTAATCAGGGCATCCTGAGTAGAAGTTCCGGAATCCATAACAGCTTTTATCCTTAGATCATATTCCCCTTTTACTTTCCCGTGTTCTGGACAGGCACCTTTAACTAGAGCCCTTTTACAATCAGGGCAGCGTTTTATAAGGCCTGATCCGGTCTGGATATCAACCATTGCTCCGAAGTACGTGGAAGTTGAGGAGCCAACTTCGATATTTTCATCAAGCTCTTCTATGGAACTTGACCGATTTAGCTGAACCTGAATCTTGCCTCCCCATTCATTGACAACCACATTTTTCAACAGGTAGCTCTTGCCTTCGTCCATGTCTGGAAGTTCAGAACTGGCCCAGTTGGTGAATTTGATAACACCTGTGGGATCCCCTAAAAGGCCTGCCTGCTCAATCGATTCATGAGAATTTTCCCAGAGCTGAACGACTTTTCCTTTAACTGTGGCCCACTGACCTCCAGCAAGGTCGGAGATGTTTCTGAGTTCGGATTCTCTTGAAGTCGGCGTGAAATCCCCACTTCCAACACCAATGGCTTCATCCAGTTTTTCTACTGAACTATTCTTGTTTAGCTGAACCTGGAACCTGCCATTGTACTCTCCTACGACAACACTTCTGAAAAGGTAACTCTCTCCCTGCTCAAGCTTAGGCAGTTCAGCATTTTTCCATTCGGTAAACTTTATGATTCCGGTTTCATCCCCCAAGAGTCCTACCTGAGAGATAGATTCATGAGTATTTTCCCAAAGTTGGACAACCTTTGCCTTAAGATTTGCCCACTGTCCATTTTCCGACATATTAGCAATCTTGGTAAGCTGAGGCTCAGCCTGTCTCATGTAAAATTCATTTTTAGGAATAGAATATTTCTTCAAAAAATAATTGGTCACGCTGCGTTGGGCTTCATTTGAAGGAACTTTAAATTTCGTAATCAGTTCATCAAGTCTACATTCGATGTCCTCTACAGGTACATCAATGCCAAGCTTTAAAAATCGATCTCGAATAGATTCGGCTGTTTGTTTCATTCTTCTTACCTCAAGCCTCTTGGTTATATTTATTGATAGAGAGGCGTTTTAACGTACAACGCCACAGCATATAAAGTTAAGGAAAGCGGAGTGAAAGTGTTTAATTTCAAGGCTATAACCAGCAGATGGAAAAGCTCATCTTAAAGCCTAAAAACTCTGAAGAATTAGCTCTCGAGATTCACTCCTACGCAAAGGAATATTATTTTGAAACCTTTTTTAAATTCTTAATGGTAACAATAGTAACAATACTTACTTTCTACTTGAGTTCAATTTTGAAATTATTTCAACATTTCATTCAAATTTTTTTTTGTTAGATTATGTATTCAAGCTGTAATTAAATTTATGGTTGTATTTGTCAGTTATTTATTGAATCTAAAAATATGCACATTATCGTGTTTGAAAAAAGAAATTTTTTTAGTACATTTTTCTTTCTTTTACCTCTACTTCTCTTTTTTATCCTTCATGACTAGCTTTCAGTTCGTTTGTTCATGTTTTGCACAGCAAACGAATTGCTACTGTCGTTTATAATTGCTTTTGAAGTAAGATTTTATTTTAGAAAGCTTATTTCCAGATACTTCAAAATTAATCAACGTTCTTTTGCTTTATATCGTGAGCCTATCCCAAAAACCAAAATTTACTTCTCTGGATCTCATATTTTAAGCAACCAATCGAGCTTGTAATTACAAAGACAACCCTGAATATTTTTTATAATTGAGAATCAAAATGAGTTTTGGGATGAGTTCCTTATCAAGGACTAGAAATTGCTCAGAAAAAATTTAAGAATCGTGTCAATCTTTTCCATGAGTTGCCGTAACTATTTATAGGATGTGTGGAAGTTGATTAAAATTCCAATAACAAAAGTTCTTTAAGAATTACCCCAATTTTAAAGGTTGGAAAGCATAAAGCATAAAAAGCAGGAAGTATATACCGGAGTCATTAGATAAATAAGTTTTGACACTTTCAAAAAGATAAAATTCCCTATAAAAACTGAAATATAAGGTAAAATTCCAACAAAATTTCCAAATTTATGTTATGGAGTTGTTTATCTGCAGAGAGAACCTATTTCTTAATCGTAGAAGGATTACTTTTTTATTGTTAGTTGCTCCTTATACGGACATACTATCCTAAATATATTTAGATACAGTTGTTTTGTTTAAAACTTTTGAAGGTAATGTATAAATTCTAAAAAAGGTTCTTTAAATTATGAAAGCGATTATCCTTGCAGCAGGAGAAGGGCTGCGCTGCAGGCCTCTTACCCTTACTCGTTCAAAAGTAATGCTTCCCATCGCCAATAGGCCTATTCTGGAGCATGTAATAGATTCGCTGGAGAAGAATGGAATAACTGAGATTATATTGATCGTGGGATATAAAAAAGAACGTATAATGGACTATTTTGAAGATGGACTGAACTTCGGGGTAAAAATAAAGTACATCGAACAGAGCGCTCAGCTAGGTACTGCACATGCAATCGAACAGGCAAAAAGTTTGATTGGTCCCGAAGACTCGGAATTTCTTGTGCTTAACGGAGACAACTTGGTAGAACCGAAAACGATAGCGGACCTTTTAAAGAATTATGAAGGTGACGCAAGCCTTCTGACCGTGAGAATGGAAGAAACCACGGGTTATGGCGTGGTTCTCAAAGAAGGAAATAGAGTTATAAAGATTCTGGAAAAAAGGTCTGGAGACCTGAGCCGTATCGTAAATACCGGAATATATATTTTTACGCCACAGGTCTTTGAAACCATTGAAAAGACTCCTATATCAGAAAATGGAGAATATGCAATAACTGATACCCTACAACTTATGATTGATGAAGGAAAAATCGTTACCTCTGTTTCTACCGAATCAAAATGGCTTGACGCTGTCCATGCCTGGGATCTATTAAAAGCAAATGCCATAGTCTTAAATTCCGCCAAGAATCTGAAGCTTGAAGGAGAAGTGGAAGAGGGAGTTGTTTTAAGGGAAAAAGTATCAATAGGAAAGAATACCCGGGTTCGTTCCGGGAGTTACATTGTAGGCCCTGTTGTCATAGGAGAAAATTGTGATATAGGCCCTAATGTAGTTATTTTGCCCTCAACAACGATAGGAGACAATGTAACAATCAGGTCATTTACCGAAATCCAGAATAGCATAATAATGAATGACTGCAGGATATACTCACATGGAAAGATCTCGAATTCGATAGTTGGGAGCAACAATACAATTGGTGCAGGTTTCTTTGTAGAGGAAAAAGAAGGCCTGTCGATTATAATGAATGGAACTATTCATCGAGCCCCAAAACTTGGTACCATTCTCGGAGACGACAATCGGATTGGGAATAGCGTACTTGTGAAGGCCGGAGTAACAATAGCTGTCGACTGCCAGGTTGAATCTGGAAATACCTTATACAAAGACCTGTCCCGTCATTCGGTGGTTCTTTAATTCCAAAAAGGTGAAAAAATGTGTGGAATCGTAGGATATGCAGGAGAAAACTCTGCTGCATCTGTTATTATAGAATCCCTCAAAAAACTCGAGTATCGTGGATATGATTCTGCTGGTATTTCAATTCTGGGCGGCGGGATCGATACTTACAAATCAGTAGGTAAAATAGTAAATCTTGAAGCCGCAATCCCAAGCATAATAAGCGGTAACATAGGAATAGGGCATACCCGCTGGGCAACCCATGGGCGACCCAACACAATAAATGCTCATCCGCATAATTCTGGAAATCCGTGTAAAATCTCGGTTGTACACAACGGAATCATAGAGAACTACATGGCATTGAAAGAACAACTGACCGCAGAAGGATATGAATTTAAATCGGAAACCGATACCGAAGTGGTAGCACATATTCTTCATAAACACATATACGGGAAACCTGACGGAAAAGAAGCAAAGTGTGAGCTTATTATAGGAGTCAGGGAAGCGCTAAAAGAGATTGAGGGATCTTATGCCCTTGCAATTCTCTGTGCTGATGAACAGGGAAAACTTGTACTTGCCCGGAAAGACAGCCCACTTGTTATAGGACTTGGAAAAGGGGAGAACTTTGCCGCGTCGGATGTAACTGCTTTTTTGAACCATACAAGAGATGTTATTTTCGTAAACGATTTTGAAACCGCAGTTCTAACTCCTAACAGTGTAGAGATCTTTGATAGAGAAGGAAAACCCTGCGAAAAGAAGATAGAAAAGATTGAATGGGACTTTGAAGCTGCTGAAAAAGCCGGTTACGAGCACTTCATGCTTAAGGAGATCCACGAGCAGGTGAGTGCTATTCATAATACACTTGCAGGTAAGGTCTCTGAACTTGAAGGGACTATATCTCTTAAAGAGCTTAACATGAGCGAAGAGGAAATAAAGAAACTTTCGAGGGTCCAAATCCTGGCATGTGGAACTTCCTGGCACGCAGGATTGCTCGGAAAATACCTTTTTGAGCAGTTGGCAGGAATCCATTGTGATATAGACATCTGCTCGGAGTACAGGTACAGAAACCCGGTTATTAGTGATAGAACTCTTGCCATTGCAATCACCCAGTCTGGAGAGACTGCAGATACCCTTGCGGCCGTAAGGGAAGTAATGTCCTACAACTGCCCTACGCTTGCAATTACAAATGTAGTAGGAAGCACAATTACGAGAGAAGCTAACAGTGTGCTCTATACCAGAGCAGGGCCTGAGATTGGAGTCGCCGCGACCAAAACATTCAGTACGCAGCTCACACTTCTTTATCTGCTTGCCGTAAAGCTCGCTCTCTCAAGAGGCAAGCTTAGTCCTGATTATGTTAAAGGGTTCATTACTGGTCTCAGAAAAGTGCCAGGCCAGATTCAGCAAATCCTTAATCAAAAAGAAGTGGTAAAGGAATGTGCAGAGAATTTTGCTCACTCAAATAGCTACTTCTTCCTCGGCAGGAACCTGAACTATCCGATTGCCCTTGAAGGGGCTCTCAAGTTAAAGGAAATCTCATATCTGCATGCTGAGGGCTTTGCCGCAGGCGAGCTTAAACACGGGCCGATTGCTCTTCTTGAGAAAGGAACTCCTGTAGTTACCATCGCAACAAGAGGGAAGACCTATGAAAAGGTGCTAAGCAACATAAAAGAAGTAAAAGCCAGAGATGCAACGGTTATTGCAGTGGCCGATAACAAAGACACTGAGATCGGAAAATATGCAGATGTTGTCCTCAAGATTCCCCATAGTAGTGAACTACTTTCTCCGCTGCTCAGTGTTGTAGTTCTCCAGCTACTTGCCTATTATACTGCTCTTGCTCGGGGATGTTCTATTGACAAACCACGCAATCTTGCAAAAAGCGTCACCGTAGAATGATGGAAAGACTGAAAAATTGAAAAAATCAAGAGAATTCAAGAATATTCAAGAAAATACACTTCAGAAAACTTCGGAGTGGGATATATGAAACTCTTCGGATCTTCAGGAATAAGAGGGATAGCAAATAAAGAAATCACGCCCGAACTTGCGCTTAACGTAGGGCTTGTATTGGGAAGTAGAAAAAAGACTGCGGTTATCGGGAGGGACCCTAGAGTTTCAGCTCCTATGATTGAGCATGCTCTGATTGCAGGACTAACTGCAACAGGCTGTTCTGTTACAGAGATAGGCCTTGTATCTACCCCAACCCTGGCATATGCAGCCAGAGAATACGAATGTGGTGTAATGGTTACAGCCTCCCACAACCCCTCTGAGTATGTAGGGATCAAACTCTGGAACCCTGACGGCATGGCCTTTGACTCGGCACAACAAGAAGAGATAGAAAAAGCAATTGAAGATGCAGACTTTTCCAAGGTTCCCTGGAACTTGATAGGCAAATATGAGGAAGACGGAAACGCTATCCGGGCCCATATGAATATGATCAAAAAACTCGTAGGGAATTCCAGCCTAAAAGTCGTACTGGATTGCGGATGCGGAGCAGGAGGGACAATTAGCCCTTATCTCCTTCAGGAACTAGGCTGTGAGGTAATAACCCTGAACGCTCAACCTGATGGCCACTTCCCTGCGAGAAACCCTGAGCCAAATGATGAAAACCTTTCCATGCTCAAAAAAGCTGTTGTGGATTTCGGAGCCGATCTTGGAATCGCACATGATGGTGATGCGGACCGGATGATGGCAGTAGATGAGAAAGGTGATTTTGTTTCAGGAGATGAAATGCTTGCAATTTTCGGGCTATATGAGTGCAGTGGTAAGAAAGGAACGATCGTCGTGCCTGTGGACACTTCAATGATGGTTGACGATTCCCTTAAGGGCTCGGAGATTGTGAGGACAAGAGTAGGAGACGTATACGTCGCAGAAGGCATAAAACAGTGCGGTGCTATCTACGGAGGTGAGCCATCAGGAAGCTGGATTTTCCCGAAGATTTCCTACTGCCCTGATGGAATTTACGCAGCCGCAAAACTTGTTGAGATTGTAAAAGAGAAGAAATTAAGTGAGCTTCGAGAAGAGCTTCCCAGGTACGCCACAAAAAGAGGAGCTCTCCCCTGTGCAAATGACAAAAAGGAAGAGTTTATGGAAAAAGTAAAGGCTAAACTCGAGCCTTTGGGCAAAGTCCTTGATATCGACGGTATTCGTGTGGAAATGGACAACGGCTGGGTACTTGTCCGCCCCTCCGGAACAGAAGCAAAGGTGAGAATTACAGCTGAAGCTCGAGAAAATGTTGATGAGATCTTTGAAATGGCTGAAAAAATAGTAAAGGAGGCACTTAAATGAAAGCGGTTGTCCTTGTGGCAGGCAAAGGCACAAGGATGGAACCTCTGACTTCCAACTGTCCTAAGGTTATGCTTCAGGTTGCAAATAAGCCCATCCTTGAGCATATACTTAATTCAGCCATAGAAGCAGGTATCGAAGGCTTTGTCTTCATTACCGGTTATCTTGAGGAACAGATAAGGGCGTACTTCGGAGACGGAAGCAGATGGGGAGTAAGCATAGAGTACGTACGGCAGAAAGAGCAGTTAGGGACTGCAAATGCGATAGGCTGTGCAAAAGGCTATGTTGATGGGGCTTTCCTTGTACTCAACGGAGATATGCTTATAGGACAAGAAGATTTAAAAATCCTGGTATCAAGGACAGAAGAAGCTGTTATTTGTGTAAAAGAGGTAGAAAATCCATCGGATTTCGGAGTGCTTGAAACAGAGGATAACAAAGTTATCAGGATAATAGAAAAACCTAAGAATCCTCCTACTAACCTTGCAAATGCCGGAATATATCTCTTCAGAGAACCCATTTTTGATTATATTGACAAAACCCAAGCGTCAGTGAGAAATGAATTTGAGATTACGGATTCCATCCAGATGCTGATAGATAGTGGAGCAGCTGTGGGCTACAGTCCTCTCGAAGGCAGATGGATAGATATAGGGTATCCCTGGGACCTCCTGAAAGCAAATGAATATCTCCTGAAGGGTCTCAAGGGAAGATGCGAAGGTTTAGTAGAACCAAATGCTACCATAAAAGGAGAGGTTGCGATCGGGAAGGGTACTCTTATCAGAAATGGGTCCTATATTGAAGGACCTGTAATAATTGGAGAGAACTGTGATATTGGACCTAACTGTTATATCCGCCCTTCTACTGCAATTGGGAACCATGTAAGGATAGGAAATGCCGTTGAAATAAAAAGCACGATTATAATGGAAAGTACCCATGTGGGGCACCTAAGTTATGTAGGAGACAGCGTTATTGGACGCAACTGCAACTTTGGAGCGGGTACGAAGGTCGCAAATCTCCGCCATGATGGAAAAAACATAAAAGTAATGATAAAAAGCAGGATCCTCGACTCGGGCAGAAGGAAACTAGGAGTGATTATGGGAGATGACGTGCATACCGGTATCAATACGAGTATAAATATCGGTGTAATAATGGAAAAAGGGAAATGTACGTATCCTGGTGAGATTGTCAAACATTAATCATGGAGAGCTTATCCCAAAAACAAGTTTTTTCTTAAATCAAAGTTGCGCTGACGCACCCCACTGCAAGCAACGGCGTATGTTCGCGCCAGCGCATTTGTTGTAATGTTATTAAAATTGATTATTTTCATTTGCTATATGCTTCTTTTTCCTTTTGGTTTCACTGATTTTCAATATAGTTTATGATAAAGATCGGAAGTAATTCCATCTCACACAATTTAGTTTTTGATAAAATCGGAAGTAATTTATATCTCATACAGTTCCAATATACCCTCCGTCATTCCACAGTGCTCTCCACCCCAAAGCTATATTTTAATTTCAGGATATTCTTAAAAATTTGTCTTGCTGTAATACTTTTTATTATCTGCATTACTATGGAAGGAGAATGCTTCGGTTCAGCACCAACAAAAAGATGGATATAGTCACCATCACTACCAATTGCATCAAAATCAAAAAATATCTTTCAACAATCTCCAAAACAGATTGTTTTTAAAAAGTTAATGATTTCTGCATCTAAAAGAAGCTTTTTACGGTACTTCATGCAAAAAACCATATGATATCTTATTTTATAGACACAATGGTTTGAACTTCTGAGTTCCATTTATTACACTACAAACATAGTAAAAATATAAAGCGATTATTTAACAACGGTTCAAGAGGAAGTGATCCATCCCTAAAGCAAGCTACAGGGGGTATTTGACTGAATAAAAGTTTTAGAATTATAATTCCATGAAACGAAAGTTGATTCATCGCTAAAAATCAGAGATTTGGGAACCAATCTTGAGTTTTAGGAATTTGAATAGAGATACAAAAATGGATACTCTTTCAAAGGAAAGAGTATTTTTAATTAATTCTGTACTGAACTTAGGAATAAGCCAGTTAGCAGTTAAAATAATTTTCCAAAGTGCATTGCGCTCCGTCTAGGAAAACCTTTACACAGGAGCTGTCACTATCTATCGTTATACATCCCTTTTCCCAGGATTTAAATGATTCCTTAAATGGATTTATCGAGGCAATTACTTTTTTCACAGTTTTTTCATCTGTTACTATTGTTACAAATGGCTCGAAATTTGATTTTGGATCATACTTGGAAAAGGTCTCTATTTTTCCGTCTTTCGTTGTTATAGCTATACTAAGAACCTTGCCATTATCAAGATTAATTTTCACTAATGCACTGTGACTGTCTACAAGTTTCTTGATAATTGTAGGAACTTTATCAAACTTTTTGTTATAGAGCTCGGCTTCTGCACTCAGTTTTTTGAAGAGTTTGTCTTCAGAAGTACAATTCTTAGGTGCTGGGCTTGCATTTGAGACCGCACCTGCGACCGGTACAAGTAAAAACATAATGAGTACTAAAAGACTCAGAGCTCTAGTTTTGCTGTGAGTACCCATAGTTGAATAATAAGAGAAAGACATATAAAAAGTTGTTGATAATAATCTACTCAAAAAAAGAAATAACTAGAAATACGTATGATGGAATATAAAAGGGAAAAGAAGAATTCATTACTAAAAATAGAGCTAAAAAAAGACTAGTAATAGAAATGCAGGTTAAGAATAATTTTAAGCAGCTAAATATATAGTTAATGAAAATCAGTAAAAAATAAAAATAACTGAAAGCTCAATTAAAAAGTAAAAAATAAAAGAAAAGAAAATTACCTGCAGATTAACTGGAGGTAAAAACATTGGGGAGAGGTTTTCAAAGTTTAAGAGAGGGTCTGAATACCTCGGAACAATATTTGTCAAAGACCTGGTCTTCAACCTGTTCGAATAACGTTTTATAATCTTTCGATTTGGGATCGTGCTTGCTCATAGTTTTCTTGACTTCAGCATTCATCTTATCAAGAGTTTTCTGGTCGAAACCTTCAGTATTCTCCATAGTAAACATAAAAATCATACTCTGAAATTACCCATTTAGGCACTGGAATTTTTAAAGTCGTTAGTTGCCGTATTACCAACATAATATTACTTACTGTACAATTCTAAAAATTATCACATAAATATATTAGTTAGATAATACAGATATAGATTGATAAATTTTCATACTTTTTCAAAAATAACTTTTGGTCCTATAATTATAAGTTTTATATTATATCTAATATATTAGCTTTCTCTTTTAGATTAGATCTTTGTGCGCAGTATAAAGAACCACAATCCAAAAATGTTAGTATTGAAATTTTTAGATTGCCTATTATTTTACACAGCCGTTTATTTAAGCGAATATTAAATAACAAATCATTTATTTGGTTACTCATATAAATATTTTACATTTATGTAATACTTTACAGAAAATAAACATTGTTACATTGAAGATATACATATATAACGATTACCTGACTGCCTGAGTCCCTGAGAAGTAAACCTTATAGATAGTTACCCCTAGAAATCGATTATGGACAGAATTTTAGAAGACTGTATCTTATCTTCACAGAGAAGGCGAGCCTTTCGCACTCGAATATTCTACCTAGTTTATGGGGTTAATTTTATTAGCCATTCTTATTACTATAGAGGTATAGAAAAGTATTCGAGTTGATAACAAAGTGCGACCAGTCTCACAAAGAGTGAACGCGAAAAAGACTCATGAAAATAATACCGAGTTTGGAAAATCTACTTCCGAGCTTCTCATCCTGAAGCCCGAAGGTTATCCGTTAAGTGGTATGATGGATGAATATCCTGTTATTGAAAACAGAGATGTTTTTGAATTCTATGCTCGGGAACAGTGGAATGGATATATCGCCCGTAAGGGAGAATATCTCTTTGATCGACGGATGTTTCCAGATTTTGCTTACCGCATCATAGATGTCGAACCTGCAGAGTCTATAATAGGGAATTCAACCTCAATTATTGTAACTGAAGAAGAAAACGGTCTTCCCTCTTCGGGGGAAATAAAAAGCAGCGTTAAGTTTGAAGATGTAATCGGGCAGGAACTTGCAAAGCAAAAGTGTAGGCTGATCGAACGCTTCCTTGAAGAGCCCGAACGCTTCGGAAAATGGGCTCCAAGAAATATTCTCTTTTATGGGCCTTCAGGTACCGGGAAGACTATGCTTGCAAAAGCTCTCGCAAACAAAACTGATGTACCCATCATCCCTGTCAAAGCTACGCAGCTGATAGGAGAATACGTAGGAGATGGAGCCCGTCAGATCCACCAGCTCTATGACAGAGCAGAAGAGATGGCGCCCTGTATAATTTTTATTGATGAGCTTGATGCTATAGCCCTGGACAGAAAATTTCAGGAGTTGAGAGGAGATGTAAGTGAAATTGTAAATGCTCTTCTGACTGAAATGGATGGCATAGTGGAGCGCGATGGAGTATGTACTATATGCTCCACAAATAGGATTAATTCCCTGGATTCAGCTATAAGAAGCAGATTCGAAGAAGAGATCGAATTCATTCTTCCTGGAGAAGAAGAAGTCGTGAAGATATTTGAATCAAATGTGAAAACCTTTCCCTTGCAGGTAGAAGAATGTAATTTCCGGACTCTTGCAAAAAAAGCAAATGGGCTCTCAGGCAGGGACCTTGTGGAAAAGGTGTTAAAGACTGCGCTTCACCAGGCAATTATAGAAGATCGGGAGAGCGTAGCAAGTAAGGATTTTGAAAATGCGCTTGCAAAACTTGGCAGAAGAGATGCACCACAGGGTCCTTCTGAACTATATATTTAAGTAGGAAAGCTGGTATTAATGTAAAGACACGAAAATTTTAAGGTACGTATTTTTAAAGTACCATACCTTTTAATAGATGTCTTTGAATAATTATTGTTCTAAAGTATAAAGGTATACCATTTTTAACTATAATGCTTTTACTCTTAGTCTGATGTATTTACCAACCTCAGTAGAATTATTATACTTTATTCTTTTTGATAATTTCTCTTTATTCTGAAAAAAACAGGAATAATTTTATGTATAAAAATCATTATTTTCTAGCAGGCACTTAGTTAAATGAACTTAATAAATAAAAATAAAAGGGATCCCTATGAATGAGATACGTGAAATCGATAGGTTTGATTGCAAAGTTATAAACATAATCCCAAACTTGCTCTGGAAAGGTGTAACAGTAGAAGAAAATAGCACAAAAGGCAGAGTATATTTCGGAAGAGTAAATGGTGAGTTTAATATTAATTACGGAGATACTCTTTATTTAGGTATCAAGCCTGTCTATGAAGTAGAAGACAAAACCATGCAGGTCACACTTTACGATGCAGAAAACAAAAAACTTGATTGGACTCTTGTCTGAACGATTCTAATTCTGTTTTGATGCAGATTATATCTGCAGCTTCTTTTCCACCAAAATATTTAGTAAAAATAATAGCATTGAAGCTTTATTTCGATCTGTATGGGATTTCAATTTCCATCAGGTCTTCGGCGATAATTACATTTTCAAATATCTTTGTCGAATCTGTAAGGAGAGGTTCAGCATCATCAGTATACCGAGAACTTATGTGAGTAAGGATTAACTTCCGAACCTCTGCCTCCTTCGCGAGGACTGCTACTTCCCCAGCGGTCGAATGTTTAGACTCCTCCGCCCAGCCTGCCATTTCGTCCGCAAAACTTCCATCATGGATTAACAAGTCTACACCTTTGCTGGCTTTGAGAATAGGCTCGCAGGGCCTGGTATCTCCACTATATACGATAGTCCTTCCGGGCCTTAAAGCTCCCATTACATCTTCAGGCTTTATGAGCTTTCCATTGACTTCTATAGGATTTCCTTTTTGCAATTTTGCGAAAAGAGGACCAGGAGGAATACCCAGTTCGATTGCTCTTTCCCTATTGAAACGCCCTGGACGAGAATTTTCTATAAAAGCATATCCGAGGCTTGGGATACTGTGTTCGGTTTTTAAGGCCCGGATAACATATTCTTCTCTTTCCACAACATCTCCAGGTTTCAACTGGATGCCCCTAACTTCGTATTTAAGGTTGAAATAACCAAGAGCTTTAAAAAGCTCAGTAAATTCTCTGGTCCCATCAGGACCATAAATCAGGAGAGGGTCCTTTCGTCCCATGAAAGACATGGTCTGAATCAGGCCAGGGATTCCCAGAAAATGGTCTGCATGGAAGTGACTGACAAAAATAGAAGATAGGCTCATCATCCCTGTCTTTGCTCGCATCATCTGCTGCTGAGTACCTTCTCCACAGTCGAAAAGGATAAGCTCTCCTTCCCGATTAACCATTACTGCGGACGGGTTTCTGTTGCGGGTAGGCAGAGAACCTCCAGTGCCAAGAAAAATTATGCGAAGCATACCGAACTCACTAACTACTTAAGGAGTATTTATTGATTGCTATTATCTTGACTGTAAAGCAGGCCTTTTCAGAAAGGTTTGAGCGAAAACGATATTAATATTATACTTGTGGCAGGCTTGATCAACCGGCGCAACGGTTGAGGCGCAGCACTTGCGTTTCAAGAGCAACGCCGAAAGTTAAGATGTATAATATTTGATATATACAAGTTATGTAAATAAAACTATGTTAAGATGGGATAGTATTTATTATAAAAGCCCTTTAAATCCTACAGAGTCACATTTCGATCAATCTTTCCTTTAGAAGATACGCTTTCTTCTCTCAAAACAATAATCATTTCAATCAGGCTTCCCCAGCCAAGATAAGGCTATTTATTTAGATATGAAAAAGCAGCATGCTAAGAGAGGAAAATAATCTATCTGGAAATATAAAGAAAAAAGGAACCGTCATCACATGTCAGGAAATTACGGAAAAGTCTACCTTGTAGGTTCGGGTCCAGGAGACCCTGAACTTCTTACCCTGAAAGCCCGCCGTCTGATTGACAGTGCTGAAGTAATTATCTACGACCAGCTTCCTGGAAAAGCTATTCTGAACTCAATGCCGGCAAATGCGGAAAAAATCGATGTTGGGAAATATGCCGGCAACCACACCATGAACCAGGCTGAAATTAATAAAGTGCTTGTACAGAAGGCAAAAGAAGGAAAGCTTGTGATCAGGCTTAAAGGAGGTGATCCCTATGTTTTCGGGAGAGGAGGGGAAGAA
>Ga0207800_1000313_pt1 | contig 14619 bp, 13 predicted proteins | sample LuqExpMetageno11_FD_187769 | JGI IMG/M metagenome (GOLD analysis project Ga0207800, IMG submission 187769) | Tropical forest soil microbial communities from Luquillo Experimental Forest, Puerto Rico - Sample 11 (SPAdes) | ecosystem: Environmental > Terrestrial > Soil > Tropical forest ...
GAGCCGTGAAACCGGCGTGCCGCATGCGATATGCCAGTTTACATCACGACCGGCAATGGCACAGCAGTTCTGGACGTTCTTGATGCAATCGCCGGTTCGCTGTACGATATCATCCTGCCCGCCCTTTACCAAAACGACGTAGGTCGTGATGTTCCATATGAATAGAATCAGCTCCAGATGGACGGCGATAAACTGCCTGATCTTGTCCTGTATCGCCGCGAGCGCGTCCGTATAGCTCTCCGGTGCACTTCCGTCGTATCCGGCGTTGTTCAGTGAAAAAAGCACGGTATTGTAGAATGGGGCGTTCACATCGATATCCAGCGCCTTCGCGGTTTCGGAGATTTCCAATACGCTTAAACCCCCGGTGACTATTTGCTCGAAAAACCTTCTGCGCGCAAACGTTTCGTACTCCTGGACTTCCCGCTGGAACCTCGCGAGGTATTCCTGCTGCTGCTGTTCGGCTTCCATTTTCTTATGCAGCGCAATCAGGATCTCCACCATCTTTCCCTTCACGATCGGCTTTAGCAGATATTGCTCCACGCCCATGCGAATAGCCTGCTGCGCGTAGGAAAAATCGTCATGTCCGCTGATGATGATGATTTTTGTCCTCGGCAGTTCCTTTCGGACCAGCTCAATCAGCGCCAGTCCATCCATGAAAGGCATTTTGATATCTGTAATCAGAAGATCGGGTTGTATCTGGCGAATCAAGGGTAGAGCGAGTTCTCCGTCCGGAGCGTCGCCGGAATAAAGAAAGCCATACGCATCCCAAGGAATATTCTTGCGTATGCCTTCGCGCACCACGATCTCATCTTCGACAAGAAAGACCTTAAACATGTCGTCTTCCCCTCCAATAGTCGTGTCATTCCTTCCCATTGTTTGCATGACTCTCCATTTATTATGAATCATGTTATAATAATCCGCAATAGGATTTTTTGATCAAAACATGTAAAAAATCCATGGATTCCTCACTAATTGAGAACTTCACGGATTTTTTAAGCAGCTGTACACACCTGTGACTACTTTATGCTTATCTTATCCAGATCCGGAGCCCAGCCCGTATCATTAAAGAATTTTACCGTATTATCGCCGGATTTCGGCTTCACGGTGATATCCTTCTGCAACATTTTCGTCCAGGTAAGTCCGGGCTCGCAATCCACAATGATGGGGTCCTCCCCGTTAATGCTTATCATGACACTCCTTGCCTCTGTGGTAGCATAATATATGGACAGTGTATACTCCCCGTCCTCCGGCGCCTTTACGTTGTTTATCTGCAATGTCCCGTCATTATTGCCGATATAGCCTACTTTCATGCCGCCGGAGTATGTAGGTCCGCTCTCTGTTGCAGTGCCTCCTTCAAAAGTATTGCTCTCAGCCTCCGCTTCATATGTATTGGGATCGGCAGCCGCCGCTGTTTCCGATTCCGGCGGTTGTTTCTGCTGATGGACCGGTTTGTCCGGCGTCTCCGGCTTGGACAAGCCGCTTGTATTTCCTACTGAAAACAGCCCCAAATCCAACCATCCGTCATCATACTGGTATTCATTTGCAAATCCCAGAGAATTCCCATTTGGAAGCGGGTTTTCCGCCTTTATGCATATGTTGTAATACCCATTCTCAAGGTTCAGCCTTTCAGGTGTGGTAAACTCAAGATTTACTATTTTGCCGTCCGCCGCTATTTTATCAAGGTCCCAGGCAGTAGTCCAGGATTGTATCAGTTCGTTATCCCGCTTGATTCCTACTTTAACCGGCCATAGCTCATGATTGTAATAGAAGGGCGCAACGCCAATATTCTGAATATCCACTCCAAGGTACAGCTTTTTATTTTTCTTTATATTATCTTTATAACAGGCTGTGGTCACTCTGAAGTCATATCCCATTTGGTTGGCTGCTTTAAGCGCCGCCTCTGCCGTCGCTCCCTTATATTTTTTTATGGATTCGTTTATCATCCAGGAAGGATGTATCACTTTCAGATTATCAGCCCATTTTTCATTTGGTTTGTCCGGCTCGCCTGTCCATGGCTCTTTTTCGAAAATTGTCTCTTGTATCTCAGGCCGCAGCTCCCCTCCAATGGGCGCTGTGGTCCATCTGCTTTCAACGGAGGGCGCCGCAAGTTTGAGCAGCTCACCGAAATTGTTTGCATCCCCGCCTAAAGAAACCGGAGCCGTTTCATAGCAATATGAATCGTCATGGAATCCGAACTGAGTTTTATTTACATTCTCCCCCTTTGGATACCTGAAGAGTATTCTGGTTTTACTGAAAGCTTTTTCATACGCATTGGTTACCTCATTCATCACCTCAATCGACGGCTCATAGTCGGACGGTTTGTCTTTCCCGTTATAAGGCCAGCAATGTCATTCTCCCCAAAAGCCCAGAAAGCCGCCCGTTATAAAGGCAATTCTCGCGTCCCCGTCATACTTCTCTCCGAGGGCGGCTATGCTGCCTCCGAGCCGGGACTGATCTCCCCAGTCATAAGCTACTTCTCCGCTAATCATCTGATTTTGCCGGCAATCCCTGGCAATGACTCCGTTACCGCAGACTGCGTCGTCAAGTAATGCAAAGGAATCCCAGAAGAATCCGAAATTGAAGTTTGCAAAGGTTTCAGGGTATCGCACCATTACCTTTTTATTCCGGAAGGCTTGTATGCAGGCATTCCCCAAGGCCCGCTGATAGCTTGCGGGGATACGGTCATTTTCATCCGGAAGTTCACCCGGGCAAATATTATGCTCGCCCCATCTGCCCCACAATCCCAGTTCCACGGCTGCGACGCGGGGATCGTTATCCCATGCCCGACCAAGTTTGGCTATCAAAGCAGCCATGCGGTTTTTTAAAGTGTCAGAGATCCATTGGTTTACAGTGCCGTCATGAGGTATTCCGTCCGCCCAAAACTCCCCTGTATTCGGATAAAAAATGAACACTCGGGGTATCACTTTAATGTTTTCCAACTCTATGCCCGCCCACGCGCTATTGCTCCAATCCCTTATCTTTTGCACGGAGTCATCTGCGAAATACTCAAGGTCTGTATATGGAATGTAGTGCTTATATATGGTTGCATATTCGTGATTCCTGAATGTACCATCCTGAACATACCTGGATGGTCTGAACCCTTTCATAGGGTTTCTGAAAGCTTCCTTTGTTTCGGTAAGATTAACGGTAAGAGCTGCACCTTTCAAAATGCCTGCACCTCCTGTTTATTATAATTTAATTGTATGTCCCGGTAATTTTTAATTAAATGGCCGAATGTCTTATAGATATGATATAATGTCAAATGTAGTGGCCATATGACTTCATTTGAGGTACATGGAAATGTTGGAAAGCTATAACTTTGATAATCCCGGGTTTACGGATTTAAACATATACCAGTGCGGAATGGAATGGAAGACTGCAATCCCGGCTATTCATACGGTCCCGCCGTCAGGGACCATTTTCTGCTCCATTACAGAGTTACGCCTGGGTCGGATTTAATGGATTAAAGGCTGAAATGTATCTAAAAAATACTAAGCTGACGAATCAAAATCTGATTTTCAATTTTAAAGATATTGAATATGTTAAATACTGCTTTAAAAAAATGAATTCTTCGAACTCACTTCAAAAGGGCCGTGATGCAAGGCTGCACGGCTACCTGTACCTCCTTCTCTCTCAGCTGCTGGAGGAATCCGGTGAAGGACGCTTTCTTGAGGAAAGCGAATGTCTGCAGGATCTTTACGTAAAAAAGGCAATCGAATACATAAGAATGAATTATTCCAGGAAGGTATCAATAAATGAGCTGTCAGATTACATCGGAATTAGCAGAGGTTACCTGTGCCTGCTTTTTAAAAAGCATCTGAATGCTTCGCCGCAGGAGTTCCTTGTCGGATTCAGAATGGATAAGGCCTGTGAATTGATGAGGGATGCCTCGCTCACAATCGGTGATATCTCACGGTCGGTAGGGTATGAAGACCCTTTGGTGTTTTCAAAAATTTTTAAGAAGGTCAAAGGCCTGCCTCCAAAATCATACAGGAATAAATAACCGCCGGCGAAGCCACGGAAAGGCTGTTGTTGTTTTCATCCGACAGCTCTGTCTGTCGCCATTTTCAAAGCTGAAATAAGATCCACTCCGACTGTCCGGACCATATTACTGACGGCATCTTTCATGCATTATTATTTCAATTTAATATTTATTCGCTCAATAGAATCTGTTACAGTTACCAATTCACCATCCAAATAAATCCGCATTCCCCTGCCGTTATCGTATCTGGTTCCATTTCGGTCATATTGGATGGTTATAAAATGATCGTGGTAGGGAATGTTATCGAGGCAGAAATAATTCCACTCTTCAGATAATAGAGGATTGACCTCCAGGATGTCATCCTCCCGGGGCCTCAAGCCTGCAAGTCCTGTAACAATAAGATCGCAATAGGTGGAATGGTTGTAATCCTTTCCGCGTTCCCGCCCACCCTTTTCAGCTTTCCATCCCCAGTGTTCGAGGATGGTTCTCGAGGTCCAATCACCCGTGAACGGATCGATATTCTCATCCAGCCACCTTACGACCTCTCCATCGGGCTTTGTCCGCTTATGGCATTTGGTGTAAGTCTTCAGCAGCTCAATGAAGTCCTTTTTATCAATACAGTTCTGGCTATAGTTGTTCAGGAGATTAATCATCGCAGTAAGCGTCATGGATGTGGCAAACGGCCAGGATGGTCCATTCCACAGGCATTCGTGTTCATCATGCCTGAACATGAACCTCGGATGCCTGCGCTCGGCTGTTGTTGGTCCGTATGGAGCATAAAAGCCATCCTCATCGGTCAGTTGCTTCCAGGCATCCTCATAACCATCGGCCGGGATGCCAAAATACCACGGGATGTAGCCCAGTTGTTCCCGAACATTGCGGTTAGGGTCCACCAAACCGAAGGCCCAGTTATCAACCTCCCCGTCCTTCGAATCAAGCGGGAATACTTTAAAATGACGGTCATTTTTATCCCACAACTTCTCATTCATCAATTCGCCAATGGTATCTGCTTTTTGCCGAAATTCTTCGTAGATTTCCCGCCTTCCGGCGAGTTCAGCCGTCTTTGCAATAGCGCGAGCATAGCCGTACATATACGAATTCAGCGTCGGCCTGAGACCGTTTCCGCTAATGGAAACCTCTCCGCCATCCCTATCGTCGATGGACCAGAACAAGCCACTTTCATGCCCGTTCGCCCTTTCACATTCATGGAAGTCCTTCACAAAATCGTCCAGCAGCTCCACCGCCAGGTTGAAATCGCCTTTTGCGGTGCAGTACTGCCATATCGCCTCACCAAGCCAATTGCTGTATGCCCGGAGCGCTCCGCCTTTTTTAAACCAGAACCTGGCGTAATCCTCCACATACCTAGGATTTGAAAGCCATCTGCCCTCATGAATATGGTGCCCGGCAGGGCACACGATGGAATTGTGCTTCCCCGCCCAGGGCACGTCCGGGTGGAACTCGGTGATTATATATCCGTCCACAGTCTCCTTGATGTGCTTCCTGAATACCCACCAGCGGAAATAGTAAACCTCTTCGATATCTTTGTCAGGGCAGTCAAGGAAGGGAATATTCCGCTTCAGCCAATCCCAGGCAGACTTGTTGTCTACATACTGAATAACGGTCTCATCATCCTTTTCATTAAAACGGTAAATATATTTTTTAAATTTCCCGTGATCCAATAGCATTGTCAACCACCCTTCCGAAGTATCCACTCATGTATTAAAAGCCCAGGTCCTCCCCTTCGTGGACAGCCAGCCCGATCTGTTCCACGGGCCCCCTGCGCCCATTATACCAGAGCATCCATTTGTTGTTCTCATAAATAACATAGGGTTTGTAACATGCCTCCGCATCCCAGCCCTTGCCCGGCGACAGAATCGGATTACCACTGAAACGCTCCCATCCGGTCACGCCGTCCCTGGACCTCGCTATACCGATCCTGGCGGTATCAACGTCTTCGAAGCCTATATAAAACATCAGGTACCAGTCATCATGTTTCATTACCTGGCAGGCGGTGACCTTCTGCTGCTCCCATCTGCTCGAGGGATCTGCGAAAAAGATGGGGTTCCTGATATCCTTGGCCCATTTGATACCGTCGATACTGGTTGCAAATCCTATTGCGTCAGGCTCATACTGTTCCCCCCCTGAGTACCACATACGGAAAAGTCCCTCCTCTTCATCCCAGATGACATGGGGACACATGACGGCGCCCTTCTCCCAGGGATGGTCAAACCCCATTACAGGCTTATCCAACCGGCTCCAGTTCAGGCCATCGACGCTTTCCACATACCCAATCCAGGAACTCCCATCAGTTGCTCCTGGCTTGACCTGTCCTGTATACCACATCAGATATTTTCCATCTTTTTTAACGACCACCGGCCGGTTTATATCATCCTCCCAGCCTGTTTCCGCCCTTGGCGCAATTAGAATCACAGGTTCGCTCCAATTAGTCCCGTCCCTGCTTTCAACTACTGCAACAGACTTTTGCGTCCTCCAGGAAAAATACATGCGGTATACGTCATCATCTTTTAATACAGCGATATCGAAGCATACTCCCAGCTTCCCGCCCAAAACAGGGTTGTTTTCGTACTTAATCCATCCGGCATTCATCTCATTATACATAATCAAGCAACCTCCAAAATATGTAATTTAACTTGAAATAGATATCCAATTCCCTTATGTAGCAGGCGGGACACCTGTAGTCATTGTAAATCAGCGCTTACTTATAAACTATTATAGCTTAGCTGGTTTTATACGACAACGACGTAGGTTTTTGGCTGGAGCCCTTAATCAGAGTCGAACTATGACCTCATCCATACCATGGACGCTGTAGAGATTATTTATAAGGTTATGAAAGTCTTAAAACGCTTGATACAAGCGGGTTCTAGAAATACCGATTGGTAATATCAGGTAATATGCAGTATGAAAAACCCAATTGCAACCCAATAGGGGGTAAAGGCAAAATATAATGGTCAAAATGCATCTCTATCCAATTTATGAATGATGTACTATCCGAACTTAATTAATGGACCCAAAATCTATATGCCTGTAATAAAAGCTTTTTTGGGCCTCACCATACTCCTCAATGTCAAAATTGCCTTTCTCGAGCTCATTTGCAACTATGTCCATCAAGTTGTGTCTAAGTGGTGCCAAGTTATTTTTGATAATATCGAATAACATGAAGGTATCAATGTTTACATAATCATGTACTACCCTATTCCTGAAGCCCTTGATCTGTTTCCATTCAATGTTTGCGTATATCTGTTTAAGCTCGTCACTGACCTTACCGATGTTCTCACCAATATTGGCCAGAAGGTTCAATGATGCGTTGAAGTTCAATTGATCATTCATCTCGTAAAACTCTTCGGCACGAGTGCAATCCTTGGAGTAAAGCAGGATCTTCTCTATGGATTCCAGTATATTAAGCAAATACATGAGATCATTCTTAATGTCTGGTAACATACACGATCTCCTTCTTGGCTCTATGGAGTACGATGGGATTGGCATACTGGGCTATAACGATGTCTACTCGTTTATTAATAAGTTTTTGCAGTTCATCTCTCAGCACCGACAGCAAACGGTAATCAACATTCTCCTCAATTAAAACATCTATGTCATTGGCCTGTTCACCCCTGGCAGCAGATCCAAAGACTCCTACTTTGTTCAGGTTGAACTTCTCAAATAGGTTGTTCTGTATCATCGCTTTCTCAAGTTCAGCTATCTGACTATTCGGCATATCTAATCACCACCCAAAGCTAAATTACCAAATCTCCTATATTCTCATCATACCATATTCTAACTCAGCTTAATATACTATTTCCGTTACAGCCATGCCATATGGGTCATCGGCTGTAATTTCAGTATTCTTTTTTCGGTATTATTTTTGGGAGCAGATCAGTTTATACACCTAGGTCTAAATCTTAATAGTAAAATATGTTTACTATTATCTTTTTAGCTTAAGTGAATATTTATATGCACTTGCGTTATATATTTATTAGTCAAGTTAACCTATTGAAAAGTGCCAAAATTGCTAACGAGGTGAAGGGGGGTGCGGACAGAAACCTGGACTTGGAATAAGTCAGGAGGTAGTCCATGTATTCGTACGAAGACCGAATAAAAGCAGTAGCCCTCTACATAAAGTATGATCTAAGCGCCGCCGACACCATCCGGGAATTGGGATATCCAGGCCGTAAGATGTTGGCTCGATGGTATAAAGAATATCAGGAAACAGGCGGATTGCATGAGCGATACATCAAGAACCCAGCATATACATCAACTCAAATAAGGATAGCTGTCAATTACTATCTGGAGCACGGACGCAGTATTTCCCGGACGATAAAAGCGGTCGGATATAATGCTCCCCTTTGTCAAGACACAGAAAGCAAGATTTTAAGTTAACTCCTTTCTGTGCCGGTATTTTATGAAGCAATCACTTGCTCCTTGACACCTGATTACAAATTTGCCGGACATTCACCGTTAATTGAGGAATGAGGCCTGTAAGTGTTATACGTGTGGATGTAATCCTTAATCATTGCCCTGATCTGTCTGGGGGTCTCATACTCGTTTATGTAGATTCGGTCATACTTCAATGTCCTGAAAAAGCGTTCTGTCCTAGCGTTATCGAGGCATTGACCCTTACCGTCCATGGAAACCCTGATACCAGCATACTCGACCATTTTGACGTAATCCGGATTGGTAAAATGACCGCCCTGATCGCTATTGATGATATCTGGTTTGTACTTCGCCAGAGCCCGCTTTATGCAGCATAGGACGAAGGATTTATCCAATGTGCTTGAGAGCTCGAAATCGGCAATACACCGACTGTACCAGTCCAGGATGACAAACAGGTACATGAACCCTTTTTTCATTCGGATGTAGGTTATATCAACGCCCCAGACCTGGTTAGAATGGGTGATTGCCAGGTTTCTCAACAGGTAGGGCTTGATGTACTGCGAATGGTAACGCTTGCTGAGGTTCGGCTTTGGATACAGTGTGTAAATGCCCATGTCCTTCATGATCCGCCTGGTTCGCTTCCGGTTGATCAGAATCCCGTCATCGCGACGAAGGATGCGAGTAATCATCCGGTATCCCCAGGTAGGCTCATCCGTGTGTATTTTATCGATCCGCCGCATGATGAAAAGTTCCTCATCGGTAATCAGCTTCAGTGCCGGTTGCCGATAAAGGCTGGATCTGTTCAGGCTTAGCAGCTGGGCTTGTCGCTGGACGGTAATCCGATCATTCGCCTTGTCCACGCTCCCCTTACGGACGTTTGCGTCGGAAGATTTCATCAGATTTTTTTTTGAGCCAGTCGACCTCATACGTCAACTGACCAACTTTGCGCTCCAGAGCTGCCACCCGTTCCTTTTCCGCAGTCAGTTCCTTTTCGGCCTCCGTTGGTCCCTTTTTAAACACATCGGCGGCTCGTTCCAGGAATTCCGACTTCCAGCGGCTGATCACGACTGGACTGACATCATGGCGTGCTGCGATCTCATTGAGGGTCGCTTCCTCCTGAAGAACCTCCAGCACCACTTTGGTTTTGAATTCTGCACTGTAATTGTTTCGTTTGTTCATGCTTCCATTATAACTTATTTTCTCAACTTTTGTGTCTCACCCTATGGGAGCATTATATTCAATGCCGTCATAAATGCTATTCAATTGTGGGAATATACTACGCCACGCAAGAGGTAATAGATGCTTCATAAATTCATAGAACTCTATGCAAGAGTATTCGATACCGTATTAGAAAAGTGTAATGCTGTTCCACCACTGTATAAGGCTGCTTTACTTCTGACCTTGGTTTACAATGCCATAATTCGTAATTAACAGCAACAGAACAGCATTATTTCCGCACCAATTTTCAAAGGATATATGGATTCAAGCTGCTTACAGGCATTTGAGCGTTATGAAAACCGCCACAAATCCAATAAAATCTGCACCAGTAAAATGGCAGGGCGGAATATTACAAAAACTCCAGAATGCACTGAATAGGATGTATTCAAAGAGTATTATATATCCCTTGCTATATTTTTCGGTAAATCCCTTAGTACCTTCCACCCAAAGCATCCCCAAAACAGAGCGTATTGCGGATTATTGGCGGACGAAAAATTCTTCAATAAAAAGAAAGACGGTTATCGTATAGACAACTGCCTATCTATATTATTGCTTATTTAAAAGCCCTTCCTCCAACTACTTGTTTATTTTTAACATCAATAATATAGTTCATACCTATAAATTCAACAGCAATCAGCATATTTGTTTCATCCAGTCTAATCATTGTATAAAGTCCATCTTTGCCTATAATATCTTTTAGATTCCAAACAATATTGCCATTATCGTCTACTGCATATACATTATTAAAAGGTTGTTTTTGTATATCACCAGTTGATGAATTCCATATTCTAACAATAACTAAACTATCAACCTCTACGACATTTTTAATTCCTTCCTGAAAATTTATTTGTTTACCATTAATTGTCAATACATTTCCAGAAAAACTATAATTAATCATACTCTTCCCCTCCTAATTCGGTAAGTTGCATCTAAATGTAAAATTACCAGTATATGCACTATTCAAGTCGAATTGTAATCCTCCACCTGAACCCCACCCATCAATACGTCCTGCTATACCACAATTTATTATAGTATTCGCTGGGATATCCGCATCTGCAACGTATTTTGGTAAAAATTCAAGTGCATATTTATCTTTTATTTGTTGTGCAGTCATTAATGATCCATCTGCATTAGTAATATCTTCAAGCTTCATTATAAACTGCCCTGCTTCCTGAGTATGCACCCCATCATAAACCCTAACAAAATTATAATTATTAGTCAATTTAATTTGATAAGCTGGAATATCTGCCTTATATGGGGGATTTGTATAACCTTTTGACTTCCAAAATGCATTAAGATCTTCTGCTGTCTTTTCTATCTTACCAGTAAAACTAATATCACTCAATCCTGATTCTATTTTGCTGATATCTTGTAAAACTTTCGCATCATAAGCTGCGCCTATAGGTATTATCGAGGATGCCCAAAGAACTACGGCAGAATAGAATAGCTCTCCTATGTTATTATTTACCAAAAACTCGATTATAGCGGCAAGTGTTTCATTGTCACTTTCCCATGCAGCACGTAGTTCATATTCGCTTATGATTGCATCTATAGCCGCTCCATTAATTGCATAAAGATGTCCACCTATATCTGGTATGTTATAAGACAATTTTATTGCATCTAATCTATTCATGGTATATTCATCAAGATCGCCATTTTGTCTTACATTCAAGGCATATTGTATAGCTTTACGTTCCTCAATTGATAAATTAATAAAATCTATATAACTGTTACTTTGAATACGACTTTTTAGATTCTCCAGATATAAGGGTATTCTTAATTTCCATGTCTCAACAGCTTGCCTTTCGAGATCTTCTTCGATAATTGCCCTTATAAGGTAATTGTCTATATAGTTGTCTTCTTCCACATTATACTTTAGCCTTAATGCATCTAGCCGGTTCAACAGTAACTCTGGCGCAACATCCTCAGGCATACGAAGACCTTTTAATATCAAAGCTTGCTGACTTGATGACAATTCCCAGTAACTAATTTCACCCAAAACCCTCCTCCGTTCCATCAACTCTATTAAATCCAAAATTAAGGTTTTGTCTGTCAACCAAAGATCAGGATTGTCAAAAGATAGTATGTCCTATCCACTATTACCCGTCCCCTCACTACAAGAGCCATAACCATTATATAATTCCTGCTCCAATATCTCAATCAAAAAAAGCAAATAACTTCCAAGGCTTTAAGCCTTCATTTTAAAATCAGTTCTCTCTGTCAGCTTTATCAAACGGTCTATACTCCGTCTTTGTCTTCATCATGCCGTAAATTATCCTCACAAGCCGTCTTGCTACGCACACAAGCGCCTGTGGTTTGTTCTTGCCCTCCCTGACCTTCTGTTCAAAATACTCCCTGAATACCGGGTGTCTTGGCTTTCCACCCTTTGACACAACCACCATCTGGATTGCAAGGAAGTGGAATATAGCATTCAGCACCCTGTTCCCATTCCGGCAGCGTTCATCCTTGCCCTTTCCGGCAGAGCTGAAAGAAACAGGAGCCAGCCCCATGAATCGGGCAAGCTTATCCGAATCAGGGAATCGGTTGATATCACCGATTTCAGAAATCAGATGCGCTTCAGTTGCAAGGTCAATTCCCGGCATAGAACGCAATTTATAGCCTGCCAGCGGAATTATCCTTTCAAGCTCAACATCAATTTCCCTAATCTGCTCAAGGTTATTTTTTATGCTCTTTACCAGGCTTTTGACGATGAAATCCCTTTCCTCCTGATAGTCCTTACTTGTATCGCCATCACTTTCTATCAATGCAAAAATATCGTGAATCCGCTCCAGCTTCAAGCCCTGATTGATTGCCTTCAGGGTTTCATAAACCTGCTCAGGTGTGGTATTTTTAATGTGCTTGGGTGAAGGGTAGTTCTCCCAAAAGCATAGTGCGCTTTTCCCGTCAATCATGGCAAAGAATTTCCTGTAGCTCGGATAAGAGTACATAAGCTGGTTGTGAAGCGTGTTTTTGTTCATGACGTTATTCTTCACCAGCAGATCCCGCCTTTTCACCAACTGCCTAATAGTCCAGAAGATATCCTCGTACTTGGCATCGGGAAGAGCATCTATCATATCTCTCAATACTCTGGCAACGCAGTAAGCATCGTAGGAATCATCCTTGAAGACGATGGGATTTGAGAGCCTTACAGCGCTTGTATAAGCAGGATTGACATGCTTGACATCAAACCTTCTGCCCACAAGATAGGCTGACAGGTTTCTGCCAAAGCCTCTGGTGTCCTCAAGTCCGAATACAAATTCCTTAGTACCGCAAATCCTCCTCACATCCTCAACGAATGCAGGAAATTTGGATGGTCTGTTCTCAAAGTTGACCTCTCCAAGTTTATTCATCCAACAGTCAATAACCACTGCGCAATGCATGTCTTTGTGCATGTCGATTCCAATAAAGCAGGTATTTCTTTTTTGAAAAATCCTTATCCTCTCCTTTTTCGCTGTCTCCACTACGCATACCGGCAACCTCAATTTAAGAGCGTTAACCCTTTGGGGGTCTCGCAAGGGGACGGCAACCTATCTATTCATAATGTGACAAATTACGTGATTTCAGGCATCACGAGCCTTGGTTCATGTTTTTGTTGTGTGTGATGTTAACTCTGGTTCAGAAGGATTGCAAGTAGATTGTGGAAATGATTGCAAGAAAAATCAGAAACAAAAAACAGAGAAGAAAAACATTATCGTTTAATCCTTCTCTGCCTGTATCTGCTTTTATGATGTGTTTAATTAAAAATCATCCAGGGAGTTTACCCCCTTAAACCCCCGGCTGCCCCCATTGTAGCATGGGCAAAAATATCGGTCAAGATATGGTTCACCATGAACCGTGGGGTGCAAGCCGGTTTATATGTTCGTTACCGGCAGTCTACAGAAGCTGCTTGTTACATTTTCATAAATATACTCTTTGTCTGGCACTTGAATGTTTAACGCCATAAGCCACCGTGTGCGGCTGTGTCGCGTTTTGTTAACCGCCATAAGGTGTTTACCCATTCGGCAAAATGAAACCGGATTTGGCGGCTTTCTGCGAAAGACAATTTCCCCTCGAACGCAGCGCAAAATGTTCTACGTCACCTTAATTTATGGGGTGAACCATGGTAATGAAAATGATGCAGGTTAAAGAGGGGTGGTCGCAAGCGACCTCCCCTCGGATCACATCAGCCCGCAATGCGGGCTGTGGCATTTGGCATAGGTGGTCGTAAATGACCGCACGTGCGCCATTAGGTGGTCGGCACTACCAGAAAACCCACATTTTAAGCTGTTTCGCTGGTGCTGTTTAGGGTGGCTGTATATGTTTTCCGAGTTTAAAAGTCTGTTTATTCAACAATCTAATGCCACTACTTCCGACAGTCTTCCAGTACTCCTCCTCACAGTCTCTGGCAGGATCATGTCATTAGTGAAGTTAACCTTTTCAACAACTTATTAGCTAGATTATGTTGAGGTTCAATAGCAAGTACTTTACTTACCCAAACATTTGCATTAACTGTATCACTTATTTTATAATAACAGTGTGCAATATCCATCATGGCTTCAATATCATTTGGGTTTCTATTCAAAAGAATCAGTAGATTATCTAGCGCCTCATTATATCTACTCATTGAAATCAGTGCTATACCTTTATTATAAATAGCATCTAAACAATCATTATCATTAACGTATGCATTATTAAACTCTTCTAAGGCTTTTTCATAATTTTTTAGTCTCAAGTAACACATTCCTAAGTTGAGGTGTGCCTCTGATTGTTTACCATTTAAGTTAATTGATTTTTGGTAAAATTCTTTTGCTTTCTCGTATTTATCCAACTTATAATAGACAACTCCCATATAGTAATTAATATCATCTTCATTGGAATTGATATTTAGTGCTTTTTCAAAGCACTGCAATGCTTCATTTAGATTTCCAAGTTTTAAATAAACCCGGCCCAAATTAAAAACAGGTCTTTCCCAAGAAGAATTGGTTTCCAGAATTCTACAGAAAATCTTTTCTGCAGACTCTAAATCATTTAGCCAAATATAGCAACACCCG
>Ga0207800_1000316_pt1 | contig 14553 bp, 14 predicted proteins | sample LuqExpMetageno11_FD_187769 | JGI IMG/M metagenome (GOLD analysis project Ga0207800, IMG submission 187769) | Tropical forest soil microbial communities from Luquillo Experimental Forest, Puerto Rico - Sample 11 (SPAdes) | ecosystem: Environmental > Terrestrial > Soil > Tropical forest ...
TAACTTTTGTCGGTGAAACTTATCATAAAAGAGGTATACCCTTTTTTAATTACTATATACCATTATTTTACACTTACCCGAGAATAACTTTACCCTATGTATTTACTGCCTGTCTCCCCGTCTTATTTACTGTATAAACCTTAATAAAAATGATTAGTAACTTCATACTACATATAATTTTAAAGACTTTCAGTAACAGCATATTACTATTTTTACACATTTAACAAGTTGTTGCTGTGTAGGAAAGCTACTATGCATTATTAATAATTGATTCTTCCGAATACCGATGATGCTCTCATTAATCAAGTAAAATAGTTTTCTATCAGATCCCAAACAGATCAAATACATCCTTTTCGGCAATCTTTCGCTCACTTCTCTTATCTACATTCTTTAGCATATTAGCCAGTTTGTACTCCATAGATTTCTTCACAAGCTCCATACTGTCAATATCGCGCAGTTCAAAAAACAACATTGGATCGTATCCAGCCTGGCACCAATCCCATATAGTACAGCTGCGACATGCTTACACATGGATGCCCAGTCAGGGCAGCTGCAATCAAAATGTATTTCCTTCGGAGAAGGAAACAGACCATATTTTCTTTCCTTAAATAAGACCTCTAATTCCTTTGGGAAGCTACCAGCCACCAATTGCTCCAGCGTATCTATCCTATGATTGCATAAAGTAATTACTTTATTCCATCTTTCATTACTTAGCTTATCGATTTGGACGGTAATCATATAAGGCTTGCTGGAACTGCCTTGTACGATTGCCTTCACCTCACCCTTTACTATCTTCAGATCCAGAACCGCATTATTACGAACATAGCTTCTACCTCTTGCAATACGGTTGCTGTAATCTGCATAGCTTTCCAGATTTTGATTCCAAGCCTTTCCCCACCAAATTTTCGCCAAGGTTCTTCCCTCTATTGTGATTGGTTGAAGATCCTTATTCTTTGTTTTCAACTTGGCCAATGCTTTCAACGACTTTGCTTTCTTTTCTGCTACTGATACATAAGGTGCAAATCCGTAATAAGTTATTTGCAATTTCATTGAAGTTCAGATATTGATCTATCAACTGTTCCTTTTCCATACCCAATACTTTTTTAGCATGCTTGATATCCTGCTCTTCTAGTATCCCCTTATGCATTTTACAGCAATTCCTGCATTTACTGCAGTCATACTCTGCGAACAATTCGTTATGCAATCTGAGAAAACGTTGATCTAAATCCTTTTCCTCTGCATGCATTTTTAAATAAGTACGGAAGCGATAATTCTCAGCTTCTTTTTTCTTTGCTTCGTCACGGACTTTATCCGGTGATAACATATAACTCTACCTCCCACAGCATTTTATATATTTCAGACCACTACCACAGGGACAAGGATCATTACGATTGACTTTTACACTTTTTTGTGTTTCTAACACATTCTCTGACTTAAGCTTTTTAACTGCTTCCTTTCCTGCTTCCTTAATCTCTTGATATCTCGTCAATATGATCCATGAATTCCTTCATCATCTTATCTGCAACTGTTTTTTTGCTGAAGATCGTCTTATCTGTTACCTTCCAGCTGCTCATATCCACCCTGATGTTAAATAATTTATTCATCAGCTGTCCATCATCCGATAGTTCTATAAAGGTCAATGTAACCTCAGTGCAGCTGCAGGTTGGATTGATACAATAAGCTTCATTGACAAATATATACGAACTCTGATTTGAAAATTGAACCACAATACGTTCCTTAGAGCAATTATCCGGGTTTATTTTCTCATATGTTAGTACACTGTTTAATATTTACGAACTCCTTTATAAAATAATTTTACTGATTCCGTTTTATTCTTATAATCTTCTTACACATCCTAATATATAATTTTATTCCTATTAAATCACCATTTTTACACATTCTATCATATATTTGATATTTAGGAAAGCACTATGCATTATCCTGTTAATATGATATCATAAAAACATTTGAATCAGGAAGGCTGATCGCGAAGCTAAAGACTTTATAATCTGCGAATTTAAACTAATTGATTAAGCTATAGACAATGAGGATGATATGAATAAAAAGACACTAAAAAAGGAAGCACGACTTCAATCTGCAAAATCATGGATATCAAATTATAATGGTAAGAACCTAGTGAGAGGTTACCGTAAACGTTATGGTGTTACACTGTTATGTGCTGCAGAGGAACTAAAAATATTAGGGATTGAGGTTTCTGATCAATACATCTCGCAGATTAAACTGGCTGAAGAAAATGTAAGAAAACAAAATGCTATTAAGAAACGTCTGAAAGAAGAAAAAAAGCTGCAGGATTTGTACCCTGATTCTGACGGCACTTATTATTTTATTGCTGGTTATACCTCTGGTGGTGCTCCATATGGAGTCACTTGGGAGGAGATGGGCATGACTCCTTATAACGAACCAGAAGATGCTTCTGATGAATTACCATTTTGAAGAATTTCATCCCTGATATTTGAATAAGAGCTTGCATCATATTAGTGACACAAGCTCGTAATAATTAATGATTTGTTAATTTAAAAGTTAATTCTCAAACTGCCTTCCAGTCTGATCCACTGTATACTCCGTATAGATCAACTTCGATACCGGCACAATCTCATACCCCATATCCTGTAGCCCACAATAATTGCTTCCAATGCATCTGGTGTATACATCGTGTGATTCAATTTATCGTAAGTATCTGCTGATACCACATCAAAATTAACTATTAATATTAATCCATCCTGGTTTTTAATCGTGATTGTTGAGGATCCGTTCTCCAGACCGGTAAGCTTTAGGCAAAAGACATTGTATTCATCGGTACAGAGAGCAGCACATGCATATTCACTGTGTGATACTATCTGATATGGTATCTCTCCGTTAAAAGCAATAGTCCCATAAAATTCTACCACTCCATCGCTTCCTTCGGACTATTTCTCAAACTGTCTACCCTCATGATTAACTGTATATGACCCGGTATAAATCAATTGAGAGATTGGTACAAGCTCATAGCCTTTTTCCTGCAATCCGGTTATGATCGCATCCAGTGCCTGCGGCGTATTCTTCGCCCCATTATGCATCAGGATGATGGAGCCGTTGCCAAGGTGTTTGTTATTTACGACCATTTTTATGATACTGTCAGTACCATAATCTTTCCAGTCCAAACTGTCAACGTCCCACTGAATCGTATAATACCCGCATTCTCTTGCTGCTCCCACTAAGGTATTATTATAGTCCCCATAGGGTGCGCGGAATAAAGTCATATCAATTCCGGTGAGCTCCTTGACACGGTTGTGGACCTTCATGATTTCGTCGATACACTGTTCCTTCGACAGTTGGGACATCTGTTTATGGTTTTCACTATGATTACCCAGGTCATGACCCGCTGCAATGATTGCCTTTACGTCATCCGGATATTTTGTCACCCAGCCGCCGGTTACGAAGAAGGTAACCTTTACATTATGCTTTGTGAGGATATCAAGGATATTCTTTGTATCATCGTTTCCCCAGGCCGCGTCGAAGCTCAGTGCTACCTTTCTCTCCTGTGTATCCACACAGTAGATGGGCAGATCTCTTTTGCTTCCCGTACTTGATACTGTGATAGCTCCAGGAAGAACCTTTATACCAAATCCGATAATCATGATTATGCTTAATACAACAACCCCTACTTTGAGAAACAAAGATGCGGTAGTTTCCGGCTTCTGACCAGGTTTCTGATCCATTTCCTGATTCAGTTCTGCTCCGTGTTTATCCTTACTCTCCATAGCCTCACCATATATTATGTTGTCTTACAATAATATATTAGGCACGGCTAGTTCAATATTCATTATCTCGCTGCTTTTTGGACCGGATCTTGTATTCCATCGGCGTTGCGCCATAGTGCTCTTTAAACAATTTATAAAAATAATTCGGCTTCATATAACCTAACCTGGCAGCTATTTCAGATACGGACAAGTCCGTATCCAGAAGCAGTCTCTCTGCCTCATTCAAGCGGATCCTGCAAAGCAGGTCCCGAAAGCTTTGCCCGGCCTGCTGTCTGATCAGCCTGCTCAGATAGTTTTCATGAAAATGCAAATCCTCAGCCATATCCTTGAGACTGATATACTGGTAATTCTTCTGAATCATCTGAATGATATTGGTGATATTTATTTCATCCTCAGCCGTATCGGTTACCAGTCTGAGATGATTGTGACTGATTCGCATAAGATCGATAAAAAGGACCGACAGCTTATGATCCGTCACCTGTTCCCAACCGGACCTTCTCTCAATATTCTCCGAAAACAGACGCGCCATGACATCATCAATCTTAAAATCCTCCGGCTGCAATACAACATAAGATGCATTAGAATAGTTCTTGTCAAGTGTATGAGTCAGGAACCTTTTTAATATAATATCATCAGCAAATTGCATATAATCGCTCAGGTGAATGCTTTCAAAAGGAATCATACATTTTATGATGATATCCTCATCGTTTTGCGCCTTAATTCCATGGATTACATTCTGGTTAACTATGCATAGCTCTTTTTCTCTCAGCTGGAACATTGTATTATCATTATGGATATAGTAGCTGCAGCTTCCCCGATACACATAATCCAGCTCCAGATAAGTATGCTTATGATAATACATCTGGCTTTGCACATCATGCCTGCTGATATCGAAGCAGCTGATTTTCTTAACCGGTACATCCTTCTTACTGATGAGCTCGTTGATATCGGAGCTATGGAATTTCTCCATCTGATTATTTTTGATCAGATAATTGACATACCCCCGCATCACATTGGTCATGACAAATTCATCCTCAAATATCTGCATCAGGCCTTTATCCATATTCCCTTTAATTATCTTATCCTGCTGGTTGATCAGATCTAATAATTCCTTCTCATTCACATGAACCTCCACGCTGCTGTCAGGCAGTTTATCTCCTCAGACGTAATAATAAAGCCGTTGAAATACCTAAAGATATTATAGCTGAGACAGGAAAAGAATACCATACTCCATTTATTCCATACAGATAAGACATTAATACAATGACCGGTGCAAAGCACAGGAAATAATTACATAAGGATAAAAGCAAGGATACCTTTGCATTTCCGGTAGACTGGAAATATGCAGTCTGAATCATATAAATGCCTTGAAAGACAAGGCCCATACTCGTTATTTCTAAGATACTGCTTCCCATGGTGATGACCATTGTATCTGTACTGAATACCGGTATTATGTAGTTGGAAAGGAAAAGCAACATCACAGATACCAGAGCTCCATAACATCCCGCTATGCAAGAGGCAAGTTTCAACGTATCTCCAACTCTTTGTTTTTTACCGGCTCCGTAATTATAGCCAATGATGGGCTGAACTCCCTGCACTATTCCCTGAAGCGGAATTATCATAAAGGTACTGATTTTATTCACAATACCATAGGAACTAATGGCATAATCTCCACCATAATGCTTTAGTATGTTATTAATGAGGATGATTGTAATACTATTGCCTGCCATCTGCAAAAAAGAAGGAATACCAATTGATACGATTTCTCTTATAATTTTGGCATCCGGACAGAAATGATGCAGCTTGATTCTTAATTGGCTCTTACCGGAAAAAAAGAAAAAATATAAGCTCATAGCGACTGATACGCACTGGGATAATACTGTAGCAATTGCAGCACCTTGAACACCAAGCTTGAATGCAAAGATGAATATCGGGTCTAATATGATATTAGCACCTACGGGTATTACCCATAAATACATGGCAAATTTACTGTTGCCTTCAGCACGTATCAGACTGGAGAAGCCGGTACTTGTCACTGCGCCTAACAGAATAATTCTGGTATATTCCTTCGCATAGGGCATCAACTTCTCAGTAACACCCATACCATATAGCATGCGATCCATAAATACTAATCCTGCAATCGTTATAATGATTGCAACCGTCCAGAAGAATCCAAAGGTGTTGGCAGCAACACGACTGGCCTTCTCTATGTCCCTTCTCCCAAGCGCTCTGGATATTACCGAAGCTGCTCCGCTGCCTATGGTACTGCTGATGGCAGACAGCAGTATGAATAACGGGAAGGTAATGGCTAAACCGCCTGCTGCTAAAGCACCTATTCCTCTGGAGATATAGATAGTATCTATGATATTGTATAGGTTATAGGATAAGATTCCGATAACAGAAGGGATCGACATCTTACAAATCAGCTTACCTATGGTTCCTTCTCCTAAGGATGAATACTTCTTTTCCTCCATCATCCTCCTCCAATTACTCCTGCTCCAGCTCTTTTAGATGCTTCATGACAAAGCTTTTCGAGAGCGAACCTTGAATGAAGCTATATAAAAAACCATAACGGAAGGTTTCCATTGCCATAATCGTCCAGATATAAAGGGCATATAAGGATAATCTGATTTCGTCCTCCTTCGTAATATTGGGGCTGATCATAGCGGCTTCTGAATATGCCTTCCAGAAATTGCTTTCGTTTGTGATTCCTTTTATCAGCATAAAGGCAGGAGGAAAATCAGCAAAGGGATCTCCCCAGAAGGCCCGTTCAAAATCAATGATTCCTTCGATCACATATTGGTCCCCATCCTTTTTCAGGAATATGTTCCCTGGCCATAAATCATAATCTATTAAAGCCGGCTCCTTGATATTCTCCAAATAAACTGCTTTCTTTTGCAGCATTTGTTCAATCCGGTCGTAAGGTAATTTCACCTTGTGGGTTCTGCCATCCTGCAAAATCATATCCATCATATGTAAAAAGGCTTCTTTCCAGGTCTGATACTGATACTTCTGATTATCTGTAAAATAACCGAAATAGTTCCCCTTGATCTGATGAAGCTGGGCAAAGTAGGAAGCCAGTTCCATTTTTATCTTCTCCAGATTGTCTTTGCTCAGTTGTTTCATGACTTTATTCATTGCCACGCCTTCCAAAGCTGTCATGAAAAAGTAATTACTGGGAATATGTTTTTTACTGAAATCATAGCTTAAGATACGAGGAGCGGGAATATGCGTCTTTTCAGAAACCAGCTTATAAACCTCGACCTCCGTTGGCATGGGGTCCTGTTCGTAGGTTAAGGTTCGAGTTCCTGGTGCCAGGGAAACCTTTAACACGATCTTATCCTTTTCCTTGCTGCGTTCAATCAGATACGCCGAGTTAAACATACCGCCTTTTAACTCAACTATATTGCTTACTTCACAGCTATCTCCAAAGTTAACCTTGACCAGTCTCTTTATCTGCTCTTCTGATAATAAATTCTTCGTATTACTCTTCAATCCGCTACCTCCCATAATCAAATGATCCATAGTTCTACTTCATATTGTAAATGAGAATAGTCCGATTACAATCCTTAAATATGACCTCTGCTATCCTTTAATATGACATATTAATAAAAGTATACCTGGGTATAGTCCTGCGTCGAGAGTAGCTAAAAAACTAGTTGGTTTTTTAAAGAGTTTTTATATCAATATAATTAGGGTGTAACAAGTCCTTTTTCAAAAAGCCATTCGTCAATTTGTACAAATTAACCACATACTATATTGCTTAATATGGTGTAAAACTCATTTTTTAGCTCTTAATCCTTTAGTCATATAAAAACTGCTGTATCTATTACTTTTGATACAGCAGCCAAGACATTACATATTTACATGATCCGATCAATCATGACATTCATCGGAATTAACATTAACAATATTCTTTCATATAATCACCATGCGCAGCAATCAGTTCATCGCACATCTTAACTATATCATCTATGGATAATTCAGCTGCTGTATGCGGATCTAACATAGCAGCCTGGTAAATATTCTCCCTGCGTTTTGTGATTGCAGCCTCGATGGTTAACAGCTGGACATTGATATTTGTCATATTCATTGCTGCCAGCTGTACCGGTAATCGGCCGACATGACAAGGATGAACTCCCAGTGCATCCACGAGACAGGGTACTTCCACACAGGCATCCGAAGGAAGATTATCAATGAGACCTGTATTTAATACATTTCCGCCGATTTTAATCGGCTTATTCATAACCACAGCTTCCATGATAAAAGATGCGTATTCCTGAGAACGCTCATGAGTGATCTTTCCATCCTGTAAAATGCTATTCTTCTCATTTTCCCAGCCTTCAATCTGGTTCACGCATCTCCTCGGATATTCATCCAGCGGGATATTGAAACAGTCAATCATTTCCGGATAGCCCGACTTAATAAAGAACGGATTATATTCCGAATTATGCTCACTGGATTCCGTACAATAATAGCCCAGATGCTTAATATACTCATAGCGGATCATATCCCAGTGCTTTTCGCTGGCATTTTTATGTAACGCACGCTTCTTTATCTCAGGATACAGATCATTACCATCCTTATCTCTGATTTCCAGAAGCCATCCCATATGATTAATTCCGGCAATCAGCTCATTCCTGCCTTCCAATTTATCTTCCATTCCAAGATTTCTTAATAATCCGTCGGAGCAAACCTGTACACTGTGGCATAAACCTACAGTCTGAATCTTTGTAAATCTCTGCATGTATCCGGTGAGAATAGCCATGGGATTGGTATAATTCAAGAATAATGCCTTTGGACAGACCTCTTCCATATCTCTTGCAAAATCCCGCATGACAGGGATTGTCCTAAGTCCCCTCATAATGCCGCCAATCCCCAGCGTATCTGCAATCGTTTGTCTTAGGCCATATTTCTTCGGAATTTCAAAATCGATGATGGTACAGGGATCATAGCCACCTACCTGGATCGCGTTAACTACAAAATCTGCGTCTCTTAAGGCATCCTTCCTTTGATTTACACCCAGGTACACCTTAATATTCGCCCTTGAGGAATTAATGTTTTTGTTGATAGCCTTCAGAATAATCTCTGATTCCTCCAGCCTTTTGGCATCAATATCATATAACGCAATCTCTGCATCGGCAAGAGCCGGCGTACACATGCAATCGCCCAGTACATTCCTTGCAAATACTGTACTTCCGGCTCCTAAGAATGTTATTTTAACCATATTTGTCTTCTCCTTAATTATTGTATTTTGATAACAATAATTATATAATGATATTGAAATGTATTCTTTGTCATATGTTTCGAAAAATTGTCATTATGTTGAATAATCTGTCTGCCAATCACCATGATACCGGGTGATTTATTCTATTAAACTATAGCCGCAGGAAGGAGCTTACCATGAGACAGTTCCCCATAGAGGAAAATAAAATTATACTGGATAAATCTCTGATTCTTTACCACTGCGGACATGAGCAGTGCAAACCTTCCCATTCCTTTGGTCCCGCGATCCGTCCGCATTATCTTTTTCACTATATCCTGCACGGGCAGGGTAATTATTATGTAAATGGTTCCACATATCATTTGCAGGGAGGACAAGGCTTTCTGATCTATCCCGGGATAACCACATTCTATGCCGCTGATGATCAGGATCCCTGGGAATACTGCTGGATTGGCTTTGATGGATATGAGGTGAATTCCATCTTACAAAACTGTGATCTGTCACAAACAAGTTTAATTTTTACAGATCATAACAACAGCTCCCTGTGGGAGGATTTTATGGCATTAATCAATGTTTATTCGCAGCATCAGGGAAATGAATATACATACCTGGGATTGTTATACCGGTGTTTCTCTCAAATGTATCAATACACCAAAGCTTCTGAGAAGCTACAGCTTGAAAGCTATATGCGTAAGGCTTTGGACTATATTCATCATAATTATACCTACGATATTAAAATAACCGATATAGCTCAAATTCTCAGCATCGACCGTACCTATCTCTATAAGCTTTTTATGCTTTATAGGAATACTTCACCGCAGCAGTATTTAATTGAGTATCGGCTAAAAATTGCACAGAAGTTGCTCAGGGAATCTGATTTATCCGTTACGGAGGTCGCATATTCCTGCGGTTTTAAGGATGCATCTTCCTTTAACAAGCATTTCAAAAACCACTTTCATACCACACCGATGAAATACCGCTCCAATACAGAGAAGCAAAATCATGCAAACAAAGAAACCCGGAGTCTGCTGTAAGCTGTTTTCAAGCAGCCACCGGCAGATCCCGGGTTCTGGATTTCTACTAACATTTTTCCCTACTGCTGAAGCGTCTCAAGATATCCCAATCTCAAGGCTCCCATGATGCCAGGATCATCGCCCAGGGCAGGAGGAATAATGTAATTATCAATATTTTTCAAAATAGCTTCTGAATTCAAATATCCGTTCAAATTAGCGATTACATTCTTTCTTACCAGCGGAAATAATTGAGGTTGATGCATAACTCCGCCCCACAGAATAATCTTATTCGGTGAAAGGGTTAAGATATAGTTCGTAACTGCCTGAGCGATATAATTAGCCTCTAGCTCCCATACCTCGTCCTGCTGTGCCAATTCATGACCCTTCTTGCCCCAACGTCCTTCAACGGCAGGCCCTGCGGCCAGACCTTCTATACAATTCGAGTGATAGGGACAGGAACCCTTGTATTCATCGCCTTTTTGCCTGCTGATTAAGATATGCCCTGCCTCCGGATGGATCAGACCGTGAAGGGGTTTTCCACCAATGCAGATACCTACACCTACTCCTGTACCGATTGTGATATAGATGGATACGTCGCAGTTTCTTGCTGCTCCCCAGGTAGCTTCCCCAAGAGCCGCACCGTTCACGTCCGTATCAAATCCTACCGGAACCTTAAGAGCCTCCTGAAACGCTTTTACTATATTATAATTACGCCATGCTAACTTGGGAGTGCTTGTGATAGACCCGTAAGCAGCAGAATTTTTATCCAAATCTATAGGTCCAAAGCATCCTATACCAAGAGCTTCTATTCCTTCCGATTGAAAAAATTCAACCATCTTAGGAATCGTTACCTCCGGTGCTTCTGTTGGAACTGTTAATCTCTTGGTTATTTCTCCATTTTCATTACCTATGGCACATACCATTTTTGTGCCGCCGGCCTCAATACCACCTAATTTCATGTTTCTCCTCCCGATATTCTGCCACGTATTTTTCGTGTTTTTTTGTTAGGTCTTTAACTATGCTATGCTGATGATATTCTTGTATGTTATTCCTATATCATATTCATTATCTAAGTTAGACCGATTATATCACATTTGTCCATTATCGACTAGATGCCTTGTATGAAATATTTTCTCTTTTATCATCCTTCCAGCTGGTAACTAGAGTTGAGCTGGTAGCTAGAGTTGGGCTGGTAGCCAGAGTTGAATACGCTGCGAATATCTGATCCACCGATAACTGTCATTTTAACGTTAACCTCCACTTTGCGACTCTTTTGCATGAAAAGAATTTCCCACACCAGCGGTGCCAACTGCATTCATGGGATATGGATTTGAGCCCCAGTGGTACCAACTGCATCCATGGAATATGGATTTTGCCCCAGCCAACAGCATACATCCATTTTTTCTGATTAACTCCTTTATACATAATACAAGAGATTCTTCAGTAATAAAGAATCTCTTGTATTTAGATTATTAATTTTATTGTCAGTTATTATTAATGGTTCACTATTTAATACGATTTACACTCACGTCATCTGCAAAGATAGCACTTCCCGCTTTTCCTTTGGTATGGAACTGAACCGTTAATTTTCCGTTCTTAACCTCAACATTTGCAACTTCAACTCTGGTATATTTATCAACATCATCTTTTGTTGAAACTACAGTACCTGCTGAAGCATCATTATCCTTTACAATAAATTCTGCAGTTTCCACATCGCCCAATACCTGCACATATGCAGATACGTTATATACGCCATTGGGTACTTCAAGGGTCTGCCAGGTGTTTACTTCATAATCGCTGTCACCAGTCCAGTGAGTCAGATGATAGGTTCCAGTATGAGCTCCGCCGTTGGACTCTGTATAGCTGATTGCGTCATTATCTGTCTGCCAGTCCGTATGTACTCTTGTATCTGCACCGTCTTCAAAGGAAGCATTCTTAACCAGGTTCGCACCTGATACCTTTACATCATCAACAAAGATAGCACCTCCGGCTTTTGCTTTCGTATGGAAGTTAACCGTTAATTTACCATCCTTAACTTCTACATTCTCAATGACAGCCTTGGTATATTGATCTTTACTGTCAATGGTTGAAACAACAGTTTCATTAGTGCCGTCGTAATCCTTGGCAGAGATTTCAGCTACTTCTACATCGCCTAACACCTGTACAAATGCAGATATGTTATAGATACCATTCGGTACTTCAATTGTCTGCCAGGTGTTTGCCTCAAAATCGCTGTCACCGCTCCAGTGGGTCAAATGATAGGTTCCGGATTTTGCACCACCATTGCTTTCGGTATAGCTGACTGTCTCATTATCTGTCTGCCAATCCGTATGAACTCTGGTGTCAGCACCATCTTCAAAGGAAGGATTCTTTAGCCAGTTGTTATACAGGATATCTTCTTCCTCTTCGACTACGACTGGCGCTTCATTCCAGGAATTATCCCAGGTTTCGTCTGCAGAAGGTTCGCCGTCTGTGGGCTCATACTCCGAGGTATCCTTAATCTGTTTTACTTGCGTTGTATCAGTTGTTGTATCCGTTGTTGTATCTGCAGCTGCGGCTGCAGTAGGCGCTGCTGTAATATCAGCAGAAGCCGCTTTATCTCCAGCATTTTTTGAACTGCATGCTGTGAAAGAAAAGGCTAATACTATTGTTAAAACAATTGAAACAGCGAAACGTACCATTTTATTCATTTTCATAATTAAGCCTCCTTATAGTTTTTATCATATTACAATCTTCAGCAAAAACCGGTATCATACGTATATCAAAGCTTATTTCCTTATCATTTACTCTATATTGCTCCAGAAGCTCCGGACCACAGCTTGCCGAGCCTATGCCCTGCATCTTGTAATCCAGATTGACAAAGGTTTCATCACGTCTTTTTAATTGATAATTATGGCTTGCATTGGTTAAGTCCATAGCAGTATAATGCATCGCATTAAAGGAAAAGGAATTCTTGGAGGTAAACAGAAGACCCCGTCCGAGCTGATCCGTAACAACTGCATAGTCCGTTGCATAATGACTACCATTCTCCTGTGGAACGATGTAATCAACAAATAACTCATCAACGGTAGTCTTAAACTTACTCTTATAAGCCAGTCTCCATTTATCCGCATAACTCTCTGCACTTCCGTAACCAAAATATTCAACAGCTTCATTCCCCTTCGGCATGACAACCTCCAGACCATATCTTGGCAGGCACGGGAGCTTTTCCTTTACCTTTGCTGCTGTATTAATTATAATTGCGCTATCCTTGCATACGGTATAAGTACACTTCTGCTTTAAGACAGGCATTCTTGAGTAGCTGCCCAGGGACATTTCGACTTCCAATTGAAGGCATTTCTCAGATTTTTCTGTAACCTTCACGTCGTAAATATGAGTGGTCGCCTTATTCAGCGCTTCATCATACCAGACACCGCGAAAGCTGTCGTTATCAATCGGAGCTCTCCAGATATTGAATTTCATTGGTTCGGCAAGCAGTTCAATACCGTTATAGAGCAAAGAGGTAAAAGTACCGAGTCTCTTATGAAACGTGTACCGGAATTCGTTACCTTCGATGATATAATGGTTCTTTTCTTCCATAAGTACCAATTCATCACTTGGCTGGCAGTCATAAGACAATACTTTTTCAAGCTGAGATGATAAAACTGTTTCCATCATCTGCTTTGTTCCATGATTCAGCTCTGTTTCTTGCTTTAGCTCTGTTCCCTGTTTTAGCTCTGTTCCCTGATTCAGCTCTGCTCCCTGATTCAGCTCTGTTCCCTGATTCAGCTCTGGTTCTTGCTTCAGCTCTATCTCTTGCTTCAGCTCTTTTTGAAAAAATCCAATTTCATATCGATTACCTGGTTGAAATGTACAGTTGTTCTGAATAAAGCGAATCAGAAGATAGTAGTTTCCCTCCTTTTCAGGAAGTGTATAACCAATATCGAAGGTTTTACTTTCTCTTGGTCTAATCCCTGCAATATCAATCGTTCCGCACTGGATTACATCTCCATCCTTCTCTAAGATCCATTCTGCTGTTATTCCATCTGTAGTAATAAAATCATACCGGCTTATCAAGGTAACCTGATTGGATTTCATTTCATCAAAATTAACCTTAATCGGTGAGTAAACCTGCTTTAATTCCAGCAGACCGCTGCTGGGTTTTCTGTCCGGCGTAACCAGTCCGTCGATGCAGAACGCTCCATCATTGGGCTCGTCATGAAAATCACCGCCACGGGCAAAATATCTGATACCATCCTGAGTTTTTGTCTCAATACCATGCTCCGTCCATTCCCATACAAATCCACCAGCCAGCCTGTCGCTGCTATAAAACAGCTCCCAGTAGTCATTGAGATCACCCGGTCCATTGCCCATGGCATGGGAATATTCACACAAAACAAGGGGTCTGGTATCCAGGGACTTCGCTAAGAATTCATCCCTGATCCAATCGATTGAGGCATACATACGGCTGAAAATATCACTGATATACTTTATCTTCGGATTTAATATTTCAATGTATTCTCCTTCATAGTGAACAATCCTTGAATCATCTCTTTCCCTTACCCAGTCCGACATA
>Ga0207800_1000317_pt1 | contig 14541 bp, 10 predicted proteins | sample LuqExpMetageno11_FD_187769 | JGI IMG/M metagenome (GOLD analysis project Ga0207800, IMG submission 187769) | Tropical forest soil microbial communities from Luquillo Experimental Forest, Puerto Rico - Sample 11 (SPAdes) | ecosystem: Environmental > Terrestrial > Soil > Tropical forest ...
CTGATAAAGAAGATGACAATCGTTGACAATATAAGTGTTAACCCAACACCAGTTTTCGTATGGGTGTCCTTAATATCATAGGGCTCTTTATATAAGCCTGCGAAGATACTGCCACCGGCCATTCCGGCAGTGATGGAGGAGGATATTCCTGAAAATAATAATGCCAGTGCAAATACGATGGAAGCAGCGTTGCCTAATAAAGGCTTAAGCATTTGCTGTGCTTGGTTTAATTCACTCACATGCAGATTATTCGTAAAGAAGGTAGCTGCTGCAACAAGAATCATGGCACTATTGATCGCCCATCCGATGATCATTGAAAAAAGAGTATCGAGGAATTCATACTTTAGCTGTCTTTTGATCACATCCTCATTTTGCAAATTCCACTGTCTGCTTTGAATTACCTCTGAATGGAGGAACAGGTTATGGGGCATTACAACTGCACCCAGAACGCTCATGATAACAGGGATGGAGCCGGCAGGAAAGCTCGGCGTTATCCAGTGGACTGCTGCCTTTCCCCACTCCACATGTACCAGGCAGAGCTCAATGATAAAGGACAGTCCAATGAGGGAAACGAAACCCATAATCAGTTTTTCCAGCTTCTTATATGAGTTTGTAAAAAGCATTAATAGCACGAAGGCTAACACAAGAAGGGATCCTATTTTCAAGGGTAAACCAACAAGCATATTAAGAGCGATTGCACCACCGAGGAGTTCTGCCATGGCAGTTGATACAGCGGCGAGAATAGCAGTTATTAATACGGTTGTACTAATATAAGGTTTAAGATGAATTGAAGCAGCCTCAGACAGGCAATTACCGGTTGCGATTCCTAAATGGGCGGCGTTATGCTGCAATACAATAAGCATGAGGGTTGCTAGTGTAACCATCCATAATAGCTTGTAGCCATAATCAGAGCCAGCCGCTACATTGGAAGCCCAGTTTCCGGGATCAATAAAGCCTACCGTAACAAGCAGACCTGGCCCGATATATTTAAAAAAGTCTAGTCTTGGTTTGTGATTCTTTCCAAATAAATTCATAATTTTGATCCTTTATCGTAAAATATAATATTAATGATAGGTTCTTTTCTGCGGTGGATCTATTTGATTAAGTATTTATTTGAACAAATATTATATTACTTCATATATAATATAATTTATACAACCTGGTTTGTAAATAGTAATTATTATCGTTTTGCTAATAAGGTAGTTAATAAATAGAATACCTATTTTTCATGAATATAATTAAGGCCCAAATTAATTTTCAACAGTTAAAATTAAACAGTTTTCTATTGACGTATATTACATGCATTGTTATAATAAAATAACTATCAGCAAAATTAATTAAATGGCGACATAGCCAAGCGGTAAGGCATGGGTCTGCAACACCCTGATCTCCAGTTCAAATCTGGATGTCGCCTCTAAAAGAGAAGATATATTACACAAGTGATGTATCTTCTCTTTTTCTTTCGAGAAACTTTAAATAAATAGTAGTCAATAACTTATGCCGTCTTAAAAAGATGAAAAACACGATAAACTATAAATTAATCCCCGGTATCTGCGACAATCGTGTAGAACCGGGGATTTCATATGGAAATGGACACAGACCAAGCATTTTTAATAAATATGCTAATTTTATTATGCTATATGTAAAATATTCCTTGACAAAACAGAACAAATGTTCTACAATGGCATTGACTGGAAAATATCATTAAGGGAGTATTTAAAATAAAAATAAAATACTGGAGGTAAATAATATGTTCGAGATTACGAAAGCTTATGCTCAATCTATCCCTGCTGTTCGCTTTATCGGGATTAAGTACGCAGATGAAGATCGTGTTGATGGGGGCTTCGGCTGTAAATGGGGCGAATGGTTTGAAAATAATCGTTTTGAAAAGTTAGAGGCTTTACAGAAGGATGATCTTAATAAGACCTATGAAGATGCGGGAGCTTATCTTGGTTTCATGCGATGGAAAGAGGGCGAACCCTTCCAATATTGGATCGGCATGTTTTTACCTGCTGGTACAACCGTACCGGAGGGCTATGATTATGTCGATATGCCGGAAGCGAAACTGGGCGTATGCTGGCTCCATGGTCCGGAGGGTGAACTGTATTGCAAAGAGGATAAATGTGCTGAACGTATATCACAGGAGGGTTATGAGATTCTGGAGGATGGGCAGGGAGCATGGTATTTCTTTGAACGTTATGCCTGTCCCAGATTTACAACCCCAGATGAAAATGGACAGGTAATTCTTGATATCTGTCATTATATAAAATAAGAAAAGATTCAATGTATAGTAAAAAAGGGATTTATGAGGCTTATTACTTTATGATGATATTTTCGCTATCAGAACGCTCACAGCATATGAGGAAAGTAACTTAATAGATTAGAGTACTTCTATCAGAGTATATATTAATATTATGTATTTGTTTTATGAAATTATATTATTATAGAGCTTTAACTTGAGAACTTTAGCTTGGACTGCTCCTTCTTAGTAAATTATATAGAAAGAGAAGATAATCACTGTTGGAGCTGGACTTTTGGTATAAAGTACAGATTAATAAACCATCTTCTCTTTCATTATACTTAATTAATTGACATACGATATTTCTTATCTATACTATGCTAAGATCTTTTCAATCACGCTCAATTCGTCAGCAGTAAAAGCAGGAGCATGGATGATAGCTGCATTTTCAATAATCTGCTGAGGTCTGGAGGCACCGATCAGCACGCTGGTTACCTCACCATCACGAAGAACCCAGGAAAGTGCCATCTGTGCAAGTGACTGGCCTCTGTTCCTGGCAATTTCGTTTAGGGCATTGATTTTGCCCAACAAATCTGCCGTTATTACGCTTTCCTTCAGGAAACGGCCGTCAGTCTTAACGCGGCTGTCTTCCGGAATACCACCAAGATATCTTTCGGTGAGAAGACCCTGCGCAAGAGGCGAGAAGGCGATGATACCGATACCATTTTTTGCTGCAAAGGACTTTAAGCCATCATCCTCGATGTTACGATCGAACATGGAATATCTTCTTTGGTTAATGATAAAAGGAGTTTTCAGATCACTGAGAATCTTCATTGCCTCTTCTGTCTGTTTCTTATTGTAATTGGAGATTCCGACGTATAGAGCTTTACCGCTTCTGACAATCGAATCAAGTGCCAGCATCGTCTCCTCAAGAGGGGTCTCCGGGTCCGGCCTATGATGATAAAAGATATCTACATAATCCAATCCCATACGTTTTAAGCTTTGGTCCAGACTGGCAATCAGGTATTTCCTTGATCCCCACTCTCCGTAAGGACCTTCCCACATATAGTAACCTGCCTTCGTGGAAATAACCAGCTCATCGCGGTATTTACCAAGACTGTCATGAATAATACGTCCGAAATTCCTCTCTGCACTTCCTGCCTCGGGGCCATAGTTGTTAGCCAGGTCAAAATGGGTAATTCCAAGATCAAAAGCTGTGTGACACATATCAAGCATATTATCGAAGCTTGCATTACTTCCGAAGTTGTGCCATAATCCCAGCGATACTGCCGGGAGCTTCAAACCGCTTTTACCACAACGGTTGTATTTCATTGTATCATAACGTTGTTCACTTGCATTATACATATTCATACCTCCAAGTAATAAATTTTTATTTATTTCATCGTTCTTATTAACATTTCTTAGCTGGACATATTAATACTATTAGCCTGCTTGTTGGTGATTAAAGGACAATCAGGAACCATTTTATAACTCCATAATACTATGTTTATCCATGTAATACAAGTTTCCTTGAATACACTAATTTTTCGTGGAATACAGAGTCTTATTTGCAGCGTATATACAGAATTACATCTAGCATGCATTCGATTATCTATTTTAACTTTATCTTCATTCATCTCATAAAATAATTCTTACCTGCAGCTGAATGGAGGAATGATTTCCATGCTAATATGTAGTCATTTGCATAGAAGACTTGCTTGTTGCCCCAAGCCTGTCATAGGCGAATACAAACACTTTCATATTCAACTTGGTAGCAGGAACGAGGATATCATATTCTCCAGTATTCTTATCCACCGTGGAATCTGTCTCAGCAATTTTATATTTCGGATTATAAAAGTCAGAAGCTATATAAGCCTGAGTCTGTCCCTTCCCAACATAGACAGTGGTCCAGATCAATGTATAAACCAGGGTGTCTGGATCAGCAGTACCGGTAATATGGGTGGCGCCTACTTTAATCGGGTTGATTTGAACAGCATCGGGACCGGTTTTTCTGACTGCTGCAGTTACAATAGCACTTTTTATTCCGTTGTATTCCGCATGAACATTGATGGTAGCGAAGGCTTTCGGTGGTTTTACAGTAATACTGAAGCTGCCATCACTTTTCACCTTTGTTGTATATTTGTCATCTCCAATGGTTGCATAGATGGTTGCATCAGGGATACTTTTACCGGTAAAAGTGGAATTGCGGTTTGTGAGACGGTCAGGCTTCGGACTCGCAAGAATGTCGGCATTATAACGGTCAACTTTAATATAGGTCAGAGCACTTTTGTTATTTGCGTCTGTAGCCAATATGGTATATATGCCATTCTTCATTGTGGTAAATTTATTATTACTAACAACCGCAGCATTTACCCATTTAGAATCCGTAACGGTTGTAATAGTACCTGACAGATATTTTATACTCTTAATGGCATACTTTGATGTAGCTGAGATAATTACCGGAACCGCTTCGTTATTCACTTCTGCTCTGCCCTGTGTCACAACCAGATTGATCTTCTGTGCAGTAACAGGAAGGGTTCCCTTTAAAAAGGAATATGAGGTAGTTTCAGTTGCGATACCCTGAGACCAGGGATAAGTAGATACGGTGCTAACAATCTTTTTTGATACGCCAAGCAGGAAAGTATATTTACTGCTGGCGGTTAAGCCCCAGTTATCATCTGCTTTGACAGAGATTTTACCAAACGAGCTTAATCGGCTGATATAATCTAAAGTAATTTTTTTGCCGGTTGCATTATCAATCACAGGTTTGATTGAATCCTCCATTTCAGCCGGGAGAAAGGATAATAATGGGAGACCGCTGTCTGCAACAAGAACAAATTTCTGTGAGTCGGTAACCGGGGCTGCGTTATAAGTCAGGCTTGTGATACGCTTATTATTCGGATTAAGCATAATACCATCACTCGAGTACCTGGCCTTCTTCGTTAAATCGATTTTATATGAAATTCCGTCAAATACATATTGAGTGTTCCAATTATATACGTTATTTTCCTGTAGAAGAGTGGATACGTTCTGATTACTGCTAACGTAACCTTGCAGGATATATGTGAAATTGGTTCCTTCCGTTGCATAAATGCTTGCATTGTATTCCAGCCATTCCCGTAAGGCTTTACCGGAAATCTCATATAATTGAGTATAACCGGAAGGTCTGGAAGCCGAGGCTTCCGATAAAATCCGGGATATTTTACTTGAGGATAAGGTATCCTTCAAATAAACTGTGGGTTCATTGGAATCTAGCAGGTTACGGGTACAGGCAATGACAGGAACTCCTTTATAAGCAGGCAGATACTCTGCGACATAAGCCAATCCATATGCTATTTTTGCATTATTAAATAATTGATATAAATTACAGTCTCTTACAACAGTATCATAATTATGATAGCTCACGCCGGATGCCACTGGGTAGGTAGCAGTATCCGCGCCGGCCTTTAATTTATCCATATAATTACTGAACATCGCTGTTATTCGGCTATTTTCAGCAATGTCTGCAGTAACATAATCGATACTTGATTTTCCTGAGGTTATCTTCACCGTACCATCTGCTGCAATTACCAGTGACAGATCGATTAGGCCAAGAGCCTTTGCATGGCTGGAAGTAGCAATAACCGGTTTGCCATTGATTAATCCATTCGTATTATCAACGTTTTTTAAACCGATGCCAGTACTATTAGTATTTGGAAATATCTCGTGGGTATGACCGGTAATGACAGCATCAATGGAATTAACCTTAGTTAAGGCATACCCGATATTGTCGCTGGCGCCATAGGTTTTATCTGAACCGATTCCTCCATGCAGAAGAACAATAACGATATCGGCATTTTCCTCCTGCTTCAGACGGTTCGCTTCTGCTACGATGCTGTCATAGTTATTAAGTGCATCGATTTCATTCACATAATCGCCCCGGCGGGTAGAGATGCTATTGGTGGTAGATCCGATAATCCCTACTTTCACTTTTACCACCTTTCCGGCAGCAGTAGTCAGGTACTTGGTAATCATGGAAGAAGGAGCGAAGACGAGTTTACCGTTATCATGCCAGACAGTATTACAAACGAGTACCTTATCAGACATGTTGGAATCCACCAACTGGTTTTTCAGATAGTTCCAGGGATAATCAAACTCATGATTGCCCAGAGTAATATAGTCATAGCCCATGATCTCCATGGCCTTTAGGATGGGCTGAACATAGCCCCTGTAATTATCATAAAAATAATTTGTTGTATAGTCATATAGAAAATCACCGTCATCCACCAATAAAGTATTATTGGCGCCGACTTCTTTCCTGTTCTGCTCCACAAGTGTCGCAATTTTGCTTAGTCCGTTCTTTGGCAGTGCAAGATTAGTCTCATAATCGTAAGCTGTAACCTGTCCGTGCAGATCACTGGTCGCCATAATTCTTAAGTTGGCAGTATCAGCAGTATCCGCCTTGACGGTAAAATGAGCAGCCGTTGGTATACTAAGCAATAAGAGAGATATTAATATCAGGTATTTCAGACTTCTTTTTCTCATAAGCAATCCTCCATGATGCTGTAGGTTTCATAACTGTATATCGATTGGTGTTATGCCAAATGTTAGCTTATATTTATGGCAATTTTATGATAGGGCAGACTTAATTTTATAAAAATCAGCGGGAGATAAGCTAAATTCATTTTACATCAATAATTATTAATTGAAAATAAGAAGAAAGCAAGTTATTCACATCCATCAAGGTATAAAGTCCTAAAAAAAGGAGCATTTTCACTAAAAAGCTCATCAATATGCATTAATTATTACATTGTTGTGTAATATCAAATTTGCTATATTTTAGATGGGAAATTGTTCTTAGCTATTCTATAATACCAAGGGGGGTGTCATTATGAGACATTCAGAGATGAAAGATGTCGCTTTACAGACTGGAGGGGAGAACATGAATCGTGAAGAAATTCTGAAAGACGGATCGATTGATGAAATAGCAGCCAGTGAGGTAATATCTGAAGAAACAGCTGATAAAATCACGGAAGAGATTTCAGCAGAAGTGAAAGCAGATGATATAATAAATAAGAAGAAAAGCAAAGAAAAGAATAAATCTGCTAAAAAGGATAAGAAAGATAAGGATGTATCAGAGCAGGGTAAGTCAAAAGCATTTTTTGCTAAATTAAAGGACATGCTTACCTATGTCGGGGAACAGACATTACCGCTTCGGAGACAGATACGCTTTAAGCTAATTATCTCCTTTTTAGTACCGGCATTATTGATCGTAGTATTAGGTGCATTTTCTTATTATGCATCGCAAAGCTCCATCATTTCCAGCTATGAAAAATCATCGAAAGGAAATATTGAAAACAGTGCACTCTACTGTTCCCTATTGATGAAGGATGTGGAGACAAAGGCATCACAGATCGCCGGTTTTGAAGATTTCTACATATATTATACAAAGTTTAATGAGAATAGCGTAAGTGATTCAATTAAGTTATTTACCAATGCGAAAACTACACTCACTACGTTAATTAACAGCTCCGTAGGTATCTACGGTGCATATGCCTTTGGCAGCAGCGGTAACGCGATGTCAACCCTGAAAGCGAATCCCTCCAGCACAGTATATGCAGATTTCACAGCATCAGAGGAATTTGCAAAATGGCAGGCGGCGGCAAAAACCGTCGGAGGCGCCTCATCGGCTTGGGTTGGATATCATAAAACCTTAGATGAAGGTATCGATTCCAAACCGGATTTTTATGCTGCGAGTTATATCAGAACCTTCTATAAAGGAGAAGGCTATATCGTATTTGACCTTTTGACAACAGAGCTGCAGACGGTATTGGATAATTCCATATCCAGTGGTAAAAGTATTGCGGCTTTTGTTACTCCGGATGGCAGAGAGACGATTGCTGCCGGTGGGAAGAGATCGTTGAAGCTAAAAGAAGGAGAAACCGTATTCGCAGGCAGCAGCTTCTATGATAAGGCTATAAAGAGTAAAGATATAAGCGGTAAGAGCTATGTGAAATACCAGGGTAAAACAAACCTGTTCGTTTATTCAAAGGTGGGTAATACCGGTGCAATGATCTGCACGTTAATCCCTAAGAGTGATATCTTAAGCCAGCTTAATATGATCCGTTCTGTAACAGCGATCTTAGTTTTGGTTTCATTCTTAATTGCAGTATTTATCGGTCTATACTTGTCAACAGACATCGGTAAGGCGATTAATCGTTTCTCTGTAGCATTTAAGCATATATCTGCCGGTGACTTTACCGTGCGTATCAATACCAAGCGTAAGGATGAATTCGGTGCATTAGCCCTGGATATGGACGACACAATGGATAAGATCCGGGATCTCGTTGCTGATATGGCTAACTTTGGACATAATGTATCCGATTCGGCTTATAAGGTATCCGGTGCTTCCGGTGAGATTTTATTCTCAATCAATGAAGTCTCAGATACGGTTAATGTCATGAGTAAGGGTGTGAGTGAGCAGGCTAAAGATACCGAGAAGAGCTTCCTGCAGATGACGGAGTTTGCCGGACAGATCGGTAAAGCTTATGATAATACGGAGGATGTAGGTAAAGTAGCAAATAATACCAAGCAGATCATCAATGGCGGCAAGAATATAGTTAATGAGCTGATCGAGCAGGTTACAGCAACCTCTGAGATTACAAGTATTATCATCAATGATATTGAAGAACTGGAGCATCAGTCCAGAAGCATCGGAAGTGTTGTTGGTACAATTAATGATATTGCTTCTACTACAAACCTTCTGTCACTGAATGCATCCATTGAGGCTGCAAGAGCGGGAAATGCAGGACTTGGCTTTGCCGTAGTTGCGGATCAGATCAGAAGCCTGGCAGAGCAATCCGTTGAATCTGTTAAGAGCATCGAAAGGATTATTAAGAGCATTCAGCAGAAGACCCAGGCTACCGCGGCATCAGCAAACCGTGCAGAACAGATGCTAGGTTCCCAGACAGAGGCACTGAACAATACGGTAAAGGTATTCCAGGATGTAGACAGCCACATGGTTGAACTGCTGAATAAGATTAATTATATCACACAGAACATGCAGACGATTACGGTATCAAAGGATGAAGTACTGGATGCAATCAAGAACATCGCAGCAGTAACACAACAGACCTTAGCATCCTCTGAAGTGGTAGATACTAATATTGGTAGTCAGATAACCTCCATTGAGACACTGAATCGTCAGGCAGAAGATATGAAGGAAAGAGCAAAAGAGCTTGAAGAAGCGATTGCGAAATTTACGATTTAATAGCATGATTTAAATAAACTAAGAAGTAATAAGGCGCTGTTGGATAATTAAATTCTGCCAGGTGCCATAAAGCATAAAAAACAGAAAGTACTGTAATAGGATGGAGTATCTGGACCACTTGTAGATTTCCACCGTATTACAGTACTTTCTGTTTATATCTTCCCGCTGAGTATAGCAGAATTTATAGCATTCAACAGTACACTTCTATCTTACTCAGTTTTTGCGTTAGCAGTATCCAGATAACTTTGTAACGTATCGGACTGCTCCTGTGTGATTAATCCTGAAGATACCAGTTTTTCAAGATCAATAGTATAGGATGTAGAATCTGTTGCGGTGGTATCCGTTGCTGCCATTTCCTCCGGCTTTGGCGGTGGTGGAAGCTTAGGTCTCTTATCATCCTCATTGGAGTCCGACATTTTTAAGGCATTGTCTTCTAAATTCTTTTTAATCTGATCAAGAATATCCTGAAGCTCGGATTTTTGATCATCCGTCAGTTTGTCTGAAGAGGTTAAATCCTTTAATTGTGATAAAAAGTCATTCAGATCCCCCTGCTGTGAAGAAGAACTATTCTCCGTGTCTGAGTCCTGCGTATCTAATAAGGACTGCAGCATGGACAGACCTTCACTGCTGATGGATAGAGTATCCTCCTTGGATTGGGTTGTACTGCCGGAGCTTTTCGAGGTTGCTGCAGTATTTTTATATAGGCTGGATGTCTCGTATAAACTGCTGATGTTTTGAGCAAAGATGGAATTGATGCTACTCATGTTTACCTCCTTTATAATAATTGGTTTTTTGGAATTCCATTTGATATATCGTCATAATAAAAATAGTAATAATAGCTGTTTGTGAGCTCTTTGTGAGTGTTTGGTGAATTCTTGTTGCTGTTAACTGTTGGTTAATATAATTTATGCAAATTAACTGCGGCTCCATTGTAAAACCGCAATGTCTGAGATAGAATGGTATCAGAAAGAAGGGCGGTTAATATGAGTACAATACAGATTGGGAAAATAATTTCAACAAACCGTAAGGAGAAGGGAATCACCCAGGAAGAGCTTGCAAATCATCTGGGAGTATCAAAGCCAGCTGTATCCAAATGGGAATCAGGGCAAAGCTATCCGGACATTCTTCTTCTGCCTGTGCTGGCATCCTTCTTTAACATCTCGGTGGATCAGCTAATCGGTTATGAGCCGCAGATGACGAATGAGGAAGTGAAAAAGCTTTACCGAAGACTATCAGAGGAGCTTGTAAAAGAGCCCTTTGATAAGGTGTATACGGAATGTGAAGAATATATCAAAAAGTATTTCTCCTGCTGGTATCTACAACTGGAAATGGGATTATTGTTTATCAACAACTCAAGCCTGGCAGGCAGTCCGGAAAGGACACAGCGGATGCTGGAAAGAGCATTGGAACTTTTCATCCGGATTGAGAAATCCTCAGAGGATGTAGCACTTGCGAAGCAGGCATTAAAACTGCAGGTCGTTTGCTATCTGACCTTACAGAAACCGACGGAGGCCATTGATATTCTTGAAAACATCGAAGAACTACCGATGCCGACGGAAAGCTTGTTCGTGAAAGCCTACCAGATGAAGGGGGATAACGGAAAGGCAATCGAGTATCTGCAGGGTTATACTTATATGAACCTAGTAATGATGCTTGGATCTGCACCGGATTATTTTCAAATGTATGCGGATCAGCCCGATCGAATGCAGCAGTTTTATGAACTGTTTAAGAAGCTAAGTGACTTGTTCGAAGTAGAAAAGCTGCATCCGGTCATGATACTGCAAATGGAATTGGCAGCATCGATGGTCTTTATGTCACAAGGGAATAAGAAGGCTGTAATGGATGTTCTTGAGAATTATGTTAATGTAATGAATAAAACCGGCAACGTATTCTATCTGCATGGTAACCAGATCTTTGATGCTCTGGATAATTATCTGAAAACTGCGGATATCGGCGATAGCTTACCCAGAAGTTCAACTTTGATCTGGAATGATTTAAAGAATGCTCTGCTTCATAATCCGGCATATGCTGCACTAGAAGAAGAGGAACGATTTATAAAATTGAAGAAGAGATTAGAAAAATAGAGAAAGCGTTAATAGAAAGGGAGATAATTATGAACATTAACATTATGGAATATTTACCGTTTTTGATACCGATTATTTTGATTGAACTTGCACTTATGATAACAGCGCTGGTTCATGTATTAAGGCATAAGACCTATCGTTTTGGAAATCGGGTTTTATGGATTATCATCGTAGTAGTTTTAGAAATCGTTGGTCCGATTTTATATTTTACAATTGGCAGAGGGGAAGAATAATGGCTATATTAGAGCTTAATAAAGTATCAAAGAGCTTTGGTGAGGTTGAAGTCATAAAAAATCTGAGCTTTCAAGTACCGGAACACTCCGTATTCGGTTTTATTGGCAAAAACGGTGCCGGGAAAACAACAACGATGAAGATGATCCTGGGTTTTCTTGCCCAGGACAGCGGTGAGATCCGTGTATGCGGTGAAAAAGTAGCCTATGGAAATACGAAAACAAACCGTAATATCGGTTATCTGCCGGATGTTCCGGAATTCTACAGCTATATGAGCCCTAAGGAATACCTGCAGTTATGCGGTGAAGTAACCGGGCTGAATAAAGAACTTATGAAAAGCAGATCAAAGGAATTGCTATCTCTTGTCGGACTTGACGGTGCAAACCGAAGAATCCGCGGCTTCTCCAGAGGAATGAAGCAGAGGCTGGGAATCGCTCAGGCTCTTTTGAATGAACCGAAGCTACTGATCTGTGATGAACCCACCTCAGCGCTTGATCCGGTGGGAAGGAAAGAAATTCTTGATATTTTATCCCTGGCAAGGGAAAGAACCACGATTGTATTTTCCACGCATATTTTATCTGACGTAGAGAGAATTTGTGACAGTATCGGCGTGCTGGATCAAGGTAAGCTGGTTTTACAGGGAACTGTAGCCGAGATTAAAGATAAATACCGCAAGGATACACTTCAGCTGGAAGTGGCACCGAAGGTAAATATGGAGCAGCTCTTTGTTGGCCTCAAAAAGCTTCCCTCCGTTACCGGTACCAGCTATAATGGTAATAAAATCGATATTCAACTTGCCAATGCAGAACAATACGGCCCGGATATCCTTGCATTTCTTGTAAAGGAGAAGGTTCCGTTACTTCGGTATGAAATTATGGAGCCTTCCCTGGAAAATGTATTTTTGGAGGTAGTAGAATGAAAGGATATTATGCGTTTACGAAGAAGGAGCTGCTGGAGCAGCTTCGTACCTTCAAATGGTTAATTATATTGTCTGTATTCTTCCTGTTTGGAATGATGAGTCCGGTGCTTGCAAAGCTTATGCCGGATATTCTGTCAGGAATGGAGGTAGAGGGTATGAAAATCGTGATACCAGATCCCACTGCAATGGATGCTTATGGGCAATTTTTTAAGAATTTTACCCAGATGGGAATTCTGGTAGTACTGCTGGTATTTGGCGGTACCCTGTCTAATGAACTGGTACGGGGAACCCTGGTGAATATCCTGGCAAAAGGCATGCCAAGACCTGTCGTGATTTTATCCAAATATACGGCAGCAGTACTTTTATGGACGGTAGGTTATCTGCTTGCTGCAGCAACAACATTTGGTTATACAGCATATTTATTTAAAGATGCTTTGGTCAGCAATTTAGTATTTTCTATGTTCTGCCTCTGGCTATTCGGAATATTTGTCCTGGCACTGGTATTCCTATCCAGCACGATTGCTTCCGGCAATTTTGGAGGCCTGGTGCTATCCGCGGTTGCACTCATATTAATGCTGATGATTGGTGTTATACCGAATACGGAAAAATATAATCCCGTTACGCTGGCATCAGTAAATGTAGCACTTCTTTCCGGAACGAAAGAGGTTAAGGATCTTATTGCCACAGTAATCATAACCTGTTTGCTTACAGTGGGCTGCATGATTGGTTCTATCGTTTTGTTTGGTAAGAAAAAATTGTAGTCACGAACCGAATATGATACAATCTTTTTGTAAAGATAGTTATACTATACAGTAAAGAAAGTTTCATAGGAAAGGGAAATGGCGAATGAGTAATATATGGCATGATATTAACCCAGAGAGAATCAAAGCGAAGGATTTTGTAGCTGTGGTTGAGATTACAAAAGGCAGCAAGAAAAAATATGAGTTGGATAAAGAAACTGGCTTTATCATACTCGACCGTATCCTGTATACCTCAACACATTATCCGGCTAATTATGGTTTTATCCCACGAACCTATGGCGATGATAAAGACCCTCTGGATGTATTGGTGCTTTGTTCAGAACCGATTGAGCCGATGTCACTAGTCAGATGCTATCCGATCGGTGTCATAAAAATGATTGATAACGGCATGGGAGATGAGAAAATCATAGCCATCCCATTTAATGATCCATCCTACAATTCTTATACCAAGATCAGCGATCTGCCCCCTCATATATTCGATGAAATGAAGCATTTCTTCAGTGTGTATAAGGAACTCGAGCATAAGCAGACTGCGGTAAATGAGATTGGCGGCCCGGAGGAGGCGATTAATATTATTGAACAATGCATAGAGAATTATCATAGGGAAATTTTAAATAACGGCCTCCATTAAAGAATCGCTTGAAGATGCCCTATAAGTGATAGCAGTATATTCACTTATAGGGCGTTTTATTGCACAGTTAAGAATTAAGTTAAGACAGACGGTAATATTATGAAAAAGAAGTATTCAGAATTGCGAACATGCTATATAATGCTGCTTCTGGACGGCGGCTCGGGTCTTTTGAAAGTATTTTTATTAAGATTTTTTAATATAAGAATTCTAAGTAATGTCAGAACACCATTACATGACCAGATGAGAAAAGTAAGAGGATGGTCTAATACTCAGGTAGTATTTCGGTTTGCAACGATACAGTTAATAATATCAATTATAACAATATATTTAATAATGCTTCATAAATCTAGTGTAACATTGATTAAGTTGTTGATATATAAAAGTGTGTTATAATTGAATCATCATACTACAGAAAAGAGATGGTTCA
>Ga0207800_1000318_pt1 | contig 14530 bp, 10 predicted proteins | sample LuqExpMetageno11_FD_187769 | JGI IMG/M metagenome (GOLD analysis project Ga0207800, IMG submission 187769) | Tropical forest soil microbial communities from Luquillo Experimental Forest, Puerto Rico - Sample 11 (SPAdes) | ecosystem: Environmental > Terrestrial > Soil > Tropical forest ...
GCCTTCAGATACAGATAAGCGCAGTATTCTAATACGGATTTCTTCTTAAGGGCCAGCTCCTCCGCCTCAATATCAGCTAATAGCTCGTCCGCTATTTTGGTTTTGCCTGATACAATGGATAAATGTATCATCATTAATTCTTTAAAACGACTTATCTCAGGACCGGGCAGCTGTTTAAGCATAGCTTCCGCATCCTCCAGATATTCGATCAGACTGATACGATTCAGCCGAAAGCTTAAGTAATTATCGACCAGAGCATATTCGGCCCTTTGCTGTAATCTTCTGTCGGATACCTTATTATCTTCCTTCCCGTATCTGCACAAAACGTCAACAGTAATTGTCTGATGGGCAGTCTTGATATAGATATTGCCATAATTCTTTCCATACATTAAGTTTTTTGCATCAATACGAAAGGATATCTGATGGGTATTCGAGGTAAAGCGGTCCGCCCATAGGAATTTCTGCTCCATCTGGATAAAGGGTGCATCCGTACTGACTCTGATTTCGGCATAACCCCAATTATTCTTGGATAAGACCAGCTTGTCAGTAATGCTGTCCTGGGACATATCGTATTCCAGGTGAGATCTGTCTATATCCAACCGGATAACCGCTTTTTTATGTATTGTTATCAAGAATTCCTCTAAGGCCTGACTGGTAGAAATACTCTTGATCAGATTACGGTAAACAAACCGGTACCTGTCCTCATTACTCAGTAAAATCCGTTCGAAGTCCTCGGAGCGGAATACCTTCTTCGCTTCGGACCAATCCATCCTTGCGAGGTTCGTGAACTGGAACAGGTCTTTAATCTTTCCTAAGGAAGTGACAAAATGGGAGCTTTTCGTCTGAATCGTAAAAGGCAGCAGCTTTTCCCCGCAATCACTTACGATACATAAATCACCATCGATTCGCTCTCCTTCTTTTAGATAGACGGAATCGAATTCATAACATATCGTATTCGTGGTTCCCTGAAAGGAGGGATTCTTTATCTTCAGCAGCCGGTCCGAGGAATAGACGACACCTGTCATCTCTCTGCCAATACTGTTACTGATGATAAAGCTGCCTTCCAGTTTCTTACCGGTTTCTGCCGTTAACCTGATTTCCTCTTCGGACAGACAAATAAAAGGCAGCTCATATTCAAAATCACCTTTTGAAAAACGCTCAATTTTCTCCTTCAATTCATCACCCCAGATAAAGTATTTCTTACGTGCTTACGGATAAACTGTTTATTTATTCATGTTAGTTATCATTGCAATTTGATAAAAATACGTTATAATACAAGTTAAGATTTGGATATCATATTACCAAATCATGTTATTGGATTACAAAGATTATTGCAGAAGCTTACAAATCAGCTTTTTACAGACTTTGTTCATAATTTTCATTATAATTCATCACAGGAAAAAAATCTAGTATTTATCAAAATTCGCCAATTAAACCGTGCATATTTACTACTCGAAATTCCAGATTACGTTTACATTGGCGAATTAGGACAGCCTCAATGCTGCCAGTAAGAAGTGCCTGCGGCTAAAAGTTTGCAGGTTTTGAAGAAAGGCATGGTAATTATTATGATTAAACATTCTGATCATTTTCATGGAAGTGATTTAGAAACAATAGAAAAAGTCTACGGAATTATGAAAGAGGACATTATCAGCTTTTCCGCTAATGTTAACCCTCTGGGCATATCGCCGAAGCTCAAATCCACCCTATCCGAACGGATTGATGCCATCATGAGTTATCCGGACCGTGAATATTCTTCCCTCCGTAAGAAAATAGCGGAATATGTCCATACGGATATGGATAATGTGATTGTCGGCAACGGTTCTACGGAATTAATTTCCCTTTTTATCCAGATTAAGCATCCCAAAAAAGCCCTGATTATTGGACCGACCTATTCCGAATATGAGCGGGAGGTTTCCTTGGGCGGAGGTCAAACCCGCTATTACCGTCTGGAGGAAGAGACTGATTTTACCCTGGATATTACAAAGCTTGAAGAGGAGCTCACCGAAGATGTGGACCTCCTAGTCATATGCAATCCGAATAATCCGACATCCACCTCCATTACCCGGAGTGACATGCGTAAAATCCTGGATATCTGCAAACAAAAGGGTATCTTCGTGATGGTGGATGAAACCTATGTTGAATTTGCTGTGGATGTACTGAAAATTACCTCTGCACCGCTGACCGGTTATTATAATAATATCATCATCCTGCGAGGTATTTCTAAGTTCTTTGCCGCTCCCGGCTTACGCCTTGGATATGCTATCTGTGGAAATGCAGATTTAATTAAGGAAATTAACCAGAGAAAGAACCCCTGGACTATCAACAGCCTCGCTGCTATTGCCGGTGAAATCATGTTCGCGGATGAAAGCTATATCAGAGAGACAAGAGCGCTGATTGCCAGCGAGAGGGAACGTATCTGCACCATACTGGATACCTGTAAGAACGTCCGTTATTGCAAACCAACTGCCAATTTCGTGCTGGTCAAAATCCTGCGTGAGGATGTAACCTCCATGGATCTGTTTGAAGCAGCAATTAAAAAGGGACTGATGATCCGCGACTGCTCCACATTCCCGTTTTTGAATAATAAATTCATCCGCTTCTGTTTCATGACACCGGAGTTAAATGATGCACTGCTTGCTGTATTGCTTGAAGTTTTAAATTAATCTGACAGAGGCTGTTGAAAAGCTTATCCCTGGTATTTTCAAAGCGTAAGGTATCTTTTCAACAGTCTCTGTTCCGATATTGTAAGCCGTTTCTATTTCTAAAATTCCATCTGAAAATCATATAATAAAAGTACCGCATCCGTATAATCTGGGAATTTTTCATAAATAATTATCCATATCGTAAGAAATTTTTAATAAATGCTTCTATTGACTTCGATTCGCATTGTGCTATAATTGCGTTTAGTTAGGCACCTAAATATTTGTACCATAACAGACAACTTATAAGAACCATAAAGGAGGAATTTCAAACTTAAAATGAGAGCTGAAGTAAAAGAACTGGTTGAAACCTTATCTGAGGTTTTTAAGGCAATCCATCAGCGTTCATATCACAAAATGGAGAACAAGAATCTATATCCCGGCCAACCAAAGTTATTAACACTTATCAGGGTCAAAGAAGGAATCACTCAGAAGGATCTGGCGAAATTGACTTTTGTTACACCGGCTACTATCACCGGAATGCTTAACAAACTTGAAGCTAATAAGTATGTATACAGAGTACCTGATGAAATAGATAAGCGCATCATGCATGTCTATCTTACACCGGAAGGGCGGCAGTTTTCTGAAGCAGGAGAACTATATATAGTCTCTATGATGGAGCAGATTTTTGACTGCTTTGATGATGAGGAACTTCTTACCTTTTTAACGCTGTCAAAAAAATTGAAAAGCAACCTTCGCAACATTGATAAGCAATAGTTTTCCAGGTCCCAAGAAATTCCCAATACTTATATGAAAGGACTACCGTATGTTTAAACTACTTAAATTTCTAAAAAAATCGGTTGTGGCAATACTATTTGTCATCATCCTGTTAGTCATTCAGGCTAACTGTGATCTGGCACTGCCGGCTTACACCTCCGATATTATCAATACCGGTATTATGAAAAATGGTATTGACAGTCCTGTTCCTTCAGTTATAAGAAAAACTGAGCTCGACCGGGTTACCTTGTTCATGACTGAAGATGAAAAATCAGTAATTCTCCCCCACTATACACAGATGAGTGAGGAGAATTATACAGAGAAGGAATGGTCAAAATATCTTAAAAAATATCCTTTATTAAAATCTGATGAACTCTACATCTGGGACGGTAATGATGAAGCTGCGATGACAGATGCCTTAAGTGTTCCTCTGGCACTCACTTTTTCAATGGAAGGTGACAGTGAAACCTCCATTCAGGCAAGACAGCAGCTGGTTGATAAGCTGGCACCCGGTAAAGATCAGAAGGATGTTGATATCTTTGCAATGCTTGGTATGATGCCTGCAGAGACACTGTCTACAGTAGTGACAGGCATGAGAGAGATGATTACGGCAATGCCTTCAATGATCCTTGCAGCAACCAGTTCCTCCTATGTTAAATCAGAATATAAAGCTATCGGCGTAGATGTCAGCAAGATGCAGACCAATTATATTATTTATTCCGGTGCTCTGATGCTTGGTGTTGCCCTTATAGGTATGTTAGCTTCTGTTCTGGTAACCTTCCTGGCTGCAAGAGTTGCCGCAAGGATGGGCCGTGACCTGCGAAGCAGTGTATTTAAGAAGGTATTATCCTTCTCCAACAAGGAAATGGATCAATTCTCTACCGCTTCCCTGATTACCAGAAGTACAAACGATATCCAGCAGGTTCAGATGCTGATGGTATGGGTGATCCGTATTGTTATTTACTCTCCTATTTTAGCTGTTGGTGGTGTGATTAAGGTTCTGAGAACCGAAAGCTCCATGTCCTGGATCCTTGCTGTTGGCGTTGGAGCAATCTTCGCTCTGATTGCAATTTTATTAGTAGTAGCAATGCCGAAGTTCAAATTAATGCAGAAGCTTGTTGACCGTATCAACCTGGTTATGAGAGAAATACTTACCGGTCTTCCGGTTATCCGTGCCTTTAGTACCGTTGATCATGAGAAAGAGCGCTTTGATATAGCGAACATTGACTTAACTAAGAATAACTTATTTGTTACCCGTGTTATGACCTTTATGATGCCCCTCCTTATGATCATCATGAACTTTATCTCCATATTAATTGTATGGGTATCTGCTAACGGTATTAATGAAGGTACCCTTCAGATTGGTGATATGATTGCCTTCATTCAGTATACAATGCAGATTATCATGTCCTTCTTAATGCTGACTATGATCTCTGTAATGCTTCCAAGAGCTTCTGTTGCAGCAAAGCGTATTGATGAAGTTTTATCTACCCAGACATCGATTAAGGATCCTTCAAAAGAGGAAATCTCTACAACAGGCATAAAGGGCTTATTGGAATTTAAAAATGTATCCTTCCGTTATCCAAATGCTGAAGAAGATGTTCTGTCCGATATCAATTTCGTTGCAAAGCCCGGACAGACAACTGCTATCATCGGAAGTACAGGTAGCGGTAAATCTACTTTAATTAACTTAATTCCAAGATTCTACGATGTTACGGCAGGAAATATTATCCTTGACGGAACAGATATCAACAAGATGAAACAGAATACACTCCGTAGCAAGCTTGGCTTTGTTCCTCAAAAAGGTGTATTATTCACAGGTACTATAGAATCAAATATTAAATTCGGTAATAGCAAAGCTGACGAGGATGAGATGAAGAGAGCTGCAAGAATTGCTCAGGCTGAGGAGTTTATCGATGATAAATCGGAAGGATATGAATCCCCCATTTCGCAGGGAGGTACCAATGTATCCGGAGGTCAGAAGCAGCGTCTCTCCATAGCAAGAGCGATAGCAAAGAATCCTGAGGTTTATGTTTTTGATGACAGCTTCTCTGCACTGGATTATAAGACGGATGCAAAGCTTCGTAAAATGATCCGGGAAGAAATCGCTGACAGTACTATTATTATCGTTGCCCAGAGAATCAGTACGATTATGAATGCAGAGCAGATTCTGGTATTGGATGATGGACGTATCGTTGGCAAAGGAACTCATAAAGAGCTATTAAAGAATTGTGAAGTATATCAGCAGATTGCATCTTCCCAATTGTCAAAGGAGGAATTGGATTATGAGTAATGAAGAGAACAGACAGCAAAATCCTTCTACGAAACCGCCACAAAGAAGACGTATGATGGGTCCTGGCGGTCCTGGCGGCCCAGGAATGATGATGGGCGAAAAGGCAAAGGATTTTAAGGGGACGATGAAGAAATTAATCTCCTACCTTTCGAAATACAAATACGGATTTTTTATTGTTTTCCTGTTTGCCATCGGCAGTACGGTTTTCACTATTATAGGACCTAATATCCTTGGTAAAGCTACTACGAAAATAACCGAAGGCTTAATCAGTAAGATTCAAGGTGGAGCCGGAATTGATTTCGATGCCATCAAAAAGATTCTCCTCACCCTGATTGCCTTATATATCATCGGTGCTGTCTTCTCCTTTGTACAGGGTCTCGTTTTAACCGGTATTACCCAGAAGGTGAGCTACCAGTTCCGTAAAGCGATATCCGAAAAGATTCACCGCATGCCGATGAATTACTTTGATACTACTTCCCATGGTGAAATATTATCAAGAGTGACAAACGACGTTGATACCTTAAGTAACAGCTTAAATCAAAGTTTACCCCAGTTAATAACTTCCGTGGTACAAATCATCGGTGTATTAATCATGATGCTTACCATCAGTATTCCAATGACTGTTCTGGCATTGATGGTATTACCACTTTCCGGTGTTGTTATAGCCAATGTAATTAAAAAGTCTCAGAAATACTTCAAACAGCAGCAGGAATATCTTGGGCATGTAAATGGTCAGGTAGAAGAAATCTATGGCGGTCACAATATCATCAAGGTATTTAATAAAGAAGACGAGTCAATTAAGGAATTTGATGATAAGAATGCGAAGTTGTATGAATCCGCATGGAAATCCCAGTGTTTATCAGGTTTAATGATGCCTGTCATGATGTTCATAGGAAATATCGGTTATGTTGGTGTTGCTATCCTTGGTGGATATCTTGCAATCCATAACAAGATTAAAATCGGTCAGATTCAATCCTTCTTCCAATACATCAGATTGTTTACCCAGCCCATCGGCCAGCTGAGCCAGGTAGCAAATATGTTCCAGTCTACTGCTGCAGCAGCTGAGAGAGTATTTGAATTCCTAGAAGAAAAGGAAGAAGTTCAGACAGTAGAGAATCCGGTATCGATCGATGGAATTAACGGAAATGTTGAATTCAAGGATGTTCACTTCGGATATAATCCGGATAAGATCATCATCAATGACTTCAGTGCTCAGGTTTACAAAGGTCAGAAGATTGCGATCGTTGGACCTACCGGTGCAGGTAAAACCACTATGGTTAAGCTACTCATGCGCTTCTATGATATCAACAGCGGTGAAATCCTGATTGATGACAATAACATCCAGGCCTTTGACCGAAGTGACCTTCGAAAACTCTTCGGTATGGTACTTCAGGATACCTGGCTGTTCAACGGTACTATTATGGAAAATATCCGTTACAGCAAGCTGGATGCTACTGATGAGGAAGTAGTTAAGGCTGCAAAAGCTGCCCATGTTCACCATTTTATCTCAACCCTGCCGGATGGCTATAACATGGTGCTCAACGAAGAAGCAAGCAATGTATCCCAGGGACAGAAACAGCTGTTAACCATAGCCCGCGCTATTCTTGCAGATCCTAAGATCCTGATTCTTGACGAAGCGACCAGCTCTGTTGATACAAGAACCGAAATCTTAATTCAGAAGGCGATGGATACCCTGATGAAGGGCAGAACCAGCTTTATCATTGCTCACCGTTTATCTACTATCCGTGACGCAGATTTAATTCTGGTTATGAATGAAGGCGATATCGTAGAGCAGGGTAATCATGAAGAGCTTCTTGCAAAAGTCGGCTTCTATGCTAACCTGTATAATTCGCAGTTTGAGAAGACAGCTTAATCAAATATTTAATTTGGGAAGCTTAGCATACACATCGAAAGTACAAAATCGCTCCTGCGATTTTGTACTTTTTTTATGTTATTACTTGTGTTAAAATAGGGGCAATCGGTAAAAGCTGGATTAATAGCAAAATAATATAATATGATATCGGGGTCAAAAGGTCATTTAATAAATGACTCGTTGTGAAACTGCATAATAAAAGTATTTCAGGAACTTCTTTTCGAACATTTGAATACTGCTATTTTGTGTATATTCAACATAGGAATTCTTGTTTTTTCTTTTGACCCTGGCATCATAATATAACTTAATAATAATCTCAGGGAATGCTATTTACGGATTTTACCATGACAGTTTACAGAAAGCGGAGTTAAGAGAAACGGAGTTAAGGATGAAGACAGAGAAAATCTATTCTAAAAATTCGGATTATCAGAGATTCGAAGTGTTAAAAACAAATCGCAATAAGAGATATAAATATAACGAATTCTTTGTAGAAGGCGTACGTAACATCAACGAAGCTATTAAGAACAACTGGCATATCACTTCCTTTCTTTATACAAAGGAAAAGAAGCTGTCCGGATGGGCTTCTGATCTACTTAGTACTGTAAAAACAGACATCAATTATGAGCTGACAGCTGACTTGATGGTTGATTTAAGTAATAAAGAGGATACATCAGAGCTCTTGGCAATCGTAAGAATGCGGGAGGACAGCTTTGAACAATTTCAGCTTTCCGATAAACCTATCCTTGCTCTATTTGATCGTCCTTCGAATAAAGGAAATCTTGGCACTATTATCAGGTCCTGTGATGCCTTGGGTGTGGAAGGACTGATTATTACCGGACATGCCGTTGATCTGTATGATCCCGAGGTTATCGTTTCTTCTATGGGTTCCTTCTTCAATGTTCCCGTAATCCGTGTCACAGAACATAACCGGCTTGAAAACTTCATAACTGACATGAAACAGAGATATCCGGATTTTAAAACGATAGGAACAACCGCGCATAAGAAGAATCCAATCAATCGTCTGGATTTAACCCAGCCCCTTATGTTTATCATTGGTAATGAAACCGATGGAATCAGTAAAATGTACCAGGATAATTGTGATATATTAGCCACGATACCCATGGCGGAAAGCTCTTCCGCTTCATCCTTCAATGTCGGATGTGCTGCAACGGTGATGTTCTATGAAGCAGCTCGCCAAAGAAGTTAATTTAGATACCGGAGGTAATTATGGATAGGAAAACAAATGCGTTGAATATCAATCTGACCAACGAAGAGAAAAAGCAGCTTCTTGAAGAAATCCAGTATTATTTCGAGACGGAACGAGGCGAAAATCTGGGTATTCTGGCTACAGAAAGCATTTTTGACTTTTTCCTGGATACCCTGGGAAAGCATATCTACAACAAGGCTCTCGATGATACGAAAAAATGGTATACCAACCGCATGGAGGACGTGGAGGCTGATTTCTATGCTCTTTACAAGCCACTGCCATAAAATTCAGTAATAGTTGCTATGCTCCAAGTTGTTACGCAATATTATCGCATCTAATATTATAACATCACATGTTATGACGTCCCGTGTTATGACGTCCGATGCTATGATGTCCGATGCTATGATGTCCCATGTTATGATGTCCCATGCTATGATGTCCCATGCTATGATGTCCCATGCTATGATGTCTCATGCTATAATGTCCCATATTATGATGTCCCATGTTATGATGTCCCATGTTATGATGTCCCATAAACTAAGGAACTGCTGTACAATCACTGATAGTATATCTTGCGACCGGCAATTCTTAGATAATTGAAAAAGCTGACCAGACTGTTCGTACATAGAAAACTGCATGCTTTTCATCAGCAGATACTCTTTATGCGAACAGTCCAGTCAGCTTTTCATTCACTGTTGAGTATGTCGGTTACGATTATACAACAGCTCATCATGATAAGAATCGCAGGAAGATAAGCTTTAATAATCGTTGGTAATTTAAATCAAGTAATTAAAGCTATCCTGGTTTTATATCTTAATGCATATGTTACCCGACAAATCGTGACAGTTCTTTATTGAATTTATCCATCTCTTCCCAGAATAGACCGTGACCACTAAACTCAAAGGGTACCAGTCTGGATTTTCTTATACATTGTTTTTGTACTTCAGCCAAAGCAAATTCACAGACTTTATCATGAACACCATGAAGGATCAAGGTGGGCATATTTATTGTCGCAAGATCATCAAACAGGCATTCATCTCTTAGCGAGGCTGCAAGCTTCGCTGTGGACCAACCGGCAGCCTGAAGTCCTAATTGGAAGAACCAGTCCGAGAAAGGCTGGGTGATATGCTGGAAGAAGAACATATCTCCAAATCCTCGCAGCATATTGGGTCGATCCTCGTATGTCTCCTGAATCATTTTTGTAACAGCATCCTTTGATAATCCGTAAGGAAAATCCATACGTTTCGTGAAACTAGGAGCAGCGGCGGCAAAAAGAGCAAGCTTGGATACCCCGTACCCATTATGACGAGCCATGTATCGAATGGCAATTGCTCCTCCTACAGAGTGACCCGCGAGTGTGAAATCCTGTAATCCAAGCGTTTCAACAATACATCGAACATCATCAGCCAACTGATCGTAGGAGTATCCCTCAAAAGGCTTATCTGAATTGCCAAAGCCTCTGATATCAATTCCGATGCATCGATATCCCATCTTAGGAAGCTGGTTGAATTGGTATTCAAACAGATTATGGTTTGCAGGCCAACCGTGAATGAACAGGATTGTCTTTCTTCCTTGCGGGTTAATCTCATTCACAAAGATTCTTACTTCTGGTTCTACATTAACCCAATATTCCAATGATATGTCCTCCAATAGTAAAATTACTTTTAGTAACATACTATTCACTTATCAACCATCGGTGTTAATCTGTTTTAATTCTTGGCAGCTTCAATCTGCTCAGCCAAATCATTTAGATATACCCAGCGCTCCATCTTCTCTTCCAGGGTTCTTGCGAGTTCTTCCTTCTGTTTCATCAGCTCATTAAGTTTGGTATAATCCGTAGCTGCTTTTGGAATTGCTGCTTCTGTTTCCTCAATTTTTACTTCCAGATTCGCAATGACCTCGTCGATCGTGTCATATTCCTTCTGCTCCTGATAAGTGAACTTCGGCTTGTTGCTCTTCTGTTTCCAGGTAGCTATGCTTGCGGATTTCTGGTCATCAGATGTACCAGGCTGGTTGGTTCCGGTAACAGACTTTGAACCAACCTCACTCAGCAGACTCCTTGCATCCTTATAGTCGGTAAAATTACCTTCATACTGACGTATGGTACCATTTTCGAAGGAAAAGATACGGGTAGCGATCTTATCCAGAAAATATCGATCATGGGATACAGTAACAACGATTCCGGGGAAGGTATCCAGATAATCCTCCAGAATGGTCAGGGTCTGAATATCCAGATCGTTGGTAGGCTCGTCCAGCACCAGAATGTTCGGTGCTTCCATCAGAACCTTAAGCAGATATAATCTTCTCTTCTCCCCGCCGGAGAGCTTGGCAATCTGGGTATACTGCATGGAGCCGGTAAACAGGAACTTCTCACACATCTGGGATGCAGTAACGGTTCCCTCAGAGGTCTGGATATATTCCGCTGTTTCCCTGATATAATCGATTACCTTCAGGCTTTCATCCATGTATTCATTTTCCTGAGAGAAATAACCTAATTTAATCGTAGTTCCGGTCTCAATCGTACCAAAATCGGGTAACAGCTTACCGGTAAAAATATTTAACAGGGTGGATTTTCCGCAGCCATTCGGACCAATGATGCCGATTCGATCACGTGGAAGCAGAATATAGGTAAAATCCTCGATTAGCCTTTTCTCACCAAAGGCCTTACCTATATTATTCAGTTCGATCGTTTTCTTACCAAGACGGGAGGAAAGAGCATTAATCTCAACTTTTCCATCGGTTTCAATAACCTTACGGTCTCGTAACTCTTCGAAGCGCTGGATATGGGCCTTCTGCTTTGTCGAACGAGCTCTGGCACCACGCTGCATCCATTCTAACTCTACTCGGAACAGGCTCTTCGCCTTACGCTCCGTTGCAAGCATCATCTCATCCCTCTCAGCCTTTAGTTCAAGAAACTTGGAATAATTCGCAGTGTAGGAATAGATGCTTCCTTTATCAATCTCTATGATTTTATTCGTAACCTTATCAAGGAAGTACCGATCGTGGGTTACCATGATAAATGCACCACGGTATTTTACAAGGTAATCCTCCAGCCATTCCGCCATCTCGTTATCCAGATGGTTTGTAGGCTCGTCCAATACAAGAATTTCGGCAGGTGTCAGCAGAGTTCGAACCAGGGCTACCCTCTTCTTCTGTCCTCCGGATAGAATACCCGGTGAGGCATTTACATCAAGGATATCAAGCTTTAACAGCATTGCGGCTGCCTCTCCCTCAAGATTTCGATACTCCTCTTCAGCCTTCTGATTCAGGACCACATTCTGAAGAATGGAAAGTTTATCATCAAATATCGGCATCTGTGCCAGATAGCCGACTCTGACCTTCTTCCCCCGGATCACATTACCGCTGTCCGGCTCCTCAAGTCCTGCAATAATCTTCAATAAAGTTGATTTACCGGTCCCATTAATTCCGATCACTCCGATTTTCTCCCCATCATTAATTCCAAAGGTGACATGATCGAAAAGAATTTTCTCCGTATAGCTTTTACTCATATTTTCTATTGTTATTAAATTCATGAAAACTGAACCTCTCTATGCATAATCTATCATAATATTACTAAGCCAAATCTACATGGTCTTTATCGTATCATATGGACTATAAAAAGTCCAGAATCATAGCATCAGTATTGTCCTATTCCACTAGACATTCTTCTTTCAGCCATCCATCAAGCTCCAGAAGCATGTCGGAGTAGCGTTGTAATGCGTCTAAGGGAGAGTATATGATTCGCTTCCACTGCAACAAGGCCCCTCTCAATACTAAGAAGGGCCCCATTCAACTTTATCCGTATAAATTCTATCGATTATCTTCTGATAATATCATTTCTTCCGGGTCCATTGGATACCAGAGTAATCGGAACCTCGATTTCCTTCTCAATGAACTCGATGTATTTTCTACAGTTCTCCGGAAGCTCTTCATAAGTTTTGATGCCTTTGATTTCCTGCTTCCAGCCCGGTAGATATTCATAAACCGGTTTTGCTTTGGCGAGCTTTACGGTTGTAGGGAAGTCCTTTGTTACCTTTCCATCAATTTCATATCCTACACATATCGGAAGGGTATCAAGATAGCCAAGTACGTCAAGCACGGTAAAGGCTACTTCCGTAGCACCCTGCATTCTGCAGCCGTAACGGGTTGCTACCGCATCGAACCAGCCCATACGCCTTGGTCTGCCTGTAGTAGCGCCATATTCGCCGCCGTCTCCACCGCGTCTTCTAAGCTCGTCTGCTTCATCGCCGAAGATCTCACTAACGAATTCGCCTGCACCTACCGCACTGGAATATGCCTTAACTACTGTCACAACACTCTTAATCTCATAAGGCGGAATTCCTGCACCGATCGCACCATACGCTGCAAGTGTGGAGGAGGAGGTAACCATCGGATAGATACCGAAGTCCGGATCCTTTAACGCGCCTAACTGTCCTTCCAGCAGGATGTTCTTACCTGCTTTGATTGCATCGTGAAGGAATGCTGCTACATCACAAACATAAGGCTCAACCATGGTTCTGTATTCCACTAAGGTATTAAATAATTCCTGCTGATCGATAGCAGGCTTGTGATATAAATGCTCCAGAATAACATTTTTCACCTCGCATACTCGTGCGATCTTATCCTTTAATACTTCATCATCAAATAATTCTGATACCTGGAAGCCAATCTTTGCATATTTATCAGAATAAAACGGAGCAATACCAGATTTGGTAGAACCAAAGGATTTGCCACCAAGTCTCTCTTCCTCATACTGATCAAATAATATATGATAAGGCATCATGATCTGAGCCCTGTCTGATACTAAAATTTTAGGTGCCGGAACTCCACGGTCTACGATAGACTTGATCTCTTTCACCAGGTAAGGGATGTTCAGAGCCACACCGTTACCGATAATACTTGTTGTATGTTTATAGAATACACCTGAGGGTAATAAATGAAGTGCAAATTTACCATATTCATTGATAATCGTATGTCCAGCATTACTTCCGCCTTGATATCTTACGATAATATCAGCTTCCTGCCCCAGCATGTCAGTAATCTTACCTTTTCCCTCATCGCCCCAGTTGGCGCCGACTATTGCTTTAACCATAGTGAATCCTCCTTGAATAACGTGATAATCGTGGTCAATGCCATCATTATCGCAATATAAATATTATATCCAATTACTAACCAAGTATAAACGATACTTTGCCATAAGTAAAATCAATATTTATTATAATAACCATAATTTATTCTTATGTCAAACCATTATATCCTTTATTTATACAGCTTTATTTATACAGCTTTATTTATACAGCTTTATTTATACAGCTTTATTTATACAGCTTTATTTATACTTATACAGCGTATTTACTTCACAAGACCAAGTAAAGTCATTCACGAGGCTTTTTCTAGAACTACAAAGCCCCTTCAACAGCTCTCGTAAGGTTTTTTCTCGAACTTCAAAACCTTCAACAGCTCTCACAAGGCTTTTTCTAGAACTTTAAAACCCTTCAAAGGCTCTCGCAAGTCTTTTTCTAGAACTTCAAAACCCTTCATCAAAGGCTCTCGCAAGTCTTTTTCTAGAACTTCAAAACCCTACAAAGGCTCTCGCAAGACTTTTTCTAGAACTTTAAAACCCTACAAAGGCTCTCGCAAGACTTTTTCTAGAACTTCAAAGCCCTTCAAAGGCTCTCGTGAGGCTATTTATATAAATTAATAAATTTTTTAGCAGAAATACAAACAAATGTTTGCTTTAC
>Ga0207800_1000319_pt1 | contig 14487 bp, 12 predicted proteins | sample LuqExpMetageno11_FD_187769 | JGI IMG/M metagenome (GOLD analysis project Ga0207800, IMG submission 187769) | Tropical forest soil microbial communities from Luquillo Experimental Forest, Puerto Rico - Sample 11 (SPAdes) | ecosystem: Environmental > Terrestrial > Soil > Tropical forest ...
CCCCCCCTGCCTCTCCGCCTTCCATGAGCCCGGAAAGCATTTCTGTAAGCTCCTTTAACTGATCGTCGGTCAGACCAGTACCAACTTTACCGACCTGGAGATAACGCAAGGTTTCGGGATCATAACAGGCAACCGTGTAAGAGCCTATTAAATTTGCACGCCTGCCAAAGCCCCATTCAGCTCCCACGACTACAAGGTCAAGGGTTTCCATAAGAGGTTTTTTCTTCAGCCAGTTTTTGCCGCGTTTACCAGGAGAATAAACCGAATTCGGATTTTTGACCATGACTCCCTCATGCCCGGCTGCTAAAGCTTCCTTATAGATCTTCTCTATAACCTCAAGGTCTCCAGTTATCACCTGTTTATCCACACAGATGGACTTTGAATCCTCAACCGAGCTTTCCACACAGGATTCAAGCGCTTTTCGCCGCTCAAGCAAAGGCAGGTCAATAAGAGTCTTGTCGTTTAAGTACATAATGTCAAAAAGATTGAGCTGAATAGGAATACCAAGGGCTTTTTCCTCTACGTCGTACTTGCGCCGGAAACGTTTGAGGATTTCCTGAAACGCCCTGGGTCTGCCATTCTCATCTACTGCGACGGCCTCTCCGTCAAGGATTGCCGACTCAGCCTTTACATGTTTGCGCACGATTTCCACGAGGTCAGGGAGGGAATTTGTGACATTTTCAAGCTTTCGTGAAAAAAGAGCAACTGAATCACCAGCTTTATGAATCTGGACTCTTGCCCCGTCGAATTTCCATTCGATCGCAGCTTCCTTCATCTCTCTGATGTCAGCATCTATGTCAGGACTAGTCTGCGAGAGCATCATCTTAATCGGGCGGTTAATCTCAATTCCAAGGCGCTCCAGAGCTTCCCTCCCCCCTTCCTTGGCAGTTGCAGCGACTATTCCCAAGTCGTTCGTAACCATAAAGGCATGCTCAACTACATCCGCAGGCACGGAAAAAGCTTTTGCAATTGCGTCCCTTACAACGCCTTCCCCAACTCCTATACGGAGTTCCTCAAGCGCAAGCCTTGAAATGTACTTTGCTTCTCTCGGGGTCGAGGAGTTAAAGAGAAATTGAAGGTTTTTGATCTTAATATCCTGTGAGCCTTTCCCTGAAGCTTCAGAAGCAATCTTGAAACGATTATAAACTTCAAGTATTGAGAGTTCGGGTTGTTCTTCAAAGAATGAAGAAAAAGTAACCTGATTTTTCCTTTTTTCTTTGAGGATAAGAAGTGCTGTATCTCCGATATCTCCAGTAGTCCGGATAAGAGATTCTATACTTTTTATAGCCATTCCCGAAGCTCTGGAAAGGGAAACATACAGCAGACTCGTGCCAATTCCTAATTGCTTTTCACTCCAGGCAGGAAAAACCTCACTCATAATAAAATAAGTTGCAATAGGCAGCTCTTCCACATCAACCTTTTTGAGAAGATCCGCAACTCGGCTTGTAGTATCAATAGTACTTGAGATTTTTTCAATTGCCTGGCATGTTTCTGCAAATTCCCTGAAACTTGTCATGATCAACGCAGCTTTTTAATTTTGTTTTTTTCCGAATTAGGGCAAAACCTGAATTCTTAACCTATCAGTTCCCGTAAATTGCGATCAGATCACTGAGAATCGCACTTGCAGTTTCAATTGGACCTGCACCCTTACCCGTAACCGTAATTTCTCCTGCAAGTTCGGTATCTACTGACGCCACATTTAGAGTCCCTCCGACCGCAAGGGGATGGTTGATAGGTACAAGTCTGGGAGCTACATGAATTCTTTCTCTACTGACTTCTCCTATAAGTTTAATCACATGTCCTCTTTCATAAGCCATCTCAAGGGCCTCAGGTGTGACTTTCGTGATTCCTGTAACTTCAACGTCACTATAGGAAACATCAAGTCCGAAAATTGCATTGGCAAGAATAACGAGTTTGCAGGCTGTATCAATCCCTTCCACGTCATATGTGGGGTCAGTTTCAGCAATACCAAGCTGCATGGATTCGGCAAGAATATCATTGTAGCTTGCCCTTTCCTCCAGCATTCTTGTCAGGATGTAATTACAGGTACCATTCAAAATTCCTTTGATGCTTTTAACCTTATTGCCTGCAAGTACCTCGTTTGCCAGGTTGATAATGGGCATTGAACCTCCGACAGTTGCTTCGAACCTGAAGTGTGACCCTGCTTCCTTTGCGGTTTCCATGAGTTCCCTGTACTTAAGAGTAAGAGGGCCTTTATTGGAGGTAATAACATTTTTTCCGGTTTGGAAGGCCGCAAGCATATTTTGCAAACCTGCTCCGCCGGTTAGTATATTCGTTGGTGTGGTCTCGATTACTAGCTCATGGACTATGGATCTAATGACCTCGACTCCGGATAGATTTTCTAGGGCTATAGTTCCATTGGTTCTCTTCCTAGCTAGGCAGTCAGCAAGGTCCACACCTTCAGGATTAACAGTTGCACCCTTTGAGTCCACAACAGCAGCCACTTTTACTTCCAGCCCGATACTTTCCAGATACTCTTTTTTCATAAGGAGTACTTCGGCTACGCCCTGTCCGATTGCACCAAACCCGAGAATGGAACAGTACACTGTTTTCATGTTTTCAAATCTCCTATAATATTATCAGGCCTGGATATCAATCGGAAGAACCATAAGCAGGTCTTTTTTTACCGAGACTTCTTTAAGAATGGCAAGCGCCTTTTGCAAATCCTCTTTACCGACAGCATCGATTTTCATGAGGGCTGAAGAAAGCATATTTATACCGGGCATAGAGAGGGAAAGGTCCACAACCTCAGCAAATCCTGTTCTATCAATTTCATCAATCGTATCCTGGATCCCGGTATGTACAACATGTCCTATGAGCACGACATTTATGCTTTCCCTGAAGCGGTGTTCACCTACTCTTACAACTCTAATTCCGTTTTCTTCAAGTTTAGCCTTTATCGCTTCAATGCTTTCAGGCTTGGTTTCGAGTACAAGCTTTACGGGTACCGTTTTTCTGGGGGTTCTCTTCTGATGATGATGTACTACTGTTATCAAGTTAGCCTTAAATTCCAAAAGAGGCTGGAGGGCTAAAAGCATCTGCCCGGGTACATCTTTCAATTCAATGTCCATGGAAACTCGCATGTCGTCCCTCGCACATTTCAATAATCCGTTATGAAGTTTAAATAGTAATCTACTAATCTATCGATTTTACATCCAATCTATCGATTATTTGTATCGAGTAGCTTACTGTCAGGGTGAAGTGGTATATCAGAGTATCCGGTTTCAATCCAGTCATATTGCCTTTAAATCTGATATCTGTAATCTGATTTATATAATCAAATTTCAATCAGTTCCACAAGCAAGGTTCTGTTACTCTGATTTAATATTAACAAATTTATCTCTAGTAAACAATCTCTCTGCATAAGAGATCAAAAAGGGTATTCAAATATACTGCGTACTTCAAACATTGTTAACCCTTTCTGCTGCTTAGTAGATGAATTAAGTTATATAATTTACTGTTTATTGCTCTTCAAAAAAAGAATTTATAGGGTATTATATTCACTTATTCCTTCTTACTCTCATGTTTTTTCTGCTTTGAGATATGCATGTCTGGAATACGGATTATATTTCCCCTTCCTTTTTTGAATTTCTCAATGAGTCCACGCTCTTCAAGGTCCGAAAGCATGAGACTAACTTTGGACTCTGAATATGGAGATTTTTTTCGCAGTTCTCTTTGAGTAATTCGATTTCCGCTGGCTCTGATTAGCTCCAGAAGATCTTTTAGATCCTCAGGAAGATTGAGCTTTGAATGCTCTTTAGTTTCAGAACTAGATTTATTGAGTTCCTTTTCATGGAAAACCTCAAGAAGATCCTTTAGATCCTCAGAGATATTTAGTTTTGAATGTTCCTTAGCTTGAGAACTCACTTTATTCGGCACTTTTTCATGGAAAGAAGACTCCGAAAGATTCTGAATTTTTTCTGTAGATTTACTTGTCTGTTGTAAAGATTTATCAGTATCGGGAATTTCTTCGGATTTCCCATTAAATTGTTCAGAGCCAAGTTCTGACGTTTTAATTACTTTCTCTGCTGAATCGGTTTCAGCCTCCTCCGAAAAGACTGCATCCTTTATAGGATTTTCAGGCTCCAGCAGGTATGGCTTTCTGTCTCTTTCGGAAAAATGGACTGCTATCGGTTTTTCGTGCCTCTTTTTCAAAAAGTAGATACCTAAGAGCAAGACTGTAAGAGCCAGGAATGAAACTATAACGGTATATTGATAGCTTGGTTGGGACAACGGCTCTGCCTTTTCATAATCCAGATTGGGACCATCAAGTACATCCTGGTTCAGAAGCTCCTGATTAGTAGAAATGGAGGGTGGGAACAGGAGTAGATCATGTACATAGTTTCCTTCTCTTGAGATCACAACTACATCCTGAGCTGTATAAACTATCTTGTTTCCTTCAAGATAACTGGCATTTATTGCATAAGTTCCAGGAGTTAGGTTGAAGGAATATCCCGAATTTGTTGCAATAACATTTTGCTCAGGAGTAGAGTTAATTGCTACAACTGAATTATTAAGAGGTTTGAAAGTAGACCACTCATAAACTGTTCCGTGAATCGTGGCCGCAATCGCATTTCCCTGAAAAACTATAACAAGAAATAGGATAAGTGCGAGCCTATAGAGTTTTCTAAAATTCACGAAATGATAAATGGGCTACTCACATAAATCTTTTACTTCTCTTTTAAGAGATGCACAAAAAGAAATAACCACATATTAAAGCTTTATCAAGGAAATTGGATATTTATCAAGCTTGAATCATTAAATCTGCTTTTTAATAAGACTAATTCCTAAAAGAATGCTTATATTTACCTTAATCCCTATAACAGTATAATAACTTCAAAAGGGAGGCAGTCAGATGAAAAAATCAAGAGTTGTGCTATATCTGGCTTGTTTTATAATTATAACTATAGTACTCAGTTTGCTTCCAGAAAGCTCCCTTGCCGCTAGAGATTCTTCTGAAAACAGAAATGTTAATCCAAATCAGTACATTCGTGAAGATATCCTCAGTTCAGAGAAAAATAAAACTGACATTGTGGATGAGGCCAATAGTTCTAAATCTTATACAAAATCAGAGCAGGGGAATCTCAGTTCAAAAGGTCAAGACAACATTTCCGGATATAAACAGGAAAGAAGGCAATCAAAGGAAGAACTCCAATTTTATAAGCAGGAATACAAGGTAGCAAAAGAAAATTTTCTCAATATTAAAAATCGTATTCGGGTAAAAGAACTTGACCCAAATTCCGAAGAAGCTCTAAGTGTTACAAAGAGTTATCTTAACTCGAGTATTAGCTATATGATAGCTCATCTTTTAAATGTAAAGAGCAATATGGAATACTCAAACGGGAATGGAACCGAAGAAAAAATTATTGCCATAGATGAAAAGGTTAAATTGCTCGAATCTGAGAAGGCTAAAATTGCAAATGCCTCAAGCCAGGAAGAGCTTTCGGTTGTGGTCAAGTCCGTACGTGATATTTGGGATAATGCCGAGAAAATCAGTCTTTCAAGCACAGGGCAGATTGTCAGTGAGAGAATAGGAGAATTCCTTGAAGAGTCTGAGAACCTTTCTAAAAAACTTGGGGTGCAAACTGAGAATCTGAAAGAAACAGGTGTTAACACATCTAAGCTTGAGATAAAACTTGCCAGTTACGTTTCGTATATAAACTCCGCGCAAGAGAAGAAAAGAGCGGCAGATTCCATCTACAATGGCGAGAATATCACTCGGGAGAATATGCAAAAAGCAAATAATTATCTTCGTCAGTCCTTAAATGATATTAGCAATGCAAATAAACTTCTCAGGGAAATTTTTGATGAATTGAAGAATTACGAAACTGAAAAATATAATAAAATATAAGTTCAAAATATAGTAAAAGTTATGTCCTAAAATCGGCGTTAACAATACAAAAATATAATAAGCACAAAAATAACATATATAATGGATAGTTAAAAGATTTAAAGTGTAGCTCCCGTAAATAGAACAAAAACTTCTCATAAATGAGAAAATTGTAGCTCAGGAGATGAGAGTGAAAAAACTACGAAATAATAAATTACATAATTGAGGAGGTAGAAAATGGTTAAATTTGCTCACCTGCTCGTGCTGTCAGCTTTAATTGTCTGGATTGCAGGAGCCGGTTGTGTCGGGAACGGTACATCTGAAGTAGAAAAGTCAGGAGTAAACCAAAAAGCTGTCGAAGCAGGGAACGGTGTACTAGCTAAAGACCTGGAAATGGGACTTACGCAAGACGAAATTCAAAAGCTTGATCCTGATACGGCAGGTCTAGAAAAAATGCTTGATAATGCAAGTCCTGAAGAAGAGATAGTAGTTGAAGAATTGTAAATTGGAAGGAAATAAGTGAAAACTAGTTAAAAGATCGTTTTCACTTGAAAAACATTTTTTCTTTGTTTTTAATACTCTGAATTTCTTCTTCTAAAGTTTTTATTCGGGATTCAAGCTCATGCATATCTTTTTTGGTAAAGGCTTCGGTTTTGGATATAGATTCCTGAATCTTTTCAGAAATTTTCTTTTCAAGATCAAGCGTCTGTTTTTTTCTTTCTTCAAGCATATCCTGGATAGCTTTTTTACCTTCTTCCTTACTGATGTCTCCTTTATCAACAAGTTCTTTTACAAGGTCATTCATTTTATCTTCAGTTATTGCCCAAAGACCGGCTCCTATAAGCCCAAGTTTTCTGATGGATTCCTTCATATCGAAACACTCACTTTTGAATTAACAATCTTGAATTAATATGGAAATAACTTAAATGAAATTCTTACAAAATAATTAATTAATATGATCTCCAGGAATGTATTAAAAGTTCCCCTACCTTAGAAAGTAAATATATAGTCTAATTTTATGGATATATTCGTCAAATCTGCCTTGTGTTAATGTCTTCTGAGTTTATACTATTGGTATTCTTACCTCATGTGATCTGATCTTGAGCTTTCTTCAAACTTATGTTTCCATAATTGTAGTTTTTTCACTAAATAAAATAGGTTCTCATAAGGAAACTACATTGATAGAGATTTTTTCTTTATTAATTTTTTCACTTGATCACGCAAAAGCTAAGAAAAAAGACGCGATCAAACTCAGCTTCATTGTATTCATCTACTCATTAAAATTGAGATAAACAAATTTGAGTAGTCTATTAACATTAGCAATCTACTAACGTTAAAAGATTACTTAACCAAACGAAAATATATAAATATATTAATTGATAATGTCATTTGGGGGTAATTTATGGCAGGTACTTTAAAAGTTTCACCATCTATTTGTGCATATCCTGACGACAAATATGAAAACCTTGAGATCGAAGTAGTTCTTCCAGGAGTGGAAAAAAAAGACATTTCTTTTAAGATTACTGAGGATGGATTTTATGTAAAAGCCATCAAGGAAGGAATTGAATATACGGACAGTTATGCAGTCTGCTGCCCGATAGTCCCGGAAAAGGCAGTAGCTAAGTACTCAAATGGTGTACTCAAAGTTACAGTACCTTATCAGCAGCCTTTTGAAAATGCAGTAGACGTAAAAATCGAATAAGATAATTTGGACTCACGCAGTTGAGCCGAGAAATCAATTGTTAAACCTCAAACGATTTAAATCAGGATATTTTTGATAGATACCCATACTTGATTTATTCTCCAACTGCGTAAGCCCTAAGGTATAAAAATTCAGTTTCAGTAAAAAGAGGTTTTTAAATGAAGAAAATGACAGAACAACATCTTATCAATGCATTTGGAGGAGAAAGTCAGGCACATATGAGATACTTACATTTTGGGAATCAGGCAGAAAAAGAAAAATATACTAATGTAGCCCGCTTATTTCGTGCAATTGCCCATGCGGAATATATACATGCAGGAGACCACTACCGAGAGTTAAGACATCTCGATGGGGGATTTGTCGCAAACAGCATGGCAGCTTTTGGCCCTGGTGATTCCGTAAAGAATCTTAAACTGGCCATTGCTGGCGAAACATTTGAAATTGAGGAAATGTACCCTGTATACATTGAAGTCGCAAAATTCCAGGGAGAAAAAGGCGCGCAAAGAAGTTTTGAATGGTCATACGCCAGTGAAAAACTGCATAAACAGCTTTTTGAAAAAGCACTAGAATGGGTTAATTCAGGAAAAGACGTTGAACTCGGCGCAATCCAGGTTTGTGAAGTATGCGGATATACTCTTGAAGGCGAAGCACCTGATAGGTGTCCCGTATGTGGTGCATTAAAAAATAAATTTACTGCATTTAAATAAGTTACCGATAAGCACTTATCCTGTATAGATTAATTCTTGTCAGGCTAGTTGTCAATTCTATTCAGGCAAGTTTTTCTAACACAGGATAAGTATTACTTCTTAAGATCTATATACCAGTTTTCTTACTGACAGTGGATGTGTTTCGGAATAAGCTCTGTTTTTCATCTTCCATACTTTAAACTAAAGCCGCACTGCTGGAAAGAATTATTCTGGAATTTTATTGTTTTGTTCTTTGCTTCCAAGCCAGTCTGCAATTTTGGGCCAGAGAGATAGCGAAATTATCATTGAAAGGACAAAAACAAAAATCGAACCCGCAACCATGTCTACATGTGTGTAGGCAATTTCTCCTCTAGATATGTTGGTTAGCATAGATCCAGAAAGGAAAAGGATAACAAGCACTATTGAAGTGACAAGACTTAATAGAAGCACTATTCTTGGCCTGTTATCTGTGGAACCAAATTTTACCATATAAATCTCCTATTTAACTCTCTATTGTTAATTTTAAGCTATCTGCCCATTTCATTTAAGCTTGCTTCTTTTCATCAGCAAGGAATTAGTAGTCACTGAAACCGAACTAAGTGCCATAAAAGCGGCAGCAAGTTCAGGTGTAATCATGATTCTGTGGAAGAAGGGGTAAAGAATGCCTGCTGCAATTGGGATTCCTATTGTGTTATATCCAAAAGCCCATATGAGATTCTCCTTTATCTTGCGGATAGTAAGCCGACTTAGCTTAAGGGCTGCAACGACGTCTCTTAGGTCATTTTTAATGAGAACGATTTTTGCAGATTCCATTGCCACGTCAGTACCCGCTCCCATTGCAATTCCCACATCGGACTGAATCAAAGCAGGAGCATCATTAATGCCATCACCCACCATCCCAACAAGCTTACCTTCATCTTGAAGTTTCTTAACTTCATTTGCCTTATCTTCAGGCAATACTTCCGCAAGTACCCTGGGAATTCCTACTTCTCTTGCTATTGCACTGGCTGTAACGGCATTATCCCCAGTTATCATAACTACTTCGGTGCCCATTTTTTTTAGGGTTTCAATTGCCTCTTTAGAGTTTTCTTTAAGAGTATCCGCGACTGCAACAAGACCTATAATTTCATCCCCATAAGCCACAAGCATTGCAGTTTTCCCGTTTTCTTCAAATTCGCGCATTTTAGCTTCCAGTTCCTTAAAGGAAATTCCGTTTTCTTCCATGAGTTTGCGGGTGCCAAGCAAAACCCTTTCTTCTTCAAGGCGAGCTTCTATTCCCTTCCCAGGAATAGAACGGAAACTTGTTGCCTTTCCAAGGCTGACTCTATTTTCCTCAGCTCCCTTTACTATGGCTTCCCCAAGGGGATGTTCAGATCCTTTTTCAGCTGTTGCTGCAATAAAGAGTAATTCTTTTTCCTCATGTCCTGAAACTACAAATAGATCTGTAAGTTTCGGAGTACCTTCTGTAAGAGTTCCTGTTTTGTCAAAAACGATAGTATTAAGTTTATGCGCCATTTCAAGGGCCTCTCCTCCTTTTATAAGGATTCCATTCTCTGCACCTCTGCCAGTGCCAACCATAATGGCCGCAGGAGTTGCAAGCCCAACTGCACAGGGACAGGAGATTACAAGAATAGTAATGGATATGAGCAGAGAAAAGAGGAAAGGACTAATTCCTCCGTAAAGAGCAGATTCCCCTACTCCATAGTGCCAGAAACCTATGAAATACCAGAAAAAGAAAGACAGGAGGGCAAGAATATGTACAGCCACTATGAAGTTGCCAGCAAAAACGTCTGCAACCCTCTGGATTGGAGCTTTGGTAGTTTGCGCAGTCTCCACAAGTCTGATTATCTGAGCAAGGGCAGTATCGCCCCCAACCTTTGTAGCCCTGAACCTGAAAGATCCCGTTTTGTTCAGGGTAGCTCCGATGACTGTATTACCTGGACTTTTCTCCACAGGAATGCTCTCACCAGTGAGCATAGACTCGTCTACTGCCGAGCTGCCTTCCACAACAACCCCGTCAACAGGGATTTTTTCACCGGGCCGAACAACAACAGTATCACCAACAGTTACTTCTTCTACAGGAACCTCTTTTTCTACGCCATTTACAATGATCCTTGAGGTTTTTGCCTTGAGTCCCATTAGTTTTCGGATGGCTTCGGAAGTCCGACCCCGTGCTCTGATTTCGAGGTATCTTCCAAGGACAATGAAAAGTATGAGCAAAGCTACAGTATCGTAATAGAGAGTATCATATCCCGGTCCCAGATCAAAAAATGTAGATGCAACGCTGATTAAATAAGCTGCTCCAGTTCCTCCGGCAATTAGTAAATCCATATCAGTTACGCCGTGTCTGAAACCTTTGAAAGTTCCGACAAAAAACTGTCTTCCTGGAAAAAGAAGGATAAGTGTAGACAATATAAAAAGTACAATTGGATCTGTGAGGAAATGAGGAGTAAATGTCATAAGGAAAGGAAACGCCATACTCATATTCCCAAAAGCTACAGGAATCCCAAGTACAAAAGCAATTATCAGGTTATTTCTCTGCCTCCTGATTTCAGCGTCTCTGGACATCTGTTCTCTGTCTTCATGCTCAACAGATTCAGTTTTAACAGATGCCCCATAGCCTATTCCCTGAACTGTAAAAACAATTTCTCTGACAGAAATCCGGGATGAATCAAATTCTACAACTGCTTTTTCAAGCGGGAAATTTACTGAGGCTGAAATCACACCATCGGTTTTATTAAGAACTTTCTCAATATTTGCAGCGCATGACGCACAACTCATTCCTTCAAGATTAAGTGTAATTTTATCCTTTTCGACCTTGTATCCAATAGATTCGATGGCGTCTCCAATCTCTTTTGGAGAAATAAGTGAGGGATCAAAACTAACTTTTGCCCTTCCAAGTTCAAGATTAACAACTACTGAATCCACGCCTGCTTTTCTCTTCAATACTCTCTCAATATTTGAGGCGCAGGCCGAACAGGTCATGCCGGAAACTCCAAGAGTAATTTCCTTTAAACCGACTTTCACGCTTGAAGTTCTAGGTTCCTCTTCTTCTGACAGTGCACATGTTTCAGTCAGGGGACAGGCTTGAGGAATCTCTTCAGGTTCCTTTGGCTCTTTAAAAGGCGGTTCCGTAGTTTTCGAAATCGCCCCTTCGACCTCTGTCATGCCAGGAACTTCTGCCCCAACCTCTTCCTGAACTTCTTTTTCGGTTTCTGTCGAGTATCCCGCCTTCCGTATAGCTGTCTTTATGTCATCCAGACTTACTTTTTGAGGATCAAAGCTAATCGTCCCGCGTTCGGATTCGAGATCTACATTAACGGATTCTACTCCCTCTAAAGAAGAAATAGCATCCGCTACTCTTTTCTGGCAGTGACCGCAAGTCATGCCATAGACTCCAATAGTAATTTCCATCGGATTTGCCGCCTATCCAGGTTTTTTCAGGATTACTCGGTATTTAAAAAATTTTACCGGGATCTTCTATCGTTTTATAGCCAGCTTTAATCAAGGCCATCTGTATGACATACGCATCAGTTATCCGGCTGTCATAGGCTACATTTACGGTTTTTTCAGAAATATTAATGTTTACTCTAGAAACCCCATCGATAGAGGTAATGAGCTTTGTGACCATATCCTTGCAGTATTTGCATACAAGGTCGTCTACTATAAATGTTGTCTCCCCTATGTGTTCACCCCCAGCAATTATATTTCAAACAGGCACTTCATAGTAAGAATTTATACCTTTTTATATACTCTTTGAAACCAGTAAGAAACATTGCTTGAGCAGACTATCACATCATACGGGTTCATATCCCGCTTCCCTGATTGCATCTTTGATTTTTTCGAGGTTTGATTTCCCTTCATCATAATCAATAACTACTTGTTTGGTCTGAAGGTTTACGTCCGCTCTTTGTACACCTTCCACAGCTTCAACTGCCTTTTTAACTCTTAACTGGCAGTGCATACAGGACATGCCTTCTACTTTTATGGTTTCTTGAGTCATGTTTTCAATCTCCGCCTAATTTTTGCTTAATATTTAACGTATAATTAATAATTTAACATATACTTAATATTTTAACATAATTATTTTCGGGAATACTGTAAGATTGAATAAGAATATATCCGCTTTACCACAAATTCTTTGCGTAAACTTGGATTACTGAAACTAATTTTATTTTTTATATTAAATATCAGATAAAAATAAGACTCGAAGAGGTTTGAACTATCTCAAAGCATCTTCTCCAAAAAAGAAAAAGTCTCTAAATAGTCTTTTCTATCTTATTTTGATATTCTAAAGGTGAAACCTTATCTACCAGCTAATTTAGAATCAATTTATAAATACATGAGATGATCTCAAACAATCTTCAATATCTGAATTGTTTCAATAGGATCTTATCTTTCAGATATGGACCTTAATTTGTTCGCTGATATTAATATTATATATCTTCAAAAAAGTTCTTTTTTATATATCTATGATGACCTATCCCATATTTCTAAACAAATACTTTCTACATTACAAAAAAACTAATACACAATTCACATTTATGGCATAATATAGTAAAATATAGTTGTGTATGAAGAAATCATTTACATCTCGCTGCTTACATTGCTGGCAAGCGTAATTGGAACCCTGGCCGGATTTGGAATATCCACAATCATGGTACCTGTTCTTTTGATTATCCTTCCTCTACCTCAGACCCTGCTCTTGGTGGGTATAATTCACTGGTTTAATGATATATGGAAGATACTCTTATTTAGGAAAGGAGTAAGATGGAAACTTTTTCTTGCTTTTGGTCTTCCAGGAATTTTTACTAGTTTTCTGGGATCGTCCCTATCCTTGAAAATTTCCCATGAAATTCTCTCAAGGGCTTTAGGGTTATTCCTTATCGCTTATGTTATCTTCATCATCTTTAACCGAACCTTCAAACTGAGCCAGAAATTATCGGTGGCAATATCCAGTGGAGCTCTTACCGGATTTTTTGCAGGTATTTTTGGCATAGGTGGGGAAATAAACGCAGTAGCCTTGAGCGCTTTCAACCTTGAGAAAGCCATTTATGTTGCGACTGCAGGTGCCATATCCTTTATGATCGATTCTACCAGGATAGTGATGTATATCCGAGGAGGTACGAGGCTTGATCCTATCCTTGTATCAAGCTTTTTTATCTTCATACCCGTATCTTTAATCGGGGCAATGATTGGGAAGAAATGGATTAAAAATATTCCTCAGGAAAAATTCAGAAACTTCGTGGCAATTTTCATATTTTTATTTGGCTTGAAATTAGTACTGGTCCCATAATTCAGCGGTATTCTCTAGCATATCATTTTTAAAAACTATTGTAGTTTTTGTATTTTTGTGTTGAGAATTTAGAACACTGAAATAGGCAGCTTCCATCTTCAATAGCACGAAAAATGAATAAACAGTTAAAAATAGAAATGGGCAATCCCCACTAGTTTTTACAGATTACCTTACCTTTCTAGACTTGATAAACTCATTAGCATCCACTTGATGAGTAATTTTCGCTTTGCTCACTCTTTTCTGTCGATAAATTACCTAATGTTTCTTTTAATTTTCCTGTGGACTTATTGTCTGCTACTTTGTTCATCATGCCCATATCCATTTTTTTCCCTGTAAGGTATTCATGGGCCTGCATCATTTGTTTCATCATTTCCATCTTATATTCGCTGGTTGTAGCTTCAGGATTTCTAAGGTACATTTCGTGCAGTTTTATGGCTTTATCGAGACATAAACAAATGCCGTCATAGTTTGCCCGGGTTAAGTTGGCTTTTTGATCCATCTTGCTTGTACAGCTTTCGTTAGCTAACTTCTCTTTCATCATGGATTCCATTTTGTCTTTTTTATCTTCTTTTTCCTCCATCATGGATTTCATTTTGTCTTTTTTATCTTCTTTTTCCTCCATCATGGATTTCATTTTATCTTCTTTCTCTTTCATCATTGAACTCATCATTGACTTCATCATAGTTTCATTGTATGATTTTTCTCCCATTCTCATGGAGCCCATCATCATTGCCATCATCTTTTCCCTAGGTGAAGGCTCACACATTTCCTTGGATGAAGGCTTATACATATCTCTGGCTGAATCCTCTTCAAAGTCCATCACCATCTCCAGATTCAGATTCTTTTCTCCAATGCATTCACGAGCCTGCATCATCTGGTTCATTAATCTCATCTGGGATTCGTTGGTTGCTGTTCTAGGATTCTCAAGGTTCATCGCATGAAGTTTTATAGC
>Ga0207800_1000320_pt1 | contig 14468 bp, 14 predicted proteins | sample LuqExpMetageno11_FD_187769 | JGI IMG/M metagenome (GOLD analysis project Ga0207800, IMG submission 187769) | Tropical forest soil microbial communities from Luquillo Experimental Forest, Puerto Rico - Sample 11 (SPAdes) | ecosystem: Environmental > Terrestrial > Soil > Tropical forest ...
TGTTTCGTTTGTTCATGCTTCCATTATAACTTATTTTCTCAACTTTTGTGTCTCACCCTATGGGAGCATTATACTTGGCCATATGGAACCGGGAAAGTGTAAGTAGTCGTTGCAGTAAAAGTCAGTGATGCTCCAATAGTACCAGTGGTATTTAACTTTACAAGCTCAATATCACAACCGGCACCAAATGAGACAGATGCAGACACCTGAACTTGTCGGCCTGCTGCCCATGCAATTGTAGGAAACGGTGCTGAACTCTGATAATTATTTGATAAATAATCAGTAAGAGGTTTGTATAAATTAAATTGAGTACGTTGAACATCAGTAATAGAATGTGTATGAGATGGCTCCCAAGGCCATCCTATATCGTTAGTAATCTAAACAGTAAGTACTGTCTAAAACTTTGTATAAACATTTATGTCCCCATACGATTGCCCTTCCCTGCAATATCGGTTTGCTCTGATGTGTCAGCTTCAACATTATATTTAATTGTATGTGACGGTTTTACTATAACTGGAGTAGCTCTCAATTACAGCACTATTGCCGTTCATCGCCGTGTGTGTTAGTTTTAATCTGTATTGGTATCCGCTTACCACATACCAATCTTTATTTAAGGAAACAATTGTGCTGTCAGAAGCGCTCCAAGTCTTGATTGTCTTCCATTGCCCATCATATTGCTGAAGCTCAATGACAAGCCCGGCAACGTATCCATACTGGACTTCGGTTCTGCCTTCACAGGTTAATCTCCCGCCTGAATTTAAAATCAGATTGTTGTCATAACTGACTATTGCAAGGAAAAAAGGTGAAACAGAAGCATTGACTTTGCCTGGATCGGTTGGATTGTCTAGTTTGACAGCGGATGCAACACTTATACCGTTTAAACACATTAATACTGCGATTACTGAAGCAATAATTTTACCTGAAACTTTTTTTCTCATTAAAAATCCTCCTTAAATCGGTTTATACCAATAATAACCAGCTTAAAGAGGAAAAGGGGACAGGTTTTTATATTTTTTATTTTTTTACGCTCCCTGCTATTTGCATCATTTCTTTTTCGTCTAGTGTTCCGCTTAATCTATATGAAAATTTTTCGTCGTGCCATACCAGAATATTGATATTGCTATTCGAACTATAAAGTGCCTCCTGATCATTTATTATAATTTTCTTGACAGACGCATTTTCAGTATCAATACCCATTGAGCCAGAAATGTTATTCATGGAGAAAACAAAATAATACTTTTCTCCTTTAAAAACCAAGCTGACCATATTACCTTTAACATCTCTTTTCTCAAGCTTATAACCTTTGGGTATATAGCCAAGAGTAATTTCATCGGATGTGTAAGAATCGCCTTTTAAGCCGCCTTCCCTAAAATTGATTTCCGAATGGGTTTGACTCGTTTCAATAACAAAATTCAAGACCTTAACCCGCCAGGCTTCTAAACTAAATACTGTAATACCTGATAAAATTATTACTGCAAGCAAAAATACAGCGGCACGTTTTGAATATTTCAGTACTTTCTTATAAAAAAGCTTCTTCCGCTCTTTACTAAAGAGTTTCTGCATTGTAGCTTCGTGTTCTTTTGAAAACTCTGCCGCTTCCGGCTCGGGCATATTCCTCCCAAGATTTTCCGCTGCTATTGAAGCGGCCTCGGCGATTATAACGTCAAATATTTTATCCATCGTCTTATAATCGCTCATTTTATGCCCTCCTTTTCCAATACCCGAGTTAGCGTTTTTCTTGCTCTCGCCAGTCTCTTTTTAATTGTTTCCTCCGGTATTTCCAGCAACTCTGCAATTTCTTTAGGGCCGTATCCATATGCCTGCTTTAATAGAAGCACGTCTCTATATATCGGGTTCAGCGCTTCAATTGCCCTGGTAATTTGCTTAACGCTATCCTTATCTGCCAGTATATCCAGCGGGTCATTCCCGGTATCGGCCATATCGGCGTCGATACCATCAATCGTATCGCCGCGCTTGTTCAGGTGAAGGCATTTTTTATAAATGTTCTTAGCTGTATTGACACATATAATAACAAGAAAATTCCGCGTTCGGGGACAATTGATTTCATCGATTTTATGCAGATTGTAAATTATTTTTACAAAGGACTGCTGGACTGCATCTTCTGCAAGATGCCTGTCCTGCAGGATCTTATTGGCTTCGCTGTACATCAGATACTTATATTGCTCATATAACCGTTCCGCCTTCAACAGGTCGACTTTATTTTCTATCGAAAGCAACAGCATTGCTTCACCTCTGTATCCCCTTATACTTTCTGTAACTATTAACCATAATAACATATCTAGTCCAAATTTTGGTAACATTCATGTTACAATTTCAATAATTACCGACAGAAGTGCAGTTGGGGTAAAGTCTTATCGCAGAGCGCCAACAAAGGGCATATGGAACTATACGGTCATTTAGTTACTGCCTGTAAATACTGTGCTGCGCACGGCTTTTTATCGATTCCGGCCGCTGCGATGCATCCATCGGCATCGGGCAGCTGCCCGAGATTGCCGGAAAGTATTGCGTTGAACAATCCGGAGGCATTACCGGACAAACCATTTATGACACCCTCCAATGAACTTATTTTTGTCTCTTGCCTTAACAACCCTGAATCGGTGAGCATGGCCAATGCGGCAACTGCAAGCTGCGATGAGACTGATTTTCCAGGATTTGCGGGCTGTATCGGGCTGTCTGTCCGGATCGCAGAAAGCGCTGCCGTTTGAGCGTCCGCAGCGCTCAGGCCATTGTCAGTCAGAGCTTTCAACAGTGCTTCCCCTGCTTTCATGAGCTGTATCCTGTATGGCTTCCACTCTTCATCAAGCAGAAGCATCCCGATGATAAAGCATGAAGTCCTCAAAACCACATCCGCGCCGGTGCCGAAAGAACCTGCGGCGTCTTGCAGCTGTGCAGCCGTTATTATCATTTCGTGCAGCCCTGCGCTGATATCGCCAGTCCCAGTTCCTGTTGCACCTGCTCCCGTCTTTCTGGCCAAAGCTTCAGGTGCTCTCGAATAAGTTGAATTTTCTGTCCTCATCCGCATTGTTTTGCTAAAACCCGATCTGCTGGAGGCTGACCGTCCTTTTCTCAGGAAAGAAGGTATCATAAAGGATGCAGAGCTGTCCGGCACGTCCGGAATCCTGCTCATTTCAATACTTTCATCCTGATATGACCTCATGCCTGTCTCAGTTACACATGAAGGTGCACAGTCGAATACCATATCCTGTGCAAGCGGCATCGTCCAGCCTCTTGGGGCTGCAACAGGCACAACGATGGTGTGCGGCACGCCTACGGTTTTAGTTTTTCTGCTGTATACGGCCACCAGTGAAGTAAGGGTCGAAAGCACCGAATACTTAATTGACAGATCGATTATCTCTTTCCTGACAAGGTCGTTTCGTCTCTCATAGGTACCGTTCATTTGGCTTTCGAGTTCCGCGATCCTGCCTTTTGCCCACTTTAGTCCAAGCAGCCTTTCATCACCCGTATTCCCGCCTTTTATTTCAAACTCCAGCCTCTTGTCTCCCATATTTCCGCAGATCCTCACAGCATCCTGCATTTTAAACTCATCTGCCCGGAGCATGAAGCTGTAGATCTCCGAATCATATAGCCTGGCCGGCAACGATGGCACAGTTACAAGTTCTCTGCCATCTTTTCCGATCACCGATAAATGAGAGAGATATGGCTGGTGTATCCTTGAAAACTGCCTGATCACCTTGTCTTCGATCCTTTCACCGGGGTATATGTATTCCGGCATGCCGTTCCCCGCTTTTGCAAGACCGTCTATGAAAAATCTGTTCACTGCCGTATCGATCCCGAAGGGATACAGCTGCAGCGAGATGCCGTTATTCCTGACGAGGCTGACGACCTGGTTCTCGTTACCTACCTGCCCGTCAGTGAACAGGAAAACAACCCTTTCAAGCCCCTTGATTCCCTTCGAACGTTCAAGGACGAATCTCAAAGGTTCGTATATCTCCGTGCCGCCCTTCTCCGCAAGTGCCGATATCCACTTGTCCACCGACTCCAGAGTGCGCTGCGAGTAAGGCAGTGATTCGTTTGAGAAGCAGCTGTAGCTGCTCTCGAACGCAATTACGTTGAAATAGTCGCCTTCAAACAGATTCCTCAGTGAGATCGAAAGTGCACGCTTTGCCTGCTCGAGCTTTTCCCCGCCCATCGAGCCCGACACGTCTATAAGGAATATATATTCGCAGGCATCGGATTTCTTCCGGTAGTCGGAAAGATCGGGGCAAAAGCTTATAGACCCGAACACACTGTTACTGCCCGCCGCGGTTATGAAGCTGTCCCTGTTGTCCTCCTCAAGCTGTACCGCAATGATGAAATCACTGTCCAGAGGTTCGTTTTCCTTCGATAGCGTGACTGTCACAGCTTCGCCGTTGAAAGAAACTTCGACGGAATGACTGGGTGAAGAGACCTTTTTCATTCCTTTCATCCCTTTAAGGACAGCTTTTATTTTCATCGTATAAGTTGTCTTTCCAACCGGAGGAGTTATATAGTCTGCATCGGGCACGAGATCAGTCGGGTCCGCCGTTCCAGGGCCGGTTCTGCGTCCGGTTTTATTACCAGGGATATATCGCGGCGCTACTACTGTGGGAATAGACCAACGCAGCTCATGATCGACGATTTTGACGTCTTCAAGATAAGAAATAGCGATAGAAACTGTTTCACCGGCGGCGACGTTCCCCAGCGAAACCTGGAAAATATCAGGTCTGTGGCTTTCGAGCAGAAATGCGCTGTCACCGTTTCGAACTGCATTGTCATATTCCCTGAAGGCTTCTTCCTTTTCCCTGAATTCACCCTGTATTTGATCATCGCCGATCCTGCACCTGAATCCTGTCACCTGTGCGTCGTGAGGAACCGGGAATGTATACAGGGCTTCTATGGCACGGCCGGAAGTGTTTGAGTAGATCTGTGTCAAAGTTACCTCTGATACGAAGGTGTCAATCACTGCGCTTATCTCCACGTTCAAGAGCGGACAGGCAGCCTCGCCGGTCTTTATATCCGTTATGCAGTTCATATGGTAAGTGTCTGCGCCATTGTTGATTTTCATACGTTCTAACCTTCCTTCATCATTTTTTGTGCGTAATTGTATAGAATTGCCGCCATCTCCACGGCTTTTCTATTATCCGACGGGTAGTGCAATTCCAGCCCAGAGCCGATATTTATGCATTCGTAGGTCGCACTGCCTGGTATTACGCTCTTTCCCGTATGTTCTTCATCCGCAGGAACCTCCCTGGTATTTCCGTCGGGAGGGCTGTAATCGGCTGAGGTTTCGGACAGCACCATGGACGTATTGTTTCCCGCAAGGTTTTTTATGACCTCCTGCAGGCTCATACCGGATATCCTTTTCCTGATCTCATCGAGCGGAAGATAGGCATCCTGCAATTTTTTTATCAGCATGATCCTGTAGAGATGTTCGTCCGAATATGTCGTTCCGAGCCCTGCTCCCTCCGAAGGTGGCAGCAGCCCCCGGCCCATATAGTAGTGGATCGTCCGCTTTGTTACACCTGCCTTTTCAGCAAGCTCACCGATGCGAAAAAAGTTTTGTTCCATATAATTCACCTTTTAATATATATTGAAGTGTTCGCAGGCTAAATCTGCCATAAAGATCCGGCAGCAATCATATTTTACAGTTAAATTATAATACCGTTACGTAACGGTGTCAAGTCCGCTATCATATTACTCTTTGATTACAATTATTAAAAAAAGATTAAACGACAGGTAATCCAGGAACATTTATAGAAATATAATGTCGAAAAATAATAGTCTTGCGCATAAATTATCCAAAATACGACCACAAAGGAGAGAGAAATGAAATACCTGTTCAAAATAACGATAGTTCTGATCATTCTTGCTGCGCTGCCTTTTATCATGATACCCGCAAATGCCGATACGCTTGAAGCTAAGGAAATGCGCGGGCTATGGGTAGCGACTGTCGTTAATACCGATTATCCCTCCAAACCGACCACAGATATAGAAGTTCTCAAGAATGAAGCAATAAAAATATTGGACACCGCCCAAAAAACCGGACTCAACGCCGTATTCCTGCAGGTCAGGCCTACAGCGGACGCTTTTTACAGATCCGATTACTTCCCGTGGTCGAAATATCTGACCGGAACTCTTGGCAAGGCCCCTGCAGGAGGTTTCGATCCTCTTCAGTTCTGGATAGATGAAGCGCATAAACGTGGAATAGAGCTCCATGCGTGGATAAATCCCTTCAGGATCATCAAAAAATCAAGTTCCGAGGCGAAGCCCTCGCTTTCCTCATTGCCGGCAGACCATCCCGCAAGGCTCCACCCAGACTGGGTCGTGAAATATTCCGACGGTAACCTGTATTTCGATCCGGGGATACCGGAAGCGCGCCGGCTTATTACAAACGGCGTCCTTGAAATTGTAAACCGCTACGATATCGACGGTATCCATTTCGACGATTATTTTTATCCGGGCAGGGATTTCGACGACTCTGCAACCTATAAAAAATACGGACAGGGCTACGCTTCTGTCGGTGACTGGCGCAGGGCAAATATCACAGCGCTTGTGACCGATGTCTCGCAAGGTATCAAGGCTACAGGCAAGGACGTGCGGTTCGGCATAAGCCCTTTCGGCATCTGGGCCAACAAGAAGTCCAACCCGCTCGGAAGCGATACCAACGGAGCAGAATCAAACTATGACCATTACGCCGATACCCGTTCCTGGGTCAAAAGCGGCATCATCGATTATATAGCTCCGCAGCTCTATTGGAATATAGGATACTCCATCGCTGATTACAGCAAGCTGCTGACCTGGTGGAAGGATGTAGTGAGCGGTACCCCCGTAGACCTCTATATCGGGCAAGCTGCGTACCGGGAGAATTACCCGGGCCAGTCAAGTCCCTGGTACGGCGTTTCAGAGATAGAGAAGCAATTGTTGCTGAACAGCAAATATCCGGAAGTCAAAGGCAGCCTTTTCTATAATTATTCGGCGCTTAACGATTCCCCGGCCCTTGCCGCCACGATCAAGGCCGTTTACGACCGCCTGGACGGAAAGGTATCCGACACCCCTATAACAGTGTCTATACCGTCGGGCAATACTACAACAAGCTACAGTCGCTACTATCTTAACGGTACGTCTGATCCCGGCAAACTTCTCTATCTAAACGGAAGCCCTGTTGTAAACCGTTCTTTACAGGGATATTTCGGCATACTTGTGGACCTCAAAAATGGCAGCAATGTCTTTACGTTTTCACAGGACGGGTCATATGTAACGCGCGTTATATACAAATCGACGGGCTCAAGTTCCGCAAGTAAAATGAGTGAAGCGGAAATAACGGCGTCGTCCGTATTCCCGCAATCACAGGAATACAGGCAGCCAGGCGAGAAAATAACGCTGTCGTGCACGGCGCCTGCAGGTTCTAAAGTAACTGTCAAGATCGACGGCAAGACTTATTCCATGAAAACCACTTCAAAAAGCGGCGGCCTGTATCCCGCCAAATTTACCTATACATATACCGTTCCTTCTTACACAGGTACTCCAAGGAACATCGACCTTGGCGCGCCCGTATATACGATGAACTACAATGGTACGGTAAAGATGCAGAAAGCGCCCGCAAAAATAGGTGTAATAATGAAAGGCTCGCCATTTTACGCCGAGGTTTCCAAAGAAGACATCGATACCTTCGCCGAACCGGTATCCGGCAACGGCGCTTCGTACGAGTTGCGCAAGGGCATGGTCGATTATGTGACGGGCATGACCGGCAGCTATGCCAGGCTTTCATCGGGCTTGTGGGTCAGGAAAACAAGCATCGGCACTTATACATCAATAGCGAAGCTTAGCCCTTCGGTTACCTCTGCGCAATACCAGACAGGTTTGAAATGGGATTCTTTGAAGATCGATTACCCCTACTCCATGGCTGCGGTAGCCAAGTTTGACGGCGCGAAACTCACTCTGAGTATTTCAGCACTGCAATCCGGTGTGCTGCCTGCGCTGCCCGACAGTTCGCCGTTTTCATCGATTTCTTTCATTCAGGACGGCAACCTCGGCAGATATATATTGACACTGAAACCAGGCCGGACTTTCGAAGGCTATTTCATCGAAAAAACAATGACCGGTATCATCCTGCAAATCAAAAACCCGGCCAGAGCAACAACCGGTGATCGTCCGCTGACCGGCCTTACCATAATGCTCGATCCGGGTCACGGCGGATCGGAATACGGCGCGATCGGCCCGTTGGGAACAAAATACGCGGAAAAAACCATCAACCTGAACACAGCGCTTAAACTGAATGATGAACTGAAATCGCTCGGAGCGAATGTCCTCATGACCAGGACAACCGATGTCACGCTATCCCTGGCCGACAGACTCGATGCCTCGAGAAAGGCTAAGCCTGATATGTTCCTGTCGATCCATGCAAACAGCATGGAGGTCAATGTAGATATATCAAAGATAACGGGCTTTTCGGTACATTACAAAGAGGCGCTGGCGAAGCCGCTCTCAGAGGTGCTGCTGGCAAAGGCGGCAGAAACGGGCCGCGTCAACAAGGGCGTCCGCTGGGACAACTTCTATGTCGTCAGAGGAACCTGGACGCCGTCCATACTGATTGAAAACTGTTTTGTTCCTAATCCGTCCGATTTTGAGCTGATAACGAATGAAACAGAGCAGGTACAGCTTGCAAAAAGCCTGGCAAACGGAATCGTGCAGTATTTCAGCAGATAGTAACAGTATGCTGATAGCAGTTCCGGCATTGATAGCCGGGAAGCGTTCCTTCTGCCATTATATCTGCTGGATGGCCCCTTTCATGGTCGCCGGCCGGAAGCTCGGCAATCTGCTGATGCTATCCTCGCTCAGATTGAAAGCCGACAGCGGCAAGTGCACCCATTGCAAGCAGTGCAGCAAAAACTGCCCGATGAGTCTCGACGTTGAACAAATGGTCTCCAAGGGTTCACTTGAAAACGCAGAATGCATACTGTGCGGCGAATGCACGGGAACATGCCCCAAAAAGGTCATTCATTATACACTCGGGACAAAAATATAAACTTTTCATTAACCGATTTTTACAGCTTACTTATTCAGCGGTGTCATCAGACCGGGTATTTGGCTTTCGAGCCGGATATCCGGCCTTTTACTATAAATTTCCAATTGGTTATTGACACTTTACTTGGCATGTTGTATAGTTACTTACATAAGTAATTAACCGATTAACGATAGGAGGTGTTACATTGAAGCTGGATTTTGACAATGAAAAATCGATATACCTTCAGATTGCTGAAAGCATAGAGGATGATATCATAAAGGGCAACATCGACGAAGAGACCCAGATACCGTCTACCAACCATATGGCTGTCATATACAGGATCAATCCGGCTACGGCGGGCAAAGGCATCAATTTACTTGTAGACCGTGGTATTCTTTATAAAAAGAGAGGGATCGGAATGTTTGTAACCATAGGAGCCAGAAAAATAATCCAGGACGACAGAAAAAACAATTTCTATGAGAGATTCATAACAACTTTGCTGGAAGAAGCCAATAATCTGGGCATCAAGACGGAAGAAATAATTGAAATGATAAGGAAAGGGGGCCGGTCAAGTGAGTGAATTTATACTGGAAACAAAAGCTTTAAATAAAAGTTATGGCGATGTAAAGGCTGTCAGGGACTTCACTGTCGGACTGGAACGCAATAAGATATATGGGCTTCTGGGGCGTAACGGCGCAGGAAAGACTACGTTCCTCAATATCATATCGTCCAGGATATTCGCCGACAGCGGCGAGGTCAGGCTTTTCGGATACAATGCAGTAGAAAACCAGGAAGCTTTGGCAAAGATATGCTACATGCCTGAGAAGGACCTTTTTATCGAAACTGCCCGCGTATCCCGGATACTGAAGGACGCCGCGATTTTTTACGATAATTTTGACATGGAATATGCTCAACGGCTCTGTAAAAAATTTGATCTGTCAACAGGCAAAAAATATAAAGCTCTGTCCAGAGGGTACGAATCGATAATACGTATAGTCATAGGCTTGGCTTCAAGGGCTCCCCTGACCATATTTGACGAACCTGTCCTCGGACTGGATGCAGCAGTGCGGGACCTGTTCTACAGGGAACTGATAGCGGACTATGAAAGCAACCCGCGTACCTATATAATCTCAACACACCTTATAGAAGAATCTGCGGATGTTTTCGAGGAGGCCCTGATCATCAAGGATGGCATGCTGGTCGAAAAACTTCCCGTCGACGAACTTAAGGAGATGGCCAGGTATGTCTCCGGCAAGGCTTCTGTAGTCGATGATGCCGTCTCAGGCATGAATATCGTCCACAGCGAAATGGTCGGTAATGTAAAAATATGCGCCGTTTTCGAAAGGCTTACCGATGAAAAGCTCAGAATGCTTGCATCAGGCGGAGCGGATGTCTCTCCGGTGCCTGTGCAGAAGCTTTTCATTTACTTGACCGAGCAGAATCAGGAGGTAGTGAAATGAGCAGATTTTCCAAATGCCTGAGTTATCAGATCAAAAGAAAGGTTATGAGTACGTTCATTTTTTTGGGGTTCTATACAGCGATATGCGCTGTACTGTACCTCCTTACGTTATTCGCGAACAGCACCTCTAATGGCCACTCCAGCTTCAATTCAAGCATGTTTTTCACGGCGGCCATATTTGGATTCGTCTATGTTATTGCCGATTATAAGTCAAAAACCAATTATCTTATGATGTTCGGCAACACCAGAAAAAATATATTTTTGTCTTCGCTTTCATCCAACATCGTATTGTCAGTTTTGCTTATGATTATCTCAACCGTTTTTTCAATTATCGAAAGTGCTTTGACAGAATTACTCTACAAGAGCAATGAGGGCATGAATCTATTGCACGCAATCTATCCGGAAAGCAATATGGGTACGGAAATGCTTTTTATGGGTGCGCTCCTTATACTGATAACATCGGTTTCAACGTTATACGGGGCACTGGCCTACAAATTCGGGTCAATTTTCAAAATACTGTTCTGGGTCGCATTTGGCATGTCCTTTATGTTCTTTCCACTTTCGCCGACTGTGGCAAACCTGTTCAATGCATTCTTCTGCTACGGTGTGCCGAATGGAATACTTCTGGCACCGATAAATTTCATAATCGCATCCCTCATATTATACGTAATATCCTATGCCGCAGTATTGAGGCAGTCACAGGCAGTATGATCTGTCAGACCGTTCCATGTAAAGCATAGCAGGACTAAAACGAAGGGCTTTTTCCACTCCAGGAGACAGCCCTTTGTGTTCATTCCACCAATCTTCTCAAAACCTTTTCAAAATTCTCATCGTCTTCCCTTTTACGCTTCGGCGGGTTTGCGGTCCTGCCCCCCGCCCGGCGCACCTTACGGCCCAGGTGTCGTTCAAACAGCAGTCTGTCGATATTGTCATCCGAAAATATCAGGCCATTCTGGTTCAGAGCTCTTGCCTTCTTTCCCAGGGCCATGGCAGCCACTCCGTAATCCTGCGTCACTACTACGTCGCCGGGCTTAACCAGATTGATCAGCGCTATATCGACACTATCCCTGGCCTTATCTACCGTTATGACCTTGCTGTAGCCGTCATCGAGCTCGTGGCTCGTGTCGATCAGCATGGTAACAGGCAGGCCATACTGCTTTGCAACTCTTACTATGATCTCCTTTACCGGACATGCATCCGCATCCACAAGTATCTGCACTTTGTCCTCCGTTTCAAATAATATGCCGTCAACAGTTTCCACTGCTCATCCGTACTATCAAGTTTAACATGGGCAGATATATTGATACAACATCTGCCGCACGTAATATGTATCTAATTTTAAATAAATATTGACATTCCAAGTTTTTAGGAATAATATATGACTAAATTTATTTATTTAGTCATATGGTTCACGCTGAGGTGATTTAATTGGCAAAAGGCTTCAACGAAAGAGAAAGAGAAGCTATCCGGCAGAAGCTCATGGATGCAGCCGAAGTATGCTGGGGCAGATACGGGCTCAGAAAAACGAGTGTCGACGAACTCGTCGCCATGGCGAATATCTCGAAGGGTTCGTTCTACCTGTTCTATCCCACCAAGGAACATTTATTCATGGATACCTTCGAGCGTCTGGATTTGAGGTCGAAAGAAAAGCTCTACAGTATGCTGGGCAGTTCGGGCGGCGATAAGAAGGAGACTTTGAGCAGCGTTATCAGATTCCTTATCGATGAAGTCAAAAAAACGCCATGGATGCTCAATATGAGCAAAGGCGACCTGGAGCTCCTGGTCAGGAAGCTTCCCCCGGAAAGAGTTGCCAGTCATCTGAACAGTGACGACAGCGCTGCCGTCGAGCTGATAAAATACCTGGGCGTCGCGCCTGATGCCGACCCAAAGCTCATTTCAGGAGTATTCCGGGCGATATTCCTGATGCTCCTTCACAAGGAGGAGATCGGTGAGGATATATTGGACGATGTCATCGATTACATGATCGACGCAGTGACCGGAAAAATCTTCATGGACGAAGGCAGTAAAGGATAGTGGAGGCGTTTTATGATACAGGTTGAAAAATTGTGTTTCTCGTATTCAAAGCGAAACAATTTCATCAGCGATATGGATTTTAATGTTGAAGCAGGTGAAATATTCGGGTTTCTGGGGCCGTCGGGCGCGGGCAAGAGCACGGTCCAGAAGATATTGACCGGCATTCTGAAGGACTACGGTGGCAGCGTCAAGGTACTGGGGTCCGAGGTAAAAGGCAGCAAACGCGACTTTTACCAGCAGATCGGCGTCGATTTTGAATTTCCGAACCTGTACGGCAAATTTACAGCGCTCGAAAACCTTAACTTTTTCAGTTCGCTGTATGACCGCAAGGGATATGACCCAATGGAACTGCTTGATAGGGTCGGTCTGAAGAACGATGCCTTTAAAAGGGTCTCCGAGTTCTCCAAGGGTATGAAAATGCGGCTCAGTTTTATCAGGGCGCTCCAGCACAAACCTACGCTCATTTTCCTTGACGAACCGACGTCAGGGCTCGATCCTGCCAATGCCAGGACGATCAAGGATATGATCCTCGAGCAGAAACGCGAAGGCAGGAGCATATTACTGACCACCCACAACATGCACGACGCCGAAGAGCTTTGCGACAGAGTAGCATTCATCGTCGACGGCAGCATCAAGGTCATTGATACCCCCGACAATCTGCGGCTCAGAAAAGGAGGTAACGCAGTTACCTACACATTTACCGAGAACGGCAGCCGCCATTCAGGAAAAGCGCAGCTGGACGGGCTGCACGAAAACCGGGAATTCATGGTCAGGCTTGCCAATAGGCAGGTCATTTCGATCCACTCGCAAGAAGAGACTCTCGAGGACATATTTATTGAAGTGACGGGGCGGTGTTTAACATGAGGATCCTTAATACAACGTTGCATGATATGAGATTCCAGCTGAAATATGGATTTTATTTTATCTATGCTGTAATGGTCCTTTTCTATATCATAATGATCGGTATCATTCCCGCAGCATGGAAGAGTATTGCTACAGTGATCGTGTTATTCATCGATCCTGCAGCGCTGGGCTTCTTCTTTATCGGCGGCCTCCTGCTGCTCGAAAAAGGCGAAAGGGTACTGGACGCCCTGTTCGTGTCACCGCTCAGGGTCTGGGAATACATTATGGCGAAAGCATTATCGCTGGGCTTTATTTCAGCATTGGTCGGCGTGATCATAGCAGTGGCAGGGCTTGGTGCCAAGGTAAATATCCCTGTTCTTGTTCTGTCCCTCCTGACCGGATCGGTACTATACACATTTGTTGGGCTTGCGGCCGGCGTAAGGGCCAAAACAGTAAACCAGTTCATGATCATAACTATACCGGCAGAGACAATTCTTGGTCTGCCCCCCTCCCTGCTGCTGTTCGGAGTGAAATCCGTCCTGCTTGAAATAATGCCGGGTTCGCTTGTCTTCAGGCTGCTTCAGTGGAGCACTGGGGAATATACGGCAGCAAGCCCGCTGGTGATGCTTGGGGGCGTGCTTCTCTGGATGGTCCCGGCACTTCTTCTGGCTGTAAACCGAATGAAATGGTTTCTATCGAGGATAGGAGGCGAAGCATATGAAACAGGCCGCTAAACTGTTAAAGGGAAGCGCACTGCAGATATATCGCGACCAGATGCTGCTTCTGCTGTGCATTACACCTTTTCTGGCCGGCATCGGTATAAAGCTGGTTATTCCGCTTATCGACCGGATCCTTGTCAAATACCTGGACTTCAGCATAGTTCCGTACTTTCTGATGGCCGATGCTCTGACATTGACGCTGGGACCGGCTATGATCGGAATGATGGTCGGGCTGCTGATGCTCGATGAGCGCGACGACGGCATATGTATCTACCTGGCAGTCACTCCTGTAGGCGGCAAGGCATATTTCGTCTCAAGGCTGGTACTGCCTTTCATTTACTCGCTGGTGACTGCCCTGGTGATCGCTTCTTTTTGTATGTTAGGCGGCCTGCCCTACGGATGGCTGCCT
>Ga0207800_1000321_pt1 | contig 14372 bp, 10 predicted proteins | sample LuqExpMetageno11_FD_187769 | JGI IMG/M metagenome (GOLD analysis project Ga0207800, IMG submission 187769) | Tropical forest soil microbial communities from Luquillo Experimental Forest, Puerto Rico - Sample 11 (SPAdes) | ecosystem: Environmental > Terrestrial > Soil > Tropical forest ...
GCAATGACCCTGCTGATCATAATTACCGGACTGATTTTCCGCATGCTTGGTGTAATCCTATGCCTCATCAGAACGAGATTAACCAGAAATGAACGCATTTTCTGCATGTTTGCCTATACACCCAAAGCGACGGTACAGGCAGCAATCGGAGCAGTGCCGCTGACGATGGGTCTTGCCTGCGGTAATCAGGTGCTCATAGCAGCTGTACTGGCAATCTTATTTACAGCGCCGCTTGGAGCAGTGGTGATTGATAGAACCTATCAGAAGCTGTTAACTAAGGATAAAACATAGTGTGAATATAAAGAGTGGAGGAGGTTTACCTGTCTATGAAAATTACTGTCATTAACGGAAATACCCGTCATGGAAGTACCTGGCATTGTATGGACTTATTTCGACGGGAATTAGAAAAGTATGAGGAGATACAACTGAAGGAAATATCGCTGCCTAAGGATATGCCGCATCATTGCGTCGGCTGTTTTTCCTGCTTTTATAAAGGTGAGCAGGCCTGTCCCCATTATGAAGCAGTCCATCCGATTATTACGGCACTTGAGGAGGCGGACTTAATCATAATGACCTCCCCTGTCTATGCCTTTGACGTATCCGGTGGCTTAAAGGCATTATTGGATCACCTAAGTTATATGTGGTTATCCCACAGACCGAATCCTGCTATGTTTCAGAAAGTGGCTCTAACAATTACAACGACGGCAGGTGCCGGCCTTTCCCATACTACGAAAACCATGAAGCAAAGCCTTTCCTTCTGGGGTGTTAAAAAGGTATATACCTACAAGAAGGCAGTAGCAGCAATGAAATGGGAGGATGTTACACCGAAGAAAAAGGCGGAGATTGAAAAAGCAATTGCAGGAAAAGCTAAGAAGATTTATCGCACCGTGCATAACAGAAACAAAATTCCGTATCCGTTATTCGGCAAATTTATGTTCAACATCATGAAAGGAATGCAGAAGAGCAATAACTGGAATCCCACAGACCGGAAGCATTGGGAGTCCCAGGGCTGGCTTGAAGGCTCAAAGCCGTATTAGAAGTGCGGACTTATATAGATGAACAATAAAAAAGCAGCTTATTCGCTCGCCCGACACCTGTGTTTATAGAAATTTACTTGTTCAATCGATTAAGGCTAACAATTTCACCAAAACTATATCAGTTAAAAAAGTAGATATGCTTAGTTCATAAGCATATCTACAATTGCGTTAACGGCTACATCCGTCATTACTTCATAATTCAGATATTCATGCTGCTGATACATCATTTCATGGCTTAGATTCTCTATGATATCGATGATCAGATGCGCCTTTTCATAGGCGTTCGTGGGATGAATATCAAACTGATTCATTAAATCAACCAGATTTGCCGCCATACTGGACTGGAATTTATAGAAAAGCTCACCGATTTCCTTGTCTGTGTGGGCAAGTGCCTGCATTTCCTCATGTACTGATTTCACTAAGGTGTGAGATTCAGTTAGTTTGACGATCATTTGACGGATCACCTTCGCCAGATCTATCGGTTTATCAATACTTTTCATTATTTCATAAACAGGAGCAGCAACGCTGTTCTCATAAGCTTCAATGACATACATGAAAATGTCCTTTTTATCTTTAAAATAACTATATACAATACCTGTGGAAACTCCGGCCAGCTTTGCTATTTCAGCGGTATTCGTATGATGATAACCCTTTTCGCAGAATAATTGGTAGCCTGCTTCGATTATTTTGCTTCTTTTTTCTATGGAGCGCTGTTGCTGCGGCGTTCTGATCTGCTGATTTCCCATCGTTAACCTCCTAAATAATCTCATTTAGATTATAATAATGAAAATTAATTTCGTCAATAAAGATATGTTGCTGCAAATCGAATTTGGATGAAGAATTGACGAAACTCACTTTCGTGATAGAAATCCAGATAAACATGCATGAAATGGTTATTATTAGAAATATATTTCACATTATGGTTGACAGCTGCATAAGCTGTATTATATAATTTGGTAAAATATGAAATTATATTCATATTCATATTTATATTAATATAAAATACAATGGGAGGTATTTATGAACTTAATTGAATTCAAAGAGGTTACAAAAGCATATGAATTGGGAGCAACTAAGCTTTTAGCAGCAGATAGGATCAGCTTCACGATAAAGGAAGGGGAATTTGTCGTAGTGCTTGGTCCCAGCGGTGCAGGTAAATCCACCGTGCTTAATCTGTTAGGTGGCATGGATTATGCTTCTTCGGGGAAAATCATCATTCAAGGAAAGAATATCGCGAAGTATAAGGATGATGAATTAACGCAGTATCGGGCTGCGAATGTCGGATTTGTATTCCAGTTTTATAATCTGATTCCTACCCTGACGGCACTCGAAAATGTAGCTCTCACCAAAGAAATCGTTAAAAATGGTGTGGATGTCAAAGAAGTACTTGCATCCGTCGGCCTAGCTGACCATATGAATAAGTTCCCATCACAGCTGTCTGGAGGAGAACAGCAGAGGGTATCCATCGCAAGAGCTATCTGCAAAAATCCTATTATGCTGCTTTGTGATGAGCCAACCGGCGCATTGGACATAGAAACAGGTATTATGATACTAAGCTTATTACAGAAATTAAGCAGGGAGCAGAAGAAGACTGTAATCATCGTTTCCCACAATGCTGCAATCGCTCAGGCTGCCGACAAGGTGATCCGGATCAGAAACGGTAAATTAACAGAAGTCATTACAAACGAAACTCCAATTGATGTAAGCGAGGTGAACTGGTGATGCTGTTTCGAAAAATGTTGCGGGATATGTGGCGTAATAAAACACAGTTTATTTCTATTTTTCTGATGACGGTTATCGGCATCTTTATCTATTCGGGCGTAAGCAGCGAATATACTGGCCTCCAGGATACAGCCAATGATTTTTATGAAGAAACGAATCTGGCCGATGCCTGGGTATACAGCTCAGGGTTTACAAAGGAAGCGGCGGACGCAGTCCGGGCTGTAGAGGGGGTTACGGGAGTAGAGCGAAGGTTAACCATAAGCAGCGTAGGGAACTTTGATAATAACCCTACCATCAAGCTTCATTTTGCAGAGAATAACCTGATATCAACCGGAAAACTGATGGAGGGTGAAGCATTTACCATAGAGAAAGACGGGATTTGGCTGGATACGGAATTCGCCAAGGTGAAAAAACTCAAGGTCGGAGATAGTATTACGGTTACTTTTCTTGGCCTTACACTGGAAAAAGAAATCAAAGGCTTGATCATGAGCCCTGAATATGTATATTCCGAAGGTGAGAATGACATTATTCCGGTACCCGGAACCTACGGTTATGCTTATCTTTCCTATCTGGCATTACCGAAGGAGATACCAATGGTTTACACGGATCTGCTTGTTACCACAGAGAAGCCTGTTGACCTAAAGCTGGAAAATGCGATTGATCAGGCCCTGGATGGCAAATACAGTGTATTCCTAGCTAGAAAGAACTTGAGAAGCTACATGCAGTTTTCCGAGGAAATGAAGGAGCATAAAGCAATCGGCAAGATTTTCCCGCTTCTGTTTCTGGCTGTTGCGATGCTGACCATAGTAACGACAATGGCAAGACTTGTTAATAACCAGAGAACCCAGATCGGTATTTTAAAGGCATTGGGTTTTAAGAGAAGGAAAATACTGTTCCATTATATTTCCTACGGTTTATGGATCAGCCTGGCTGGCACTGTCATAGGAGCCGTTGTTGGACCGCTGACGCTGCCGTATCTGTTTTATGGTCCAATGATGACAACCTATATGCTGCCGGAATGGAGATCCGCCATTCCAATTTCCTTACTCTATATGGCTGTACTTTCTGTTGCTGGCTGTACGCTTGCAACCTATTTTGCCTGTCGTAATGTTCTGAAGGACACTCCTTCAGAGACTTTAAGACCCAAAGCACCAAAGGATATAAAACACAGCTTCTTTGACCGATTAAAGCTTTGGGAGCATCTAAGCTTCGATATCCAGTGGAATCTACGGGATATCTTCCGGTGTAAGGGACGCTCTATCATGGCGATTGTAGGTATTCTTGGCTGTTCGGCTCTGTTGATCTGTGCCTTTGGGATGAGAGATACCTTTGACTATATAATAAAATGGAATTATGAAGTACTTAATCGATATGAAACCAGATTAGAACTGAAATCAGACATAACATCAGAACAGACCGATAAACTGATTGAAAAATATGACGGGGAGGCAATACAGGAGGGTGCTGTTGAACTGAAGGCGAATGGTAAGAAAAGAAGTGGAGAATTACTGGTTACTGATCAGGCTTCCTTAATCCGGTTTGTTGACAAAGACAGCAATAACCTTGAATTACCGGTGAATCAGATTAGTGTCAGTTATAAAATTGCGAAGCTGTTAGGACTTAAGCTGGGTGATACGGTCTCCTGGCATGTGTTCGGAGATGAAAAATGGAATACCTCGACCATCGGGGCAATCTATCGGACTCCCTTTACTCAGGGCATTACTGTTTCGAAAGGATATTTTGAACAATACGGTTATCATTTTACACCTACCACAATTATCACAAAGCAGGAGGTATCCAAGGATGTCAAGGATGATGCTGCTTTAGGAATATCGAAGGTACAGTCGAAGTCTATGCTTGTTGATGGCATTAAAACAGTCACGGAAGCAATGAATGTCCTGGTATTTGTACTGATGATTGCCGCGGTTATATTAGCGGTCGTAGTAATCTATAATCTTGGTGTACTGGCATTTACGGAAAGGCAGCGGGAGCTTTCCACATTGAAGGTAATCGGGTTTAAGACTGGAAAACTTCGCAGCCTGCTATTAAAACAGAATATCTGGTTAACGCTTGTCGGAATCGTTCCAGGCATACCGATTGGATTATGGATCCTGAATTATATCTTTAATTTTGTTGGTGAAGTATTCGATTTTATGATCATCATATATTTCAGTTCTTATGTATATTGTATCGCAGGAACCTTATTGATTTCCGTATTGGTAAACCGTCTGTTTTCCAAACGGGTGAGGAAAATTGATATGGTCAGCTCGTTAAAGGGTGTGGAATAAAAAAGGCTGATAAATGAAGGCTGGCAGAAAGAAGACGGCTAGAAAGAAGACTGTTGGAAAGAAGATTGCTAGAAAGAAGATTACTGGAAAGAAGGCTGCTGCCTAGATTTGTACTTCTTTATTCGAAATTATCTACAGCAAGCTTAGCCTTATCAAATTTATCCTTACGAATGTGACAGTAGCCATTCGGATTCTTATCAAGATATTTCTGATGATATTCCTCGGCAGGATAATAATTGCGAAGGGGCAGTATTTCTATTGCGATCGGCTTATCATATTTTGCCTGAAGCTCCTTCAGTGATTTTTGGATGATTTCAATATCATTATCATCCACATAATAAATTCCGGTACGATACTGGGTTCCGGCATCCTCACCCTGGCGATTGACGGAGGTAGGATTGATGACATCATAATATAAGCTTAATATGAATTCCAGACGGATTTGTGAAGGGTTATAAAATACTCTGACGGTCTCAGCATGCCCTGTATTATTATGGCATACCTCCTGATAAGTAGGATTTTCCGTATTACCATTGGCATATCCGACATCAGTTTTCACGATTCCATGAATGTTCGAAAGGTACTTTTCCGTACCCCAGAAACATCCGCCGGCAAGATAAATCTCTTTCCATTGCTCAGGCTGCTTCAATTGCATACACCTCTTCCTGTTTGATATTTACATAGTATAAGACTTTTCATTGAATTTCAATCCTTTCGGCAGGATATTTCGTCAAGTTCGGTTACAGAGAGACTTTCTCCCAACGATCTGGTTATCCATGAATGCGATCGATAACCAGATTATATTGAATAAGGAACCGGCAATCCTGAATAATTGCTTCGTTCGAAGCAATAACCATGATGGCAGGTTCCTTTACAGTGAATTCTTTACAGCTACTTATTGATTGACTTCCGGGTAAATACCTTCAGAATTTCATTTACCAGCAATGGTATCAGGGATAAGCCTATTACAACACCCCATTCCGCTAGGCTGAGATTATGAACTCCAAAAGCTTCTGCCAGTACAGGAACTGTGATCACGACCAGCTGAAGCAGGATACCTACGACGATGGCTCCTATCAGGAATAGGTTGGAGAATATACCAATCTTAACGATTGATTTTGAAAAGTTCCTCATGGATAAGGAGTAAAACAGCTGGGAAGCAGCCAAAACCACGAAAGCCATGGTTCTTGCATAAGGAAGTGCAGTTTTCAAAGCATCCTCCGACAGCATCTTTGCTTCGATTGTATAGCCATGCTGGTACAGACCATAGTAAAATGCAATCAAAGTCAATAAACCAATCAGCAGACCTCCGATAACGGCTTTCACGCCGGCTCCGCGTGCAAAGAAGCTTTCCTTCGGGTTTCTTGGTTTCTGCTTCATAACATCCTTATCACCGGGGTCAACTCCAAGAGCGATGGCTGGTAAGGAATCGGTAATCAGGTTCACCCAGAGAATCTGAGTAGCCAGTAACGGAACAGGCCAGTTTAATAAGATGGAGAACAATATAGTTATTACCTCGCCCAGATTGCAGGATAGTAGGAAGACAACTGATTTTTTAATATTATTATAGATATTTCTACCTTCCTCAATGGCATGAACAATGGTGGTAAAATTATCATCCGTTAATATCATATCACTGGCTCCCTTAGCAACGTCGGTGCCGGTGATACCCATTGCAACACCAATATCCGCATATTTAAGGGAAGGAGCGTCGTTTACACCATCACCCGTCATGGAAACAATATTACCCTGAGCCTTGAAGGCTCTTACAATTTTAACTTTATGTTCTGGTGATACTCGTGCAAATACCCGGTAGTTATTAATTTTAGCTGCAAATGCTTCATCGGTTAATTCATCGATTTCTGCTCCGGAGATGCTTTGATTGATTGACTCTGCAATTCCAAGTTCTTTGGCAATTGCCACTGCAGTATTCTTGTGGTCGCCAGTTATCATGATCGGGCGTATACCTGCCATCTTAGCTTCACTGATGGAATCCTTAACCTCCAGTCTCGGAGGATCAATCATGCCAACAAGGCCAAGAACCGTGAGGTCTTTTTCCATATCCTCGGGCGGAAGTATTTGATCAGTATTTTTAAATGCCACGCCAAGAACGCGGAGGGCATCATCGGACATTTCCTCAGCAATCTTTTGATAATCGTCTTTTAGTTCGCTCGTAAGCGGAACAATTTGTCCGTTCACAAGGGCAGAAGAGGAGAGCTTTAGAATGTTGTCTATAGCACCTTTGGTATGAATACGATATCCATTTCCTTCTTCATTTAGGGTGGACATCAGTTTACGATCGGAGTCAAAAGGATTTTCCGATAATCTTTTATGCTTTTCATTTAATTCGGATTTCGTAAGGTTATACTTATCACCAAGGATAATTAAAGCTATCTCCGTAGGGTCTCCTGTTCCCTGTCCATTCACATATGTTGCATCAGAGCATAGTACCAGGGATTTAATCAGTTCCTTTTCATCCGTGGTTGGAATCAGATTCGTTGTCGCAGCGGATACCTCTGTCAGCTTTCCTGAGGTATATTGCTCGATTACCGTCATTTTATTCTGGGTCAGGGTACCTGTTTTATCGGAGCAGATGATATTAACGGAACCCAGTGTTTCAACTGCGGGCAGCTTCTTGACGATAGCATTGATTTTCGACATTTTCGTAACACCAAGTGCCAGCACGATTGCGACTATGGCAGCAAGACCTTCCGGAATAGCAGCAACTGCGAGGCTGATTGCAGTTAGGAACATATCGAATAAATCACGTTTTTGTATAAGAGCAATGATAAAGATAAGAGCACAGATACCGATTGCAAGAAAACCTAAGATTCGGCCCAGCTCATCCAGACGTTTCTGGAGGGGTGTCATTTCATCATTCTCTTCCTCAAGAATGGAAGCAATCTTGCCGATTTCCGTAGCCATTGCGGTTGCAACTACAATACCCTCACCTCGGCCGTAAGTAGTAAGGGTGGACAGAAAAGCCATATTAACCTTATCGCCAATCGGAGTTTTCGGATCCTCCAGAATAATGGAGGCATCCTTAGTGGAGGGGACGGACTCACCGGTTAATGCCGATTCTTCTATCTGCAGATTAGCACTGTTAATCAATCTCAAGTCGGCTGGAACATATCTTCCGGCATCCAGAAGTACGATATCTCCTGGTACAACCTCTTCGGAATTGATTTCAACAGCTTTACCATCACGTCTGACAACTGATTTAGGCGTCGTCATTTTCTGAAGTGCTTCAACCGCTTTTTCAGCCTTTGCCTCCTGAATGACACCGATTACTGCATTTAAAATGATAACAAGAAGTATAATAATGGAGTCAGTATATTCACCAATAATCATAGTTATAATAGCAGCTGCAAGCAGCACATAGATTAACATATCCTTAAGCTGGGATAGAAATAAAGCTATCATGCTTTTCTTTGGCTTTCCCTTTAATTTATTTAGCCCGTATTGATTGAGCCGATTTTTGGCTTCCGTTTCCGAAAGTCCCATGGAAGGGTTAACATTAAATTCCTTAAGTACTTCCTCCAGTGATTTTGAAAACCACATAGTTACACCTCTTTCATAGATTTAATCATCATTATAGTTCCTAATAAAAACTTCTTTATGCTTTATTCCTCCATGAATTGCAAAAATAGCCGTTTTTAGTAGAGTCAGTATATCATTAAATGGCAATATTTACATTAGAATTGAATAAGAAATGAATACATTCCTATTCTTCCATTTTAGTTATGTATGAGTATATTACTTATGATTTGACAGCACTTATATTCGATAGTAAAATTAGGGTGTTAATTATTTGAAAGGTAAGGTGAAATGATGACATATATCGGAAATATTCTGAAGGGTTATGGAGTAGAACAGAAGCTGATTAATTATCTGTCCTGTGCAATCTTAACAGCTGTCATTCTTCTGGTCTGCATAATTGTTAATCTGATTGTTAAGAAAATCGTACTCAAAATTTTAACCAGAATCATAGTTGGCAATAAATACAAGTGGGACGATATGCTTCTTCGAAGGAAAGTGTTCTATCGATTGGCGAATTTATTACCGGGAATTATTATATATATATTTGCTCCAGGCTACGAGAAGGCTAGTGGTATCATCCGTCGGGGAGCATCGATTTACATCCTGTTTATGCTCTTATTTGTTGTAAATTCCTTGCTGGATGCGATTTATGATATTTATAGTACTTATCCGATTTCTAAAATCAGACCAATCAAAGGCTTATTGCAGGTTGTTAAAATCATTTTATTTATCGTCATCAGTATTATAATCTTCGGTACGCTGATGGATCAGAATCCCTTGCTGCTTTTAAGTGGAATCGGTGCCCTGGCGGCAGTATTTTCCTTCGTATTCAAGGATTCCATCTTAGGTTTCATTGCAGGTATTCAGTTGACCTCCAATGATATGCTGAGGATCGGAGATTGGATAGAGATGTCCAAATACGGTGCGGACGGAGATGTTATCGACATTACTTTGAATACAGTTAAGGTTCAGAATTTTGATAAAACAATCGTATCTTTGCCTGCTTATGCACTTGTTTCCGATTCCTTTAAAAACTGGAGAGGTATGATGGAATTTGGCGGCCGACGGATAAAGCGTTCTATTTTTATCGATGTGAACAGCATTACCTTCTGTACTCCCGAGATGCTGGAGAAATTTAAGAAAATTCATTATCTGAAAGATTATATCATTGAGAAAGAAAAGGAAATCAGTGAATATAATAAAGAGCATAATATTGTAGAAGATCTTAGAAGCAATGGAAGACATATGACGAATGTGGGAACCTTCCGGGCTTATATCCAGTTTTATCTGAACCAGCATTCGCAGCTTCATGCTTCCATGTCTCCTATGGTTCGCCAGCTGCCGCCGACGGAGCTTGGCTTACCTCTGGAAATCTATGCATTTACTGATGATACGAACTGGGAGAAATATGAAATTATCCAGGCGGATATTTTTGACCATGTTATTTCAATAGCAGGAGAGTTCGAACTACGAATCTTTCAAAATCCTACCGGATATGATATGCAGCAGATCAGCATCAAATCTGAATAAAATGATAAGAGCAGGGATAAACATATCCCTGCTCTTACCTTCTGGTGTCTCATTCGTTTCGAATGCAATTATTCAGTTGTTCCGATAGTGAGAATTTACATACTTTTTTCAATAATAAATCGTCCAAAGCTATCATCTCCCAATCTTTCCAAGAAAGCATGCTGTCTGTAATTCTGAGACTAAATTACAAACCATCTATTCTTTTATTAAGATACGACAGAACTTATAAACGAAAGTATATGATCATCATGCAAGTTAAGTTCTTACGTCGTATCTGTTATTATTATGTCTCGGCTGAAAAAATATATACTCGATATTAAAATATTTTTGTTAATTTTAAAGTACGTTACGATTTGCATGTCAATGATTCATAAGATTGTAATGAATTTAGTAGTATTTTCAAGCTCTATAAATTATAATTACATCAATAATATGAATCATAATAGTTTTCAATTTCGTATTAACTATATTGATTAATACATGAGAGGAAGATTTTATTTTACCTACCTATGAAAAGGAGCTAATATGTTTGAAAATTTTATTCAAAAGGTGAAGGAGAGCTATTGGCCTGTATACGGCATTGAAATCTTTTACCAAGGACAAGTAGTTGATAAATATGATTTTGTGCCAGAAAGACGTCATCCTATTTATTCGGCAACAAAAGCGTTTACTTCAACGGCTGTAGGTATCGCGGTAGAAGAAAATAAGTTTTCAATAGAGGCATCCCTTTATGATTACTTAAAGGACGAGATTCCAGATGATATCATGGAAGAACAGTTTAATGTATTGCAGAAAATGAGTATCAAGAGATTACTCACCATGTCAGTTCCGGGTTACCCATTCCGTATGGAGGGAAACAATTGGTTAAAATCTTCTTTAGTCTATTCTATTCAGCTTTCTGATACACCTGTTTTTGACTATTCGAATGTTCCGGCATATCTCGTTGGTGTAGCAGTGGAAAAGGCCGTAGGCGAGCATCTTATAAAGTACCTGAATACCAGATTATTCCAGCCGCTTGGAATTGAAAATCCTGAATATATGAATTGTCCTTCCGGTCATTTTTATGGCGCATCAGGAATGTGTCTGACGGTGAATGAATTGAGTAGACTGGGTCAGTTATACTTGCAGAATGGACAGTACAATAACAAACATATTATTTCCGAAAAATGGGTTAAAGAGGCTACTGCAATCCATCAGATGAATAGGGAAGGTGGATATGGCTATTATTTATGGAAATACAAAGACGGCTTCCGAATTAGTGGGAAGTGGGGACAGAGATGCTATGTATTTCCAAAGCAACAGCTTATGATAACCTATCTGGCAGATATCGAAGAAGGACCGGATGTTGCAGCACTTACAATGGAACAGGAAATATTGCCGTTATATGGAATATGAGAGTATCTCATAAGAGAGGGATATGACTCTCATAAAATTAGTAGTTATTTAGTTTTGCAGCAGCTCCTATTATGTGCCTAGATCAATAATATTATTAGCATTATGAACGAACAGAGCTTAATTAGAAAAATGAGTCTGACTGAAAGATGATCAGTCAGACCCAAACATTAATTAGTCAGACCCAAACGTATTCAATATCAAGTGTATTATAAATTCCTATAAAAGGCATATTATATCGCTTAATCAGCGGTTTGACGTCTTTTAATTACTTTTAATCTTGTAAATTCTTCTCGTTCCTTTTCTTCCAAAGCATTCGTAATATCATGAACCAGAGCAGCATAATTGGGAATTGTGATGTTCTTCAGCGCATTGGCCCGTTTTTGCGTCTTGTTAATACTGGTAGCCAGACGATATGCCGAATTCTCTATCATCGATAAACGAATCGTAAGCTCCTTCACTTTCATAAACCGTTTGGTTGCTTCATCCAGGGATAATCTTGTCTGAAAGAAGGCATAGGTCGGTTTGCCGGGAGTAGTATCATATTCCACTAAGGGGATTTCCGTACCCATGATACTGCGTTGTTTGATTTCGATGGAATTCTCCTCAGGGATAGTATTACTGAGTTCGGATACGTTATTAATACCCATTTCAATATTTGCCTGCTGAAGTGCAAGATAAGCAGCAGAGAAGGTGCTGTCAATTTCGGACTGCACGTTTTTCGCTTTATCAATGAGCTCCATGAGTTCCCTCATTAAAATATTACGCTTCTTATCCATTAATTCGTAGCCTTGCTTTGCCAGCTTCAGTGAATTCTTTGCCAACATTAAATTGCCCTTCGTCGGGAAGGTATTTGGATTCATGGGATCACCTCAATTCGCTTAAGCTTCCGATATTTTGTTAAAGTATTTATCCAAAATTTTAGTATCGATACGATCCAACTCTTCTCTGGGAAGAAGCTTTAATAACTCCCAGCCTTTATCCAGAGTCTGGATGATGGTACGGTCTTCATGATGACCCTGGGCTATGAATTCCTGCTCCATCGCAATACCGAATTTGAGGTACTGCTTATCAACCGGTGATAATTCATCCTCACCGATAACGCTTGCCAAAGCTCTTGCATCGCCCACGCGTGCATAAGATGAGAAGAGCTGGTTCGCGAGATCCTGATGATCCTCTCTGGTATAGCCTTTACCGATACCATCCTTCATAAGACGGGATAGAGAAGGGAGAATACTGATCGGAGGATAGATGGATTTCTGGTGAAGGGCACGGTCAAGAACGATCTGTCCTTCGGTAATGTATCCGGTTAAGTCCGGGATCGGATGGGTGATATCATCGTTTGGCATGGTAAGTATCGGTATCTGCGTAACAGATCCGTTACAGTTACGAACAATACCAGCTCTTTCATAAATCGTAGCCAGCTCACTGTATAGATATCCCGGATAACCCTTTCTGGAAGGAATTTCACCCTTGGAGGAGGAGACTTCACGCATCGCTTCTGCAAAGGAGGTCATATCCGTCAGGATTACAAGAATGTGCATCCCTTTTTCAAATGCCAGGTACTCAGCAGCGGTTAACGCTACCTTCGGTGTTATCAGACGTTCAACCACAGGATCATTTGCAAGATTTAAAAACATAACTACGTGAGAGCTTGCACCGCTTTCCTCAAAGGTTCTGCGAAAGAAATCAGCAACATCATGCTTAACACCCATCGCGGCAAATACGATCGCAAATTCTTCCGTGGAATCCTCACCCAGGGAAGCCTGCTTTACTATCTGAGCTGCCAGCTGGTCGTGAGGGAGACCGTTGCCGGAGAAGATAGGAAGCTTCTGGCCACGGATCAGGGTTGTCAGACAGTCGATAGCAGAGATACCGGTCTTAATATAGTTACGGGGATATTCTCTGGTGCAGGGATTTAAAGGCAGTCCGTTAATGTCTCTTTTGGTTTCAGCGATGATCTTACCAAGACCGTCAATCGGCTGTCCAACTCCGTTAAATACACGGCCGAGAATCTCAGGAGATAGATCAACCTCCATGGGATGTCCGGTTAATTTGGTATGGGTATTGAATAAGGACATATCCTCCGTACCCTGGAATACCTGTATAACAGCCTTATTCTCATATAATTCAACGATTCGGCCGATTTTTTTCTTGTTGCCTTCAATGGTCAATTCTACGATTTCATCGAAAGAGGCGTCTCTGACACCTTCAAGAACGATCAGGGGGCCGTTTATTTGACTAAGTCCTAAATATTCTATTGACATAATTGATATCCGTTCCTTTCCATTCTTTTCTTAGGCGTTTGTTTTCATGATCTGTTCGTAGAATTCATCAATCATTGTTTTATAATCATTAAATTTATTCAATTCATTATTGGCAACATCATATTTGATGCTAATCACCTTATCGAATACATTGCTTTCCTTTAATAAGGACATCGGCATGCTGCGGTCAATCAGAAGCTTTGCTTTCTGATTAAGATAGAGGATTGTCTCCATCATCTTAAGCTGTTTTGCCATAGGTACGTAAGTATCGGAAGGATGATAAGCATTCTGCTGAACAAAGCCAAGGCGGATGACTTTTGCAATTTCCAGAATTAATTTCTGGTCATCGGGCAGTACATCGCTGCCAATCAGCTTAACGATTTCGTTTAACTGGTTTTCCTGTGTCAGAATACTGAGAATCTGATTACGGCATTCCAAAAAATCCTCTCCGACATTCTTGGTATACCAGGGTGCCAAATCGGTAAGATATTCACTGTAGCTGGTTAACCAGTTAATTGCCGGGAAATGTCTTGCATATGCTAAGGACTTATCAAGTGCCCAGAAGCAGCGGACGAAACGCTTTGTATTCTGTGTAA
>Ga0207800_1000324_pt1 | contig 14347 bp, 10 predicted proteins | sample LuqExpMetageno11_FD_187769 | JGI IMG/M metagenome (GOLD analysis project Ga0207800, IMG submission 187769) | Tropical forest soil microbial communities from Luquillo Experimental Forest, Puerto Rico - Sample 11 (SPAdes) | ecosystem: Environmental > Terrestrial > Soil > Tropical forest ...
GCCAAGCGCTACGCCCCCATGAACGCGCGCGACAAGATGCCCTTCGAAGTGACGCCCATCTTCTACAAGCTGCAGCGCTACGACGCCGCTGCTGCCACTCCGCCGCCGCCCCCGGCCCCTGAACCGCCCGCCGCAGCACCAGCCTCTACCCAGCCCAACGAACAGACCCCTGCGCCAACGCTCTAGGGCGGGGAACCAATAGGGAATCGGAAAACGGCGCTGCATATGCAGCGCCGTTTTCTTGTGCACGCATGCGCCTTTGCGGCTGTTCCGTGTGGTGGCACCTCCAGCCATTTGGAATTGTGTTTTTCGAGTGGAGAGGCTTTCTTCGTTACATTTATTTACCTTTCTTGAGTAACGAACGTGAATAATACCGAAAAATCTAACGTCTAATAAGTGCAGGAGGTTTTTTTGAATGAGAGCGATGCGGAATTGGATTCGTGCCGTATTGACGATTGTAGCGGCAACGTCAATGCTCAGTGCACAAACGGTGGCGAATCGGATTAACGGAGAGATTGAGAGTTTGCAGACAGTGAGGCTGACAGGTTCAGCCAATCCCCGCGCACTGGCTGCAAACGATACCGGTTCGCTCCCGGCTGGTACCCGCATTGCAGGCATGACGTTGCACTTCAGCCTTACCACGGAGCAGAAGGCTGAGCTGGATACATTGATTCAGGCGCAGCAGACGCTCGGCTCGCCCTACTATCACCAATGGCTGACCCCGGCTAGCTACGCGGCACGCTTTGGCGTGAGTGACAGCGATTTGGCCAAGGTGCGCAGTTGGCTGGAACAGCAGGGCTTCTCCATCGATCGGGTGTCGACGAGCCGCACCAGCATCAGCTTCTCCGGTTCTGTGACGCAGGTTGAAGCGGCCTTTGGCACGAGCATGCGCCACTATATGGTGGATGGCGAGCAACACTATTCCAACTCGTCGGCACTCAATATTCCCGCTGCTCTTGCAGGGATGGTTGCTTCGGTTCGCAACCTGAACGATTTCCGCCCCAAGCCGCATGTGCGTATCCGGCAGGTTTCGCAGAGCCAGGTGAGCGCCATGTTCACTTCCAACACGAGCGGCAGCCACTACATGACGCCGAAGGATGTGGCGACGATCTACAACATCAATGCCGCCTATAACGCGGGCTATACAGGATCGGGCCAGTCGATTGCGGTGGTGGGCCAGTCGAAGGTCTACGTGACCGACATTGAGGCTTTCCAGAGCGCTGCCGGGCTTACGGTCAAGGACCCCACGCTGGTGTTGGTGCCTAGTTCGGGCACGGCCGCCGTTTCCAGTGGCGACGAGGCGGAGTCTGATCTGGACCTGGAGTACACGGGTGGCATCGCCAAGGGCGCAACCATCTATCTGGTTTATGTGGGCAACAACAGCAACTACTCGGTGTGGGATTCGATTGCCTATGCGGTTGACTCGAATATTGCTCCCATTATCAGCGTCAGCTACGGCGCCTGCGAACCGCAGTTGAGCCAGAGCGATTTCAATACGCTGGATGCGGTCATGCAGCAGGGCGTGGCGCAAGGGCAGAGCATCATTGCCAGTTCCGGCGACGACGGCTCCACCTCCTGCTACTGGGACACCTCGCTGACCACGGCGCAGCGCCAGGCTTTGGCGGTTAGTTATCCGGCATCGAGCGCCTATGTGACGGCGCTGGGCGGAACCGAGTTCAGCTCGGCGTCGGTAGCCTCGTCCAATACCACCTACTGGACATCAGCCAGCGGTGCGGACGTGATCAGCTCGGCGCTCAGCTACATTCCTGAAGTGGTGTGGAACGACGATTCTTCTTCGAGCGGCCTTTCCTCGGGTGGAGGCGGCGTCAGCGTGTGGGCTTCGCGTCCCAGTTGGCAGAAGGGCGTAACCGGCATTACGACGGCTCCCGATTATTCGAAGGGCTACCGAATGGTTCCGGACATCTCGCTGGATTCCTCGCCGAGCAATGCCGGCTATCTTTACTGCTCGAGCGATTCGACTTCGACCGGCATCAGCAATAGCTGCTCGAATGGGTTCCGTGACTCTTCCACCGGCTATCTGACCGTGGCAGGCGGCACCAGTTTTGCCGCGCCCATCTTTGCCGGCATGCTGGCCATTCTGAATCAGAAGCAGAACTCTACCGGCCAGGGACTTATCAACTCCACGCTCTATACTCTGGCGGCGGATAGCACCACCTACGCTTCAGCCTTCTATGACATCACCAGCGGCAGCAACGCCTGTACCGCTGGGTCCAGCTACTGCTCCACCGCGGGCGCGGCGTCCTATTCCGCCACCACCGGTTACGATGAAGCCACGGGACTGGGCTCTCTGAACTTCTACAACCTGATGACAGCCTGGCCGGTCAGCAGCGGTTCCACGCTCACGGCCAGTGCGACCACGCTGGTGGCGGCAACCAGCACGCCTAGCTCCGGCGCCGCGGATGTCATCACGATTACGGTGGCATCGGCCTCCAGCAGCGTGACCAGTACGCCTACCGGCACCGTGGCTATCGCAGTGGACGGCACAACGGTGAGCTCCGCTCTGGCGCTCAGTGCGGGTAAGGCCACCTACAGCTTCTCGTCTTCCACTTCGGGTACGCACACCATTGTGGCCACCTACTCGGGCGACACCAGCTTTGCCGCTTCCACGGGATCGGTAGTGGTCACGATTGCGTCGTCGTCCACCACTGGCAGTGGCGGTTCCGCCTCCAGCACCGCGACGGGGACTCCAGCCAATGGCTATACCGGTACGGTTGCCTTTACGCTGTCCACCTCGAATACGTATCTGCAGAACTACGCCTGCTACACCATCTCCAGCGCCACCGTCAGCGGCACGGCTGCCGTGAGCAAAACGCTCACGGTGTATCTGGGATCAACCACCTGCGCCAACGTGAGCACGACCAGCGGTGGAACCGCGGCCTTCCGCGCAGCCGGTACGCAGGCGTCCAGCAATCGCCACGAGCCTGCTGTGCCTGCCGCGAACCGTATGGAAGTGGCTGGCTTTGGCCTGGCCGGATTGATGCTGGCCGGATTGGTGGGATGGCGCTTCCGCCGCGTGCGTGGATGGGTTGCCGTGGGTGTGCTGGCCCTTGTTGGCCTCACTGTCACAGGCTGCAGTTCGAGCACGTCCAGTTCTTCCAGCACCACCAAGAGCTTCACCCTCGCGCTTTCGCCTACATCGGTGACGATCTCGGCGGGCACTTCCGGTGTGCCGACGGGCAGCTATTCGGTTGTCGTGGAAGGCTACGATGTTTCCGACAACAATACCTATTCCACGGCAACGTTGAACATGACCGTGAATTAAGCTGGGGGGCTCTGGCCCGCCCCCCTTGCCGGCCTGCGCGCGTCCGACCCCAGATTGCGATGCGTGCGGGCTGGCCTCCGCCCTGCCACTACGAGAGCAGCAGGGAACACAACGAGTTTACATTCCGCGGCACCCTTGCGCAGCAAAGAAGCAGCCGGCTCCCCGCTGGCCCGCTCGCAGATCGCCCTGTGTACAACAAGGTCTCGTAAAGGGTTTGTCAGTTTGGAGCGCGTGGATACCTGGGAAGAAAAGATCTATCTCTAGGCTCGGCTCACTTATGGGGAACTGCGTTCCAGTCCCGAATCCGCAGGCCTTTGAGAGGTGCTGGTGCTGCTGGTATATCCACGGTCGGGAACGCAGCGGCCTGGCGCTTGCCGGGCCTTCGAACTATCAGAAACATTCGTAGCTGAGCATGGGGGCTAGTTTGCCTTTAAAAAGCAAGACGCCCCAGCTTTCGCCGGGGCGTCACGTGCGTTCAACAAGCCCGATTGATCGGGAACGTAGAAGTATATCTCGGGTAGAACAAGAAGCCCCTGGCGCGTGGCCAGGGGCTTTGTTATTGGGGCAGGGAGTTACTTCACCCGTACCTTGGGCTCCACGCTCAAGCCGGGACGCAGTTCGTGCTTGGAGTCCTCGTTCTTCAACTCGGTGAAGTCGATGCGGACGGGCACGCGTTGCACCACCTTGACGTAGTTGCCGGTGGCATTTTCCGGCGGGAACAGCGAGAGCACCGAGCCGGTTGCGCCGCCAATCTGCGTCACCTTGCCGTGATAGACGCGGCCGGTCGAATCCACTTCGATCTCCACTTCCTGTTCGGCACTCATGTGGCGCAGTTGGGTCTCCTTGAAGTTGGCAGTTACCCACAGATCGTCGAGCGAAACCAGCATCATCAGGTTTTGGCCTGAGGCGACGTTCTGGTTGATCTCCACACTCTTGCGGGTCACGATGCCGGCTACCGGAGCGACGATCTTGGTGTAGCTCAGGTTCAGCTTGGCCTGGGCCAACTGAGCGCGAGCCTGTTCCACCTGCGCCAGAGCGGCCTTGGCGCGGGCATTCTGGGCCGCAACCTGCTGCGGAGCGGTTTGAGCGTATTTCTGCTGGGCCTGGGACTGGGTTGCGCGCTCGCGGGCTACGCGGACTCCCTCGGCGGCAGCCTGCTGGCTGGCTTCGGCATCCGCAAGACCTGCCTTGGCGGCGTCGGCCGTGGCCACAGCTCCATCAAACTGCTGCTTGCTGATCACGTCCTTGGCCACCAGGGGTTTGTAGCGCTCCAGGTCGGCCTGGGCCTTGGTGTTGTTGGCGCGGGCCTGGGCCACGCGGGCGTGGGCGGCTTCCAACTGCTTTTGCGCTTGCTCAATGCCGGCATGGGCGCTCACCACATCGGCGTCGGCCGAACGCAGGTTGCTGCCCACATTCACGGTGGTGATGGGTACGGCAACGTGCGCGGCCGCGGCATTGGCTTCCGCCGTGTCCAGTGCAGCCTGGGCGTTGTCGACGGCAATCTGATAGTCAGCCGTGTCGAGCTCGGCAATCACATCGCCGGCATTCACCTGCTGATTTTCCTTCACATTCACCTTCACCACATGACCGTTGACGCGTGCGCTCACCTGAATCAGGTGGCCGGAAATCTGCGCGTCGTCGGTATCTTCGGTGAAGGTCGAGTGCCACCAGAGGCCGGCGGCAACCAGAGCCACAACCACCAGCACGGCCACAATGATGACCCGGCGGCGGCCCTGCGGCTGCTCAACTGCGGTCTCGTCGATGGCTTCGGCATTTGCCGGGTTTGGGTTTTGATCCGCCACGATTACTTTCCTCCCAAATAAGTCTTGTAATGGCCGCCAGCGCCCAGAGCACGGGCCAGACTGAGCTTGGCCATGTTGTGCCGGTAAAGGCTGGCAACGTACTGGTCGTTGGCCTGGGCCACCGACTGTTGGGCCTGGCTCACGGCCAGGTTGTCACTTACTCCGTTGGCATAGCGCTGCTGCGCTTCCTTCAGAACTTCCGTGGCCAGCTCCACGCTGGAGCGGGCCGTTTCCACCATCTTCTGGGCAGAGGCAATGTCGAGCAGGGCATCGCGGACATCGGCTTCCACCTGCGCCTGCGCATCGCTCTTTTTGGCTTCGGCAATATTGAGCTGGGCCTGAGCCTGGTCTGCGGCTCCGCGCAGGGCATATTCGCGGAACACAGGAACCGAGAGCGTGCCGGCTGCCGAGCCGGTGCCATGCGAGTGGGAGAGGGTTGCGCCAATGTCGCCGTAGTCGCCGGTAAAGCGCACGGTGGGCAGCCGTTCGGCGGTAGCGGCCTTGCGCTGTTCGCGCGCGGCCAGCACCTGCTCCACGGCCGCGGCCAGATCCTTGCGGTTGGCCTTGGCGTCGCGGATGGCGGCATCGGTATCGAGACTGTCGTAAACAGAGTAGGGAGCCTTATCCGAGAGCAGAATCGGCTGGGCCAGGGGCAGGCCGATGGTACGGGCCAGGGCCAGCTTGTCCTTCTCCAGCGCGTTGGCTGCCACAATCCGCTGCTGCTCCAGGCTTTGCAGATCAACCCGGGCACGCAGCTCATCGAGCAGCGGCGCCGTGCCTGCTTCGTGATTGGCTTGGGCCTGGTCGAGCGAGACCTTCGCGGTTGCCACTTGGGCTTCCACGCTGGCCAGACGGGTTTCATCGGCCAGAACCAGCAGGTAGGCATTGCCCACGGTCAGCACCACCAGTTCCCGCGCATCGTCGGCGGTCAACTGGGCAGCGGCAAAATTGTGGCGTGCAGCCAAGTAGTTGCGCAACGAAGCCACGTCCACCAGCGCCATATCGAGTGAGGCGCGGATGTCCGTGTAGCCGAAAGGCCCCAGCACGGTAGGAAAGCCCGACATGCGCATGCCCTGCGCAGGAAGGTCAATCTGTACCACGGTCTCCGATGCTTTCAGGTTGACGGTGGGCAACAGCGCCTGGAGCTGGCTCAGCCGCTGACCGCGTGCGGCGGCCAACTGCTGGGAGCTGAGGATGATGCCCAGATTGTTTTTCAGTCCGCGGGCAATGGCGTCGTCCAGCGAGAGCTCCAGCACCTGGCTGGTGGCCTCGCCCACGGCGACACTGCCCTGGAAAGGATTTGCCGTTTGCGCGGTTGCGCTGCCGGCAGCCGCAAACGCCATTCCGAGCACAGACCCGGCGGCAAGGGCACAAAACACGCGTTTTCTTCGAGATATCAACGGATCAACCTTGTTCCTGTTCGAGAACCCGACGTAAAGGACGAGCACATCCTACGGATGCATCGCGCCCGGAGGTGGATTCTTAAATAGATTGTATCGAAATTCCCTCGCTGCGTATTGTTGCCCGTCTCGCGGGCGTACTACGGTAGACGCGCGAACGCTCCGACAAGATTCATTCCGGCTGGGGAATTTAAAGGAAAGGCAAACAAAACAAATGGGATGGATGAATTACTGGGGGAGCAGTGAACCTGTCTCCCTCTTCTTGTTTGGGGAGCCCGGAAGTTGAAAGCCGCCCCTGGGGGCGGCTCGTGGCGGACTAGAAGAACATGTCTTTTTCGTCTGCGGTGGGTTGCTGAGCCGGTGGAGGCGGTTGCGGAGATTCGGCCGCATGCGGACGCATGGACTCTATCACCGATTTGGCCGAAGCCAGGATCGTGTTCAACTGGCGGACGGGCTTGGCCACGGCTTCTGTGACAAAGTTGGTTGCCCGGTCCACGGCATCGAAAACAGTGGTCACCATATGGTCCAGCCGGGCGGTCTGGTGGCGAATCTTGTCCAGCGCTTCGGTGGCCGAAGCCTGGATGTCGGCGGTTTGGGTGCGCAGGCCGTGGGCCATGGCAGCCAGATCAACAGCCGTGTCTTCAAGGCGCGGCGCCACGCGTTTGAACAGTTCGCGCGTGTTGTAGATGACCGGCATTGCGGCCGAGCGTATATCTTCGAGCTGCTCTTTGACGGAACTGGCGGTTCTGCGAACAACGATGAAGACGGCAAACAGCAGGATGGTCTGGCCGAGAATCGCCAGAGTCACCACCGCGAGAATCGCAAGCAGAATGGTCTGATTGTCGAGGTTAGGCATGCGGGAAGCCTCGCGCTGGGCGTGCAACATCGGTGCCACGGGCGTCTCAATCGCATTTGCCACAAGCAAAATCGATGAGAGGAACGTCCACCGCCCAGGACGGTTGACGCCGTGTGTGACGCGACCGCCACGGCAGGTTAAAGAGCGGCACAGAACGGGACTGTGCCGCTCGAGCTTAGTATTCTTTGATGTCCGTGGGGTTGATCGGCGCGCGGCTAGGATCGACAGTTGCGCTTACGCGGCTGGTCTGCTCGCTCACCAGATGCTTGCCCCGCTCCACAAATTCTTCCCACTGTGCGCGGCCACGATCAACAGCCTCGCGGCCCTTTTCCACATACTCGGCCACTTGCTGTTTGCTCTTGTCCACGAACGCGCTGACTTCCTCGGCGGCCTGCTTGGTGCGGTTGCGCAGGTATTCCGAACCTTCGCGCGCGCCATTCGCCAAGTCCTCCCGTGTCTCGCGACCACTTTTGGGCGCATAGAGGATGCCAACCAGGGCGCCTACTCCGAGACCGGCCAGAAACCATGCCAATCCGTACGACTTGTTCTCCTCTGCCATGATGAAGACTCTCCTTTCGCTCGACTTGAAGGACTGCCTGAGCGTAACAAATCTGCACACCGTACCGCAAATAGCGCAAGGTACGTATCCGCTTCACTCTACACCAAGTTGACGATCCAGGAAAACGTTGTTTTCCGGGCCGCGTTCTTATCGAGCTTAGATGCGGTGCGAGGCCAGGATGCTCACTGAATTTGAGAGAAAGAAAAAAGGCAGAGGACGGAGCCTCTGCCTTTTTCTTGGATATGCGTCCGGCAAGCGGCCGGAAGAAGGTCTGAGCCTGGGGAAGTGTTCAGGCCGTGACCAGCGAGCCGAGCTTTTCGCCCATCACGACGCGCTTGATGTTGCCGTTTTCGTTCATGTTGAAGACCACCATGGGCAGGTTGTTGTCCTTGCACAGGCTGACGGCGGTCAGGTCCATCACCTTCAGTCCCTGCTTGAGGATTTCCATATAAGTGATCTGCTCGTACTTGACCGCGTCGGCGACCTTCATGGGATCGGCGTTGTAGATGCCGCCCACCTTGGTGCCCTTCAGCAGGACGTCGGCCTTGATCTCCATGGCGCGGAGGCTGGCCGCCGTGTCGGTGGAGAAGAATGGGTTACCGGTGCCGGCTGCAAAGATCACCATGCGGCCCTTTTCAAGGTGCCGTACGGCCCGCCGCCGGATATAGGGTTCGGCGAGCTGGTTCATCTGGACCGCGGTCATCACCCGGCACTGCACGCCACGCTGTTCCATGGCGTCCTGCAGGGCAATGGCGTTGATGACGGTGGCCAGCATGCCCATGCTGTCGGCTGAAACTCGATCCATCTCCTCAGCCTGTGCCGACAAGCCACGGAAAATGTTGCCGCCACCGACGACCACGCCAATCTGGACACCCAGAGCGTGCACCTCGGCCAGCTCAGCAGCAATCTCTGCCACTTTGTCTGCTTCCAACCCGAAGCCGCGAGTGCCGGCCAGGGCTTCCCCTGAGAGTTTGAGAACAATCCGTTTATACATGCCGATCCCAAGTATCGCACATCGGGACTCGAAAAATATTTCTGCTACTGCATGTAACAATCTTGTTCGCTGCCCGCGTCCCAAGCTGTTGAAGCGCACCGGCAGGGAATCATCCGCTCTTTTTCTCGGTTTGGTGAGCTTGGGCAGGGCTTTAGCGCATCTTATTCCGCTTCCCGCGTGGTTTGCGGGCCGTTACAGTAACGGTCACCAGCCATACGGGTTATAACGATGCGCGGAGTCCTGCCTGATCGAAATCAGCCCACGCTGCGTCCTCATCCTGCCGTGGGTTGTACCGGGTGTCGAACGCTTCTGGCCCGGAGCGCGACTGCCTGGTTTGGAGCCGGAGCGGCAAGCCCAATGCCGCCTCCGGTTCCGCGTACTTTATCCCATTTCTGTAAATTTCCATCCCTGGTTCCCGATTCCGAAGCTGCCATCATTATTCTCTCGCTTCGGGAACCTGATGATCTGTTCTTTGTGTTTCGCCGTCTTATCTACATCGTTGCCGACCTAGACTGAGTCGGTTCGGGTTTTTTCCGATCGAGAAAGGCCTGCCATCATGCTCGTTCAAACGCAATCGAAAGGCCGCGGCCTCATGGGATTGCACGTCGGTGACAACAACGTCCGGCGCTACTTCTCCCGCGAGCTGCCCGTGATTGAACTTCAACTGGACCATCTGGAGATCCAATGCGGTCTGGATGAGAAGTTCTGGGACGGCGAAGCGGACATCTTTGACCCGCGTCTCTGTGCCTGGCTGGAGTCAAAAAACTATCACGAATCCGGTCGTCACACGCCGGTTCCCCTGGCCTTGATTCCCTCTGGCCCCAACAGCTTCCGTCTCCGGCCGCTGGCCAAGTCCGAATATAACCAGAAGGTCCAAGCTCTGGTACAAGCCTAAAATCCATCCGCATCGTGCGGATGCGCTTCGCAGCACGCCCCACCCTTCGCGCAATTCAGGCAGGGTGGGGCGTTTTGCATTGGAAGCCATATCCGGTGCTTGCTCCCATCTGGGCAGTGATCATCTGGGGCAGCAAAATCCTGCTGCCGGCAGCGCTGCTTCATGCCCGGGTTGATATCCTCAAAGGGATATGACCACCGATTCCCTTGAGTCCCTGATTGAACGTTTTTTTGCTGCCGGTCCGGCTGCCGTAGGAGATCCGGCCGCCCTTGAAGCTTTTCTTGCTCTGCGCGCCGCGCTGGAGCGGGGCGAGATTCGCTCGGCTTCTCCCGACGCCACGGCTCCTACGGGATGGCTCGTCAACGCCTGGGTCAAGCGTGGCATCCTGCTGGGCTTCCGTTTGGGCGCGCTTGCGGAGTTGCCGGCTCCGGGCCTCTCGTTTGTCGACAAGGTTACTTACCCGGCACGCACCTTTACGGTGGCTGACGGCGTGCGCATTGTGCCCGGCGGCAGTTCGGTGCGCTCCGGCGCTTATCTGGCCAAGTCGGTGGTGTGCATGCCGCCCATGTATGTGAATGCCGGCGCCTATATCGACGAAGGCACCATGGTGGACTCACATGCGTTGGTGGGCAGTTGCGCGCAGATCGGCAAGCGCGTGCACCTTTCAGCCGCGGCCCAGATTGGCGGTGTTCTGGAGCCGGTAAACGCCAGCCCGGTGGTGATTGAAGACGATGTGATGGTGGGCGGCAATACCGGAGTTTACGAGGGAGCCATTGTGCGCAAGGGCGCGGTGCTGGCTCCGGGTACGATCTTGACCCGCGGCACACCGGTCTACGATCTGGTGAAGGACGTTGTGATCAAGGCTACGGCCGAGATGCCGCTGATCATTCCGGAGAATGCAGTGGTGGTGCCGGGTTCGCGCGCGGTGACGCGTGGCAAAGGGCAGGAATGGGGACTGGGGCTCTACGCTCCGGTGATCGTCAAGTATCGTGACGGCAAAACCGATCTGGCCACCACGCTGGAAGATCTGCTGCGTTAGAGCGGTTTCAGGATAGGTATACCCAATCCGACTGCTTCCGATGCCGCCCCTCCTTGGGGTCGCGGCGACTGAGCAGCTTCACTTCGTGGGTACAGCAATCCTGACACCGCTATGGCGCGGGCTTCCTCTATATATAGTTGCAACGATCGATTGCCCGGAGCGCGTACAAGCGTGTTCCGGGCATTGGTTTTTCTGTAGTCCTTTCCGTGTTCTCTGAAAACCGCATGCGCAAAGATTTGCGTGTTGAAACCTCATGGCAGCGCGGCGTTTCTGCCGAGAAGCCTTCTCCCAGCACACCTCTATTTAGGTGCTTCTAAATGTGGGACGGTGGCGCGCTGCGTGGGAGTAGCCGTAATCCTCCGAACGGCTGGTTGGAGCGCGCGGCCGCGCAACAGGCCATCCTGATTACATTTGCGCAGAAATCTGAATAAGTGGTTGAAGCCCGCCAGGAGCGTGTGATTGCAATCACGACTTGCCCTATTGCGCCGGTGGTAGAGTTCCGGTGACAATTTTCCCGGTCGGAAAGAGGTCGCGTTCCGTTGCCGTCCGATATACGGCTTCAAACCAAAGTTGGGAGGATCTGTGACTGTACTGAATTGGATGGGAAATATTCTGAAGCGGCGCTCCACGATGATTGCTGCCCTCGTGACCCTGCTGCTTCCCGCATTTGCCAGCGCGGAAGAAGCCGGTGGCGAAGCCAGCCTGAAGCTGCCGGATCTGTCGGTCGTGAATCATTTCGGCTTGAACGGACCAGCCCTGTTGATGATCGGGTTGCTTTTCTGCGTGTGCGGCCTGATCTTTGGCCTGACAATTTTTGTGCAGTTGCGGAATCTCCCGGTGCATCGCTCGATGCGCGAGATGTCGGAACTGATTTACGAGACCTGCAAGACGTATCTGGTGACGCAGGGTAAGTTCATCCTGCTGCTCTGGGTCTTTATTGCCGTGATCATTTCCCTCTACTTTGGCGTTCTGTCGCCGGTGGGGAATGTGGCTGTGACGTTGCCGATCATTCTGGTTTTCAGTCTGGTGGGTATTGCGGGCAGCTATGGCGTGGCGTGGTTCGGCATTCGCGTGAACACTTTTGCCAACTCCCGCACGGCCTTTGCCGGCCTGCGTGGCAAGCCCTATCCGGTGTATGCGATTCCGCTGAAGGCTGGCATGAGCATTGGCATGATGCTGATCTCCGTCGAGCTGCTGATCATGCTGACCATTCTGCTAGTGGTGCCGAAGGAGTATGCCGGCCCATGCTTCATCGGCTTTGCCATTGGCGAGTCGCTGGGCGCCGCTGCTCTGCGTATTGCAGGTGGCATCTTTACCAAGATTGCCGATATCGGTTCGGACCTGATGAAGATCGTCTTCAAGATCAAGGAAGACGACGCGCGCAACCCGGGCGTGATTGCCGATTGCACGGGTGACAATGCGGGCGACTCGGTTGGACCCTCGGCTGACGGCTTTGAGACCTACGGCGTAACGGGCGTGGCTCTGATCACCTTCATCCTGCTGGCGGTAAAGGATCCGGCCACACAGGCGGAACTGCTGGTGTGGATCTTCGTGATGCGCGTGGCCATGCTGCTGTCGAGCTCGGCGGCGTATTTCCTGAACAGCATCATTGCGAAGGCCAAGTACGGCAACTCCGATGAGATGGACTTTGAATCTCCGCTGACCTCGCTGGTCTGGATCACTTCGATTGTCTCGATCATCCTGACCTACGTGGTTTCTTACCTGATGATTCCCAACCTCAACGGCGATCCCACGCTGTGGTGGAAGCTGGCATCGATCATCTCGTGTGGAACCCTGGCCGGCGCTTTGATTCCCGAACTGGTGAAGGTTTTCACTTCCACCAATTCCGCGCACGTGCAGGAAGTGGTGACCAGCGCCAAGGAAGGCGGCGCATCTCTGGGAATTCTGTCCGGCTTTGTAGCGGGCAACTTCTCGGGCTATTGGCTGGGATTGAGCATGGTTGCTCTGATGGGCCTGGGCTACTACTTCAGCATGATGGGCGGCTCCATGGATACCATCATGTTGGCGCCCGCGGTGTTCGCGTTCGGTCTGGTGGCCTTTGGCTTCCTGGGCATGGGTCCTGTGACGATCGCGGTGGATTCCTACGGTCCGGTGACGGACAACGCGCAGTCAGTGTATGAGCTCTCGCTGATTGAGAACGTGCCGAACATCGAAGCCGAGTTGAAGAAGGACTTCGGCATCGACGCCAACTTTGAGCGCTGCAAGCATCTGCTGGAAGCCAACGACGGCGCCGGCAACACCTTCAAGGCGACGGCCAAACCGGTGCTGATTGGAACTGCCGTGGTGGGCGCAACCACTATGACCTTCTCCATCATCATGGCTCTGACCCATGGCTTGACCGTGAATGTGGCGAATCTCTCCCTGCTGCATGCACCGTTCATGCTGGGCATGATCTGCGGCGGAGCCGTCATCTACTGGTTCACAGGCGCTTCCACCCAGGCCGTGACCACAGGTGCGTACCGCGCGGTGGAGTTCATCAAGGCCAACATCAAGCTGGAAGGCGTTGAGAAGGCCTCGGTGACCGACTCGAAGAAGGTGGTCGAGATCTGCACCCAGTATGCGCAGAAGGGCATGTTCAACATCTTCCTGGCGGTCTTCTTTGCTACCTTGTCCTTCGCCTTCATGGAGCCGTTCCTGTTCATCGGCTACTTGTTTGCGCTGGCCATCTTCGGTTTGTACCAGGCCATCTTCATGGCCAACGCCGGCGGCGCATGGGACAACGCGAAGAAGGTTGTGGAAGTGGACCTGAAGATGAAGGGCACGCCGCTGCATGATGCCTGCGTGGTGGGCGATACGGTGGGCGATCCGTTCAAGGACACCAGCTCGGTGGCCATGAACCCGATCATCAAGTTCGCCACCCTGTTCGGCCTTCTGGCAGTGCAACTGGCTGTCAAGCTGACCGGCGAGAACGCTATGCTGGCGCACGTGCTAACGGTGGTCTTCTTTATCATCTCTGCGTTCTTCGTATGGCGGTCGTTCTACGGCATGCGGATCGAAATCAAGAAAGCGGAGTAATTCAGGACCGGGGGCGGCTTGTCTGTCCCCGATCATAAGACGGGTCCTGTCTCCATGGATGTGGAGGCAGGACCTTTGCTTTTGATGGCGTTTTTTGCTGAACCTCTGCCGGCACTCCTCCCTGTTGGCAGGCGGAAGGCAAGGCTTGTCTCCAGGATGGAGAACCTTCAAGGACCCCGTAGCTCTTTGAGCTGCGGGGCCGTTGTGCGTAAGGGGCAGGAGAAGCCTGCGCGGAGGCTAAAAGGATCCCATCCCCTGCCTGCAAGGTGACGCGGACGCTCTACTGGCCCTGGAGTGCGATGGGCAGGCATTTGTGCGGAAGAGGCTGGCCTCCAGAAAAGCTGAGCGGCGTGAGCGACGCCGGACCGGGTGTTTTGAGCGGATTGTGGTGACGGCACGATGGGCCGTGAGGTTTTTGGCGCCAGATCTTTATCTCTGCGGATGTGTCCCGGGTTATCCACCGGGAGCACGGTTTTCCACTCA
>Ga0207800_1000325_pt1 | contig 14347 bp, 14 predicted proteins | sample LuqExpMetageno11_FD_187769 | JGI IMG/M metagenome (GOLD analysis project Ga0207800, IMG submission 187769) | Tropical forest soil microbial communities from Luquillo Experimental Forest, Puerto Rico - Sample 11 (SPAdes) | ecosystem: Environmental > Terrestrial > Soil > Tropical forest ...
GTACATGCTGTGCTTCTGGAAAACGTAAACTGCACTGAAAAAGGAGCTGAGGAAGCCTGTCATAACTCCCTGAATGCTGCACTTGATTATAACGAAAAGTCCCTCGCACCTTTTGACGGGATTGATATCTACGTAAACTCCTCCGCCTTGGAAGGTCCTGATAAAAGCATAATCGATTACAGGAGACTGTTTGAAACAGCCAGTAAAGAGGCTGGAGAGAATGTAACTATTTCAGCAATCCTTCCGCTTAATTATACTGCATCGCAGATCAAAGAAATTGCTCCTTTTGTCGATTCCTTTATAATTAGGGCTTATCCTAGCAAAACCGGGGATATGAATTCTGTTTCATATATTGTTGATGCCGTTGCCTCCGAGATGGGAGAGATCAGAAGTATAGGTTCAAAAGGAATAATAGAGGTCTCCGTAGAAGAAGACTTTCTAGATAAATTTTCAATACAGAAACTTTTTGCCGGCCTCGCAGATTATTATTCAGGTGATTCAACTTTTTTAGGAATTTCGATTTCTAACTATAGTACATATACAGTATTACCTTGGGCGGGACCCGAAAAAAAAGAGTTTCCGATTTCTGGATTTAAGGCTTTTTCGGTTCTTCTTGCAGCGCTTGGAGCCTTCGCTCTTTTAAAAGTTAAGAAAAATTAAATTAACGAGATCGAATCAAAGGAAACTAACTTTAAGAAACATATATCATATACGAGAAAAAGCAGGAAAAAGTTAAAAAGATAATTTTCTTTTTTCTTGTTTCTTAATTTCTTTTTTACTCTTGCCTTTTCCTTTCTCCTTTCCTTCTCCTTACTATATTCCTTCTTAATCTTTCTACCTGATTTTCACAAAAACTTAATTATTTTTTTTACCAAGAGAAACTTTTTTATGTTTATTGGTCATTTATACTTTTGTTATCCTGTTTGAAATTCTAACTTCTTAAACACTTAAAGGGGGCCTTATCTTTAAAATTCTTGGATTGGTGGGTAGTCCTAATATCAATGGAAACACTGCAAAGCTTGTAAACGCAATTCTCGACGGAGCTGCCGAAAACGGTGCCGAAAAAGTAATTTACAATATAGCTTCTCTAAATATCAAAGGTTGTGATGCCTGTGGCAGGTGTCAGGAATCTGGCTGCTGTCTGATAGACGACAATATGCAGGAAATTTATCGAGAAATCGAGATTGCCGATGCTGTTATACTTGGCTCTCCTGTTTATATGTGGCAGATGACTGCCCAAACTAAACTCTTAGTTGACCGTCTGACAGCCTTTTTAAAACCTAACTTTTCGAGTAGGCTTGATAATAAAAAACTGATTCTCGTCTTTTCCCAGGGTAGCTCAGACAGGGATGCCTTCAAACCATATTTTGAATACACAGCTGGCCTTCTTTACTATCTCGGCTTTGATGTCCTGGAAACCGTTATTGCGGCTGGGACGGACAAACTTGAAGTTTCCTTCAGGTCCAGCCTGCTTGAAAAAGCAAGAGAACTTGGAAAATTGGTTTCGACTTCTCATTTGTCTGGTCCTGAGTTTAGAAGATCCGAGTCAAGTCTGACTTCTCCTCTTTGATTCTTCCCTTATTTCCTTTTATTTTTGCTTTCACTTCTTTAAAACTTATTTCACTTCTTTAAATCGTTTTTAGTCTTTTAAACCTCAAGGAATTCATCTGGATATTCTACAATCCCGCCAGCCCCTTCAGGCCCTCCTTCTTTTAATTCCAGCTCCATAAATGCTTCAGTCGGTGCGTTGAAAGGATCTGTGATTTTCCAATTATTTGCCTGTCTAAACCCAAATTTCGGATAATATTCAGGAGTTTCTAGGACTATTATGGAATTATATTCCAGCCGACTGCAAACTTTGATTCCTGCTTTTATAAGTTTTCTTCCTATTTCGTGCCTCTGGAATTAAGGCAAAACTGCAACCTGCGCAAGTAAGATCATTAATCAATTTTTGATAGTGACTGATGCATTATCTATTCATTTTCAATTATTGGCTCGTTTCCGAATTATAATTTATTTTCCTGATTCGAAAAATAGTAATATTTCCGAAACAACTAACTTATGCATAGGGGGTTTAGAACTGACACAGAAAGAAATTGAAAAATCTGAAGAAGAATGGAAAAAGGTCCTCACACCTGAGCAATATCATGTTCTGCGGCAGAAAGGTACAGAAAGGCCTTTTTCTGGGAACCTGTACTATAATAAGGAAAAAGGAGTTTACACCTGTGCTGCCTGCGGGCAGGAGCTTTTTTCTTCAAAGACCAAATTTGAGTCTGGATCCGGCTGGCCAAGTTTCTATGATGTGATTTCGAGTGATAGGGTAAGGCTCAAAGAAGACACCAGTTATTTCATGAATAGGATCGAAGTAGTGTGTTCCCGATGTGGAAGCCATCTAGGTCATGTTTTTGAAGACGGACCTGCACCAACCGGGAAACGCTACTGTATTAACTCCATTTCTCTTAATTTCAAGAACGAAGAAGAAAAAGGCAAGAAAAACAAAGAAGGAAAATAAGAAGTTTTTTGCTCAAGCACAACCGTTGAGCCACAACCGTTGCGCCGGTTGATCACGCCGACCATGTCGTTGCTGGGGTTTTCGCTCAAGCCTTTTTTCAAAAGGCTTGTGTCAAAATATCAGACTATCACACAACCTAAAGCATGTCTATATAGAGATTTTAATAAACTTCAATTTTCACAATATTTATTATAGATTATAACAATCTATTAAATCGATGTTAAAAGCAATAATTTTTGATGTAGATGGCGTCCTCGTAGACTCTATGCGTTTCCAGGCTGATGCCTGGGTTGAGGTTTTCAGGGAAATTGGTATTAGCATCAAAAGGGAAGATATTTACGAACTCGAAGGCTCAAACAATAAGAGATTAATCGAATCAATTTTCGAAAAGGTTGGGAAAGAGCCTGAACCTTGGCATTTAGAACAACTGCCTGAAAAGAAGCTTGAAGTTCTTGATTTTGATCAAATAAAGCCCTTTAAAGGCATTCTTGATTGCCTTAAGGATCTGAAACGATACTTCAAGCTAGCAATGGTTTCTGGATCTCATGCAGATACCGTAAATAAAGTTGTGAGTAAATTTTTTTCAAACTATTTTGATGTTGTAATTTCCGGAAGTGATCTTGAGCGTGGGAAACCCGATCCCGATCCTTACCTTGAAGCTCTTGAGAAGCTCGATCTAACAAAAAACGAGTGTATAGTAGTTGAAAACGCACCTCTCGGAATAACTGCCGCCAAAAGGGCTGGGCTTTACTGTGTTGCGGTTGCAAGCATGCTTAAGCCTGAAGAGTTACAGAATGCAGATCTTGTGTTCAATGATCATCCTGCTCTTCTTGATTATCTAAAGGGTCTCATTCCAGAATAATCACGAGTTGCCATAACTAGGAACTTTCCCCTTTAAGGATTCTTGTGGTAAATAGGAAAGGAAGTAACATGGGGGAGCTATTTTAACTCCTTACTGATTGCACGGTTTTTTGGTCTGTTCGTATATTTTTTTGTCCCACGCTACAATTTATTGATATCTCCCCATCTATATATATTTTTCTTTTTTTCTATTAATTATCTCTTTAACTATTGTCTTTTTCCTCTAAAAATATATTTTACTTCTCCAATTTCATTCCTACTATTTTTGACCTGGTTTATTTTTTATGGACAAAAAGGGAATTGTTTTTCAACCTTTTCAAGAGGGAGAACTTACAAAATTGTAATTTCCTAAGGTGTAGTCGTCTTCCTGTTCCCATAACCTGGACTGAAAAGTACATGGACATAAAAGAAGAAGACCGGAAAACAAAAATTATACAAAAACAAGGGTTAAAACAACGAAAATTATCAAAAAATTTGTAGATTCAATACGAATTTAAAAAAGAGAAACGGAGAGGTTCGGCTTAGAGGCCGTAGTTCTCCGGAAGGAATACTTTAATTTCATTCTTGTATTTTGTAAGGCTGTCGTCCATGAACTTGTCCATGTCATCTGGAAGAGCATCAAGGGTTGCCTTTGCGTCTGCAAGGGCGTTGGCTTCGAACCTAGAGAGTTCGAGCTTGCCGGCTGCACCTTCGTTGACGATGTTGCAGCATTCGATTGCGGCGTTCTTTGCTCTGAGGTAGATGTTGTCTCCGTCCTTGACAATTGCCTGACCTACTCTGTATGCGTTGTCGTATGCAAGCACATAGGCCTGTGGGTCTCTGTATCTGTCAGAGAGCATAAGAAGGTCCCTGAGAACTTTGTCGTTCTTGGTTTCAAGAGCAGTGTTCATAAGGGCGCAGTCATATGCAAGAGACTCAGCCCAGCACTGGACAGTTGTACCGCCGAACTCACCATGGTACTCAACAGACTCGTTGGACCAGCAGTCACAGCACTCCATGATCAGGTTACCCATAACATCAGAGTGAGCGCAGGTGGAGGTCTTACCTTCTGTGGTCATTGGCATACCGGTGATGGCTTTAACAATGACGTTTTCATATCCACAGTCTTTTCCAGGGCCTACTGCACCTGATTCGTATGCAACGAGGGATCTTGGCGCAGAGATTGCTCTTGCGAGAACTGCAATGGTGTGGGCGAGGTTCTTGTTGAGAAGTCCGCCGCCAATGAACATTGCGGTGTTTGCCTGAGCACAGTCAGTGTCACCTGCGGAAACAGTGCCGGTCTTCTTTGCAATCTTGGAGATGTCGGTCCAGATCATTTCCATGTCAATGGAGCCGAGACAGCCAATTGCGTAGAGCATACCAGCGATATCATTTCTGAGAATTGCATAGTCGAAAACTTCCTTACCACCCATGCTCTCTACGGAAAGCAGGTCTGCGCCAGCCTTGGCACATTCTTCGAAGGCTTCAAGGAAGACAGAGTATTTGTCGCCTCTGAGCTGCATGAATTCTCTGTTCTCACGGATGTCACCAATGGTGTGGCGGAGTGCGCACTTTATACCATATTCATCATGGTACTTCTCCATAATGGTTTTCTGGGCGTGTGCAACTTCTGCTCCCCAGGAGGGGTTGTTGGACATCTGCTGAACGTGTTCGGTTTCAAGGATAACTGCTGGGAAACCGACCTGAACCATTCTCTCCATAATGTCAGTGGTGATCCTCTCGTATTCCCTTACGAGCTTTTCCTTGGATGCACCAGCTTCAGGTCTCGGGGCATAGTTAATTTCAGGAATTGTGTAACCTGCACCGATCTCGAGGCCGAGGCCTGCCTTTACAGGGTACTTGGCTACGCCGAAAGTCATTTCGTCTGCGCTTGCGTATGCCATTGAAGTGTATCTTTTTGCTGCCATTTAACTCACCTCAGTGCTTGTGGAATTTCTCTCTTAGTTCTAAGACATCTGTAGTACCTGCAAGGATTGCGTCAGCAATCTTGGGGGCATCAGCGGCTTCTTCTCCATATACACCAAGTGCAAACTGGGATACAAAGTCCTGATTAACTGCGCCGCCACCGCATACGAATGGAATCTTCACTCCATTTTCAAGGAGCTTGTCATTAACATCCTTGAATGCGTACATGGTGGTGGTCATGAGGGCAGTACCTGTGAGCATTAATGGGTTCTCTTTCTTAACTGCGGTGAGAACTTCTTCTGCAGGTACGTCTCTTCCAAGGTCGACTACATTGAAGCCATTTGCCCTGAGAAGAGCGGTAACGATGTTCTTTCCAATGTCGTGAACGTCACCCTCTGCGACGTGGCAGACAATGGTTCCTTTGGTTTTTGGAGCAGCTCCAGAGTTTTCCTTACAATACTCGATACCTTCAAGCATGGCATCAGCAGACATCATGACGTTGGGGAGGAAAATTACACCTTCGTCATAAAGTCTTATGACAACTCCCATACCGACCATGAGAGCGTCATCGATAAGAGCAATTGGGTCCTTGCCAGCATCGATTGCTGCCTGGAGACCCTCGATAACGTCATCTTCTTCTCCTTCAAAGATGGCCTTTGCGATGGGGTAAATTAGTTCGTCTTTTGGATAGAGCTCTTCTGCGGCTTCTTCAGGCGTCATTGCCTTTTCCAGAGCCACGTTGTATCTAGTTAATACCCTTTTCAGACTTGCCTCTGTAAAGTCCAACATATTTCTAAACCTCCGTTTTAGTTTTTAGCAAAAAGGTCGCTACCGTCTCCGGGTCTGCAGTCCCGAATATATTCGGTCTCGTGAGGTCCCAGCTTTACTTCCGTGAAGACCTTTCTCTCGGGGGTATTCATCCCTGAAAAATCTGCAATTCACCCGTTCTAAAGGGTTAATCCTCCAGATTTTCCTCATTATCTACCAGCGAAAGAATTTCCTCCTTCTCACCGGAACTTTCCTTTTTGATGATTTGCGTGTCTGTTATTACTAGAAACGCTTATACAGTATAATTAGGGGAAATCCTCACATATACCATAACCGATGGAAATTTTTCCATGGTTTTTATAGATAAATATGATGTCTAAAATTTTGAGTCATTTTCCCAGCTTTCAACCTTGAAATTTTTGTCCTCTTTGCTCTTGATAACCAGCCCTTAATTTTTTAGGCATGATCCTTTTTAGTGCCCATATTTTTTGTAAGTGTGTAATTTTTGAACATCGTAAATATTGTTGAACAATGAGATTATTCAGATAAAGCCAATCAAAAATTTCAATGTTCATGCTGTACTTTCTCAGTTTTACATGACTTAATTACTCAGTTATTTAAGACGCTAACAACTTGAAAGTGTATCTAATGCTATCGTTTTCATTGAAATCTGAAATTTTTCTACAACTTTTCTAATTATTTTGTTCAAGTTCTCTCTCATTTAAAATTATTAATCCAAATCCTTTTATATAAATGAAAATATCAAATACCTCTAATATATGGCGCAAATGCTTTTTCCTATTCAGGTTACATCGAACCAGAATGGAACTCGAATTTTCCTCCGTCTTTGTGCGGAGATTTTAGTGTCAAGTGGTACAGATTATTTTATATTACATAAAAACGCGATAGAAGTGGTATGAATGCAACATGAGTTAATAGATGTCGTATTTCGTTCTCAGAAAAGAAGGGATTTCCTTTTACTCTTGGGAGAGAAACCTAGAACAATGGAAGAAATTAAGACACTCCTTGATGTTTCTCCCACAGCTATCTTACCCCAAATCAAAAGGCTTACAGACAGTGATCTCGTTATCCAAAAAAATGGCAGTTACGAATTGACAGATATGGGAGAACAGGTGTTTAAAAAAGTTCAATCCCTTGTCAATGTTCTTACTTTAATTGAAAAAAGCAATTACTGGATCGAACATGACCTAAGTGGAATTCCTAAGTATCTTCTCGACAGAATCGGAGATCTGAAGGATTGTAAGCTGGTTGAAGCCGATCCAAGTCAGATTTTTGAGCCTAGTACGGAGCTTTTGGAGTTTTTCTCCTCATCACGTTATCTTATGGCATTTTCATCCTTCTACAGGCCTGAATTCCTCCCCCTTTATACAAGGCTTGGAAGGTTGGATTCAGATGTTACTCTTATTTTCACTGAGTCGGTGCTCGAAAAAATTACGCACAATTATGAAAAGAAAATAAGGAAACTTGCTACACTGGAAAACACCGAACTTTTTGTCTGTAATGACGGGATAAAGCTGGCTGAACTTATGGTCTCAGATCATGGGATGATGATTTCTCTCTTTGACAGTAACGGGAGGTTCTATTATGATTATATGATCTGTTCCGAACCTGAAGCTGTAAACTGGGCAAAGGAGCTTTTTGAGTTTTACAAATCAAGATCCTGGCAGATCGAGAACGAGGAATGCATTGACAGTTTTATTTGTACGACTGAGAATGAAACTTTTCCAGAATCTATGCTGTTCAGCCTGCACTAATATATGAAGGCAATTTGTTAGGTAGCTTGTACAGAACTAGATTTTTTGAATCAAATTCCCCAACTAAACTCCATATCTTACTCAAGAATTCCTTTCCGGAGGTTAAATTGAATGAGCATGGAACTGCAATTAATAGATACAATTTTTTTTTCGGATAAAAGGAAAAATTTGCTTTTACTCCTGAATGACGGTCCAAAAACAATTGAAGAAATCAAGACAGAACTTGAAGTCAGTTCCAGTCCTATAATGGCTCAGATTCGCATTTTGCTCAAGGAGGGGCTGCTTGTCCAAAAAGGAGATGACTATGAGCTCTCGATAAAGGGAAAGCTAATTGTTCCGAAAATGAAGCCTCTTCTTTCCACTTTCCAAGTTTTTGATGAAAATCACGATTACTGGGCAAGACAAAATTTGCAGATTCTTCCTCCCCACCTGTTGGACAGGATCGGAGAGCTTGGAAGCTGTAAGGAGCTTATACCTGATAGAACCCATGTTTTTGATTACCCTCCTGAAATTATGGATCCTCTTTACAGGTCAAAAACAGTTATGGAAATCTCTTCATTTTTCCGTCCTGGATATCCAAACCTCTATCTGGATCTTGCAAAAAAAGGTATTGAAGTCTCTCTTGTTTTGGAAAGACCAATCTCTGAGAAATTAATTTCTGATTTTCGGGCAGAGGTAGAAGAGTTCTTAAATTTAAAAAATACGAGCCTTTTTGTCTGCGAGAATAAAATTGAGCTTGCTTCCAGCATTGTTACCGATCGTTTCATCTCAATATCCATGATTTCTAAAGAGGGAAGATACTATAATCATGAAATGGTAAGCTTTGAGAAAAGTGCCCTTACCTGGGGGCAAGAACTTTTTAATTATTATAAAAATATGTCCGAACCGATAACCCAAATTTAATTTTTAACCTATTTGATTTTTCGTTTCCAAAGTTTGAAATAATCTTAAGTTCCACTTTTCTTAAGCAATGAAAAAGCAAGGTTTTCCAGCAGTCATTGACGAAAATACTGAAATTCTGATTTTAGGATCTCTTCCGGGAGACGTGTCTATTAGGAAGCACCAATATTATGGGCATCCGGGCAATGATTTCTGGAGATTACTCGGTAGTATTATCGGAGAAGATCTTCAGTCTATGAATTATCAAAACCGGCTTGAGACCCTAAAACGTAATAAAATAGGGCTGTGGGATGTATTTAGAGCCGGAAAAAGAGAAGGAAGTGAGGATGCAAAGATAAAAGACGAAGAGATAAATCAATTTTCGATGCTTAAAGAAATATCCCCTTCCCTGAAGCTTGTTCTTTTTAATGGCAAGAAATCCGGAGAATATGAACCTATTCTAAAGATGATGGGGTATGAAACAAAAGTCCTTCCCTCTTCAAGCGGAGCTAACCGTCGATCCCTAAAAAAGAGAAAATCAGAATGGGAAGCAGCTTTCAAGCGTTAATAAACTCTCTCTTACTCCCCTCTCTCCTACTCTTGTACATTTCGAGTTTTATTTATATGTACTTTTTATTTACATATGGTTTCTAATATTGTAACTCCGTCTTTTCAAGTTATCTGATTTCTATAGCTTGTACGGGGCAAGCTTCTTCACAGGCTCCACATTCAACACATTCATCTTCATCGACGACTGCACAACCTTCGTTCTCATCAATAACGATTGCTTCTACAGGGCATTCGTCTACACACGTTCCGCAGCCTGTACATTCTTCTTTCTTGACTTTCGCTGGCATCTTATGGCTCCTTTATTTTGTTTTTTCAACCTTTTTCTGTACTCTTTTTATGCTATTCTATCAGTCCAGATGATTTGAAATCCAGGTTAGTATGAAATTCAGGTTATTCTGAATCTCGTTTAATTATACTATTTTAAATATATAAATTTACTCTTATATATCTCTCGGTCCATATTGCCACAACGTTTCCTTTTTGTTCTGGTTTCACTCGCCAATTATTCGGGCTTTTTCCAGCCGATCCAGAATTTCAAGCAACTTTTTTTTGAGTCTGTTTGCTTCCCGAATCTGCCTGATATAGGCATCCCACTCTTCTTTCACTCCAATAGATTCCAGAGTCTCCTTTATTTTTCGGAGATACATTGATGCTGCCTCATATGAGCTTACTTTTTTTTTGGAGATCAAATCTTCTGCAACGTTTTTCCAGATCTCAATCGCAATCGAAGGATACTTGTCCTTTATCGCATGTGCAATTTCTTCTTCTAAGATCTCACGTCTGGTTTTTTCGGCTTCGCTTTTTCTTTTTTTAAGCTCTTCGTAACAGTGTACTACCTCATCAGCATCATTTTCTTGAACAGCTATCTGTATTAACAGATCAAGGATAGGAGGCTTAATTTTTTCTAACGAGCCCACTTCCAGCAGCCCTGTTTTCGGGATAATTCCAGGTAGGATTAAAAGTTCTTCTGCATTTTTAGCTTGCCTGGATGGCAACTCTCCACTTCTCAAGTACTTGAGGGCAGCCTCTCGGATTTCCGGCCATTTCCCTATTTTTATGGCTGCTTTCTGCATTTTAATATAGCTGGAAAGCTGGGGAAATCTAAAAAAATCTTCCGTTTCAAGGGCAGCTACGAAAGGCCAGTTTTCCTCTTTCTCTTTAATTTCAATAAGGATTTGCAAGAGCTCATAGGCGGTATCAGTTTTATATTCTCTTAGTTCCTTGATTCCCCTATAAATCTATTCTTCAGCTTTCTTTTTTTGCCCGGAATCGAGCAGTTCCCTTATAAGCCTTGCATAATTGCCTGTTATTTCGGCTTCGAGCTCGGATATTGGAATAATCTCTTCAGAAAGCCCGGCTTTTCTCAGGGCTTCGATAAGCCTGTCAAAAACATAATCTCTTTCCCAGGATGAATCATACAGGATATCTTTTTCTTTTTCAGCTTCTTGCAATCGGACTTTTAGGGCTTCTGCAAATAGCCCCCACTCTTCCTGAGTATAGTCTTCTCTCCAGAGAGTAGGTTCATTAAGAATGCTGTAATCGTCTTTTAGCTCAAGCTCAAGGGCGTAAAGCATTTTCTCATGTGCAGGAAGAAGGGATTGAGATAAAGCCCTGAAAACTATATCCATGCAGTTGGAGATTTGTGTCCCTATATCCCCTTCTTCGTCGTATTCTTCAATTTCTTTATACCGGTCCATGAGTTCTTTTCCGATATCAAGCAGCTCGTCAGGATAGCCTGAATCAAGGAGGCTTTCCAGTCGAGCCTGCACTCCTGAAAAACCAGGCAGATCTTCGCCTTCGTAACTCCAGAAATCAGAACTCTTTAATTCTCTCTGGAGCTCATCCAGCTCGGAATATATACTCCCAATAACTCTTTCCGGATTTTCAGATGCAAGGCTATGGCGGTCTTTCAGATATTTGCCAAGCATGTTATCTGTTTTTGCAAACGTTGTCAGTATCTCGATTAATTCCAGTTTTTCCAGCTTTTCCAGATACTCACGGAGAATCTGTGAAGATGCTTCGGTTTCATAGGCTTCAGAAGCTCCGGATCCTGCAAATCCTCTTCTGGATCTTTTAATCAGGAGGTCTTCATCAGTAACAATCGGCACATCTTCTCCCTGCTCAATAAGGTCAAGATATTCAAGTACGGTTGCAACTCCGTGTTTGCAGTCATGCCCGACAGGACAAGTACAGATAGAACTCAATTTCCCGCTTTTCAGGGAAACTTCCGTGAAATACTCTATTGTCCCCTCTACCCGCGCTACCAGACTGCCCGAGGAAGTGCATTTGATTTCTTTCACCCGCCCCTCTTCCTGGTACTTGATCCCCTTTGCAGTGGCCTTCCCTCCAGCCCAATCCTGAAGGTCACTCCATTTAAGTTCTTTGAAGGTACAGGCACTTTTGCTTTCTTCTGGCATATGTGATTATTTATTTAACATAATATATAGAATTATAAGCTCTGTTTTGTTTTTATCAGAAAATCGCAAGAGGACTCATGAATAAGGAATGTGTCTGGGTAGACAGATTTTTGTCCTGTTTTGGATTATCTAAACTTTTCTTAATACATACTAATTATATGTTAGATATACTCTCAAATACAATTTAACTCTCAATAGTTCTAAATTGTCAAGAGTTCAAGTCCAAAATTTCCTGTGTCATTCCAGTCCATTGAAATCATTGAAATAAGAGACCAGAAATCCACTAAGAGACTAGAAATCCACTGCAAAATTGTTCAGGATATATTCGTAGGGAAACAAGCCATATCCCTTGTCTCCCCAGGCTGTGCCCCAGGAGTTGTGGATCAGGAGGGCACCGGTGGTTTCACTGTTGCTGAGGGTGTTTTTGATCCTCATATTATCATCCTAGCCGACAGTAACCACTACATGACCCCATTTTGCTTGCTCTTTAGGGCCTGGGAAGGGATTACGTCTTTGGTATCCATATTGTTGAAGGAAGGAAATCAAAAGAAGCCAAACATTGATGGTATTTCTGCAGCAAGGTATTTCTTTACACTGAATAGAACGTCTTCAAGTGGCAAATCCATATCCTGTGGATCATGACAGAAATAATTAAGGGCTTCAAAGTTTTCAGCAAGTGAATACACAAAACTTGAAGGTTCATCATCAAATGTCGGCTTTCCTTCCGATCAATCTTTAATAATGAGACCATCCCAAAACCAACTTTATTCTCAAAATCGTAAAATTTTCAGAATTGCTTTCATAATCTGAAGCTCAAGTAATGATTGCAAATTCGAGATCTAAAGAAGTGATTCTAAGTTTTGGGATAGGCTCAATTATATAAATTTCAAACTCTCAACAATGCTTAGAATAAATCAGGTTCTTACCTTTTCCTTTTGAATCTTGCTCCTAGAATAAATCCGCTTCGGTAAGATCTAAATAATATCTCAAATATAGAAAGAAGTAGATATTATGCAGAAAACAGTCTGATACAAGTGGTTAAGATAAAGATGTGGGTACTACTATGCTTTTTATAACTATTATGAAATCATGAGAATTATTTGAGGTAATATCACTTCGCAAAACCTGTTAAAAACATTATCTGATCAGTTATTTTTCTTGGTTCAGAGGGGTATACGATTCACATTTAATATTACAGCCCCTCATAGTCAGAAGTCCAAAAGTACACCTGTCAAGCTGAATATGTTTAGGTTCATCGCTACAGTTATGTATAGGTTCATACCAATATTTATGATAAACACAATCGTCCTTTATGTGATTTACTATTATTTTTTGAGTCCTTGATTGATCGCAGTCACTAAATGTGAAAAATAATAATGAATTTTGATAATTCCAAAAAATATTAAAAATTTTCTCCTTTATATTCATTTTATGCCCCCTTTAATCTAATGAATCCATACATATAAAAAAATTACGTTATGTTTTCCGTAGAAATATATGTTTGTTTTTTCTTGAAAATAGAACTTTACTAAACACCGCTTATGAATAAGTTTCATTTTACTCTGTTTAATGTAATTTATTATAAAATACAAAAATTGGATTAAATAACAGTAAATGATTCTCGCTGATAATGGTCAATAAAGAAGCACTATTCTCTCAGTTTTTTTATTGTATCTCAAGGACTATATCATTGGGCAAAAGAATTCCCTAATCGCTTAACACTTAAACCTGATCTAGTTTTCCCAAAGATAGGAACAAAAAACTGAAATGATTTTCAGTGTGCTCTGAAACTAACATCAACCAAATTTAGAAATTCTAAACTTTTTTTCTTTTTTAATAATAAGGAATAATTATTCGGCTGAATTTATTTGTTTTCCAGTTGTATACAATTGCGCTCAAAAATGAAATAAACTTAGGTTTATCGTTTTAAAAATAAGGATTCGAAATTTGAATAATTTAATAATTTAATTATTTCATTGTCACAGATATTTTCGTATCTATGAATTTTAAAACTTCAATCTTACAATAGTGAAAGTAATGGAAGACTAACATGAAGAAACTAGCTATATTGCTGATTCTGCTTGTATCAGTACTCTTTACAGCTGGATGTGATGAAAAAATTCAAAAAAATGCCACAAGCTCTGAGATAAATGCGGATAGAAATGTTGTTGTTATAACTCAACTAGAGCAAATAAATACATCCGTCCAGCAAACTCCCGTATTTGTGAAGATAGGAGCTAGATGGTGTCCAGAGTGCCGGTCTTTGAAACCTATCCTTAAAGAACTAGCAGAAAAATACCAAGGAAAAGCAACTATCGCGTCCGTAGATGTAGACAAGAGTCCTGAACTTGGAGACTATTTCGGGGTAGAAATCATTCCTTATTCCTTTGTGATTGTAGGCATCGAAAATGGAACATATGTCTATATGCAAGAGAATGGGAATGTCAGCACTAATATCTCCCAGGCTAGGTTTGTTGGACGAAATGATACTGATGAAGAAATGTTTAAAACAGTTCTGGATCTTGCCCTTCTTCAACATGAAAAAGCAAGCGCAAATGAAACAGAAAATTGACTAATATACTTAATCTCGAAGTTAGACACTCTCGAAGTTAGACACTCTCGAAGTTAGACACTCTCGAAGTTAGACACTCTCGAAGTTA
>Ga0207800_1000328_pt1 | contig 14303 bp, 10 predicted proteins | sample LuqExpMetageno11_FD_187769 | JGI IMG/M metagenome (GOLD analysis project Ga0207800, IMG submission 187769) | Tropical forest soil microbial communities from Luquillo Experimental Forest, Puerto Rico - Sample 11 (SPAdes) | ecosystem: Environmental > Terrestrial > Soil > Tropical forest ...
ATTAACCGTGTGAATTTGAATGTAAAACGAGGCGAAATCGTTGGTTTTGCCGGATTGATGGGTGCAGGACGTACCGAGCTTGCCATGAGCATTTTCGGAAAATCCTATGGTCAGAAGATTTCCGGCAGCTTAAAAATAAATGGTAAAGAAGCACATCTGGATACCGTAAGCAAAGCCATCGAAAACGGCGTTGCATATGTGACGGAAGACAGAAAGAATTATGGTTTGGTATTAATTGATAATATTAAAAATAATATATCACTTTCCAACTTAAAGAAGCTAAGCAGGCACAGTATCATTAACCCACATGAAGAAATCCTGGTTTCCGAGGATTTTAGAAAGAAGTTTAATATCAAATCCTCCAGCATCTTACACAAAACAGGTAACTTAAGCGGTGGAAATCAGCAAAAAGTTGTTTTAAGTAAATGGATCTACACAGATCCGGACATTCTAATTCTGGACGAGCCTACGAGAGGTATTGACGTAGGTGCAAAATACGAGATCTATACCATCATCAATGAATTAGCCGATGAAGGTAAATCTATTATTATCATTTCCTCTGAAATGCCGGAATTACTGGGTATGTGCGATAGAATTTATGTTGTCAATGAAGGTGAAATTGCAGGAGAATTATCCCGCGAGGAAGCTTCACAAGAGAGTATCATGAGATGCATCATGCGTCATAACAAGGAGGTAAAGTAATGACTTTTGCAAATATAAAATCAATTCTTAAGAATAATATCCGTGAATATGCCATGGTTCTGGCTCTCGTTGTCATCATGATCTTATTCCAGATATTAACCGGCGGAGTTCTTTTCATGCCGTTGAATATCACCAATATCATTCTTCAGAACAGCTATGTATTAATTCTAGCAGTTGGTATGCTTTTGGTAATTTTAACCGGTAATGTTGACTTGTCGGTAGGTTCGGTTGCTGCTTTCATCGGTGCTATCTCCGCAGTATTTATGGTAACCTATAAAATGCCTGTTATTGTTGCAGTGCCTCTGTGTCTGGTCATTGGTGCACTTGTTGGTGCATGGCAGGGCTTCTGGATTGCATATGTACGTATTCCGGCATTCATTGTTACACTTGCAGGTATGCTGGTATTCCGTGGTTTAACCATGGTACTGTTAAAGGGACAGACCCTTTCCCCCTTTGCAGAATCCTTCCAGGCAATTGCGAACGGTTTCCTTCCGGACAACCTAAAAATCGGTAACCTTAATATGCTTACCATTATTATTGGTATCGTGCTTTCCGTAATCTTTATTTATGTAGAATTGAAGGGTCTGAAAAATAAGAAAAAATATAATTTTGAAGTTTTACCTTTCGGTATTACAGCAGCAAAGATAGCTATCATAGTTATCGCAATCAACTTGTTAACCTATAGCCTTGCTGCATATAAAGGAATTCCGCTGGTTCTGATTCTGATTGCCAGCTTGATTGCAATCTATACCTTCATTACTCAGAAGACTATCCTTGGACGTCATATCTATGCACTTGGCGGTAATGAGAAAGCTGCAAGATTATCCGGTATCAAGATCAAAAAAGTTAAATTCCTTGTTTTTGTTAACATGGGTGTTCTGGCAGCTCTTGCAGGTCTGGTTGTTGCAGGACGTCTGGATGCTGCTACTCCGAAGGCCGGTACAAACTTCGAGCTTGATGCGATTGCTGCCTGCTTCATCGGTGGTGCTTCTGCTTCCGGTGGTATCGGTAAGATTATGGGTGCTATCATTGGTGCACTGTTCATGGGTGTATTAAATAACGGTATGTCCATTATGGGTGTAGGTATAGACTGGCAGCAGGCAATCAAAGGCCTGGTTCTTCTGGCAGCGGTAGCCTTTGACGTATATACCAAAACAAAATCATCTGCTGAATAATAAATTGTATAAGTAGAAAAGACGGGGCTGTTTCACATTATGAAATGGCAGGCAAATCGGCTGTATTGAAGCTGAAGAGTTGTCCGTATCCATAGTTCTGCATGTATTCCAACGCCAGGACAGTGGGTATCATGTAAGAAGCTTACAGACATCATAGAATAAATGATGTCTGTAAGCTTCTTACATGATACCCACTGTCCTTTCTGATGGAACACATCAGCAGAGCTACGGGTGCTAACTAACATTCCGCCGTTCCTCGGCGGCACAAAACCTGGAATTATTGGCTCTTTCCAAGAATTTTGGTTCTTTCAAAATTCTTTTCGCACTAATATCTGTTTATTCTTGCTCTTACCCTGTCATTTCATAGGTATACTCCGATTATTTTGTAGAAAAATGATTAAAAAGCTTTCATTATTCAAATGAAATTTGCGAATACTTGACTTGGAAATTATTGACATTAATTTACGGAAAAGCTAAATTATAAAGTGTTCTACAAACTATTAGGAGGGATAAGTTTATGAGAAAGGCGTTACTACGCAAAAGATTGGCAATATGTCTTATCATTGCAATTATCTTCACATCACTGGGAACATGGCAGCCTAATTCTGCTGCCGCTGAGGAAATATCGGGTTCCGGTGTACAGGCTGTATCCGGAGCTGCAATAGAAGCAGTATCAGGTTCGGCGATAACGATCGAGGATCCGATTACCCCGGATATGGTAGGTACCGGTATATCAACCATTGATCAGGTATATGCACTTAGTTCGGGTGCAGTAACCACAGTAATAGGACAAGTCAGCTATATCTACGGATCAAATGGAGTTGCAGATACGGCATTGCTGCAGGATGTAATTAATAATGATATTATTGGAATACAAATATTTGATAAAGCCAAGATTACCAGCTACCATGTCGGTGACATCGTTGAGGTAACCGGTAAAGTCGGCATCTATGGAGGTGTACGTCAGTTAGCTACCATCACCAGTATTGTGGAAAAGGGTACGAAAGCAGCCTTCCCGGCTCAGGAGCTTACAGTTGCTCAGTTACTTGCCGGTGGTGACAGCTACATATCGGAGTTGGTTCGGATTAAAAATGTAACCATGGGAGCCTACAAAGGTGTGGATTCAAACAATACCCAGGTTCAGGACAGTACGGGTTCTATCAATATCTACAAAGCTGCGGGATATCCATCCGACCTTGCAGCAGGAGATAATGCAGATATTACAGTAGCATTTTCCAAATACAATTCCACCTATCAGCTTCGTAACGGTACAAGTGCGGATTATACAAAGCTGGTACCGCCTGCAGTAGCAGCCGAGACGCCGGTCATCGATCCTGCAGCTGCGGAGGTACCTTTAGGGCAAGAGGTTACGATTGTAACGGCAACCTCAGGTGCAGCTATTTATTATACCGTAAATAACGGCTCTGTCGTTTTATATGAGGAGGATAATAAACCAGTTGTTGATGCATTTCCCTATTCAATAGCTGCTTATGCAACAATGGCAGGACTTACGGACAGTGCAGTTGCAACCCAGACCTATACACAGTCCAAGGTGGCTGCAGTGGAAGCGAATGCTTCCGGAGCGGTGAAGCTTGGAACGAAGCTTCTGTTAAGCACTCAGACAGAGGGAGCAGTCATCACCTACTCTAAAGATGGCGGAACCTCCTGGCAGAATTATGATGCGGCGACGGGAATCTTATTAAATACACTGCCTGTGACAATTCAGGCGAAGGCAACAAAGACGAGTTATCTGGACAGTGATGAAAGTTCCTTCTCCTTTACTAAGAGACTGAATGAAAACTATAACCTGTATTTTGGTCAGCTCCATTCCCATACGGATTTTTCCGATGGTACCGGTACCTGTGACCAGGCATTTAACTATGCGAAAAATGTAGCTCAGAATATTGATTTCCTTGCAATTACCGACCATAGCAATTCCTTTGATAATGCCTCCGGTGCTTCCATATTGAACGGTTCCATGAGTACGGAATGGGTTCAGGGACATCAGCTGGCAGATCAATATACGGATAGTACCTTTGTTGGTATCTATGGCTATGAGATGACCTGGTCCAATGGCCTCGGACATATAAACACCTTCAATACGGATGGCTTCCAGAGCAGGGATCAGAGCAGCTTTACCAATTATGCAACAGCTTTGAGCAATTATTATGCAACGTTAAAGCTGGATACCGATTCTATCAGTCAGTTCAATCATCCCGGTACGACCTTTGGAGATTTTAACGATTTTGCTAATTACGATGAAACCATAGACAGCCTGATATCCTTAATCGAGGTAGGCAACGGGGAAGGAGCAGTAAGAAGCTCCGGATATTTTGCGTCCTATGAATATTATACCAGGGCACTGGATAAGGGCTGGCATCTGGCACCGACCAACAATCAGGATAATCATAAGGGATTGTGGGGAGATGCTAATACGGCAAGGACCGTTGTTCTGGCAGATTCTCTCACCAGAGATAATATTTATGATGCGCTCCGGAACATGAGAGTATATGCGACGGAAGACAATGATTTGGCAATTCAATATACCTTGAACGGGGAAGCTATGGGTACTATCATGGACTCTACTCCGGCAGCTGTTGCAATCAAGGTGAATGTAAAGGATCTTACTGATGCATCTGTTGGCAGGGTAGATGTTATTGTAAATGGCGGATTAGTTGCCGCTTCCAAGATAGTAACGACACAGGAAGAAGTAGTAAATTTTGATCTTTTACCGGATTATTCCTACTATTATATTAAAGTAACCCAGAGTGATAACGATATTGCTGTAACCGCCCCGATCTGGATCAAAGACGTAGAAGCGGCAGGTATTTCTAAGATTACTACAACGGAGAAATTACCGGTAAAAGGAGAAGCACTGCCAATAACAACCGAATTATATAACAATGAAGCTTCCGCATTAACCGTTAATTCTATGGATTTCTCCATTAATGACACGGTCATTCATACAGTAGATATCGGTGCATCAGGATTGTCATCACTGGCTTCCGGGGAAACGAAGAGTTATTCCTTTCAATATACGAATCATTCCGTCGGAGCAGTGAATGTCAAGGTTACAGTTCACGCAACCTTAAATGGTATTGATAAAATCTACAGTAATATCTTAAAACTGGATTATACCGATCCCGCCATGGTAACCAAGATTGTCGTAGACGGAACGCATTACAATGATTATGTCACCGGCTATTACGGTGATAACATGGGGAACTTTACTGAAATTGCTGCAGACAAAGCAACCAAAGTAATTGTAGTAAAGGATGCAATTTCTGAAGACATACTGTCTGATTGTGATTTATTGATCATATCGGCTCCAGCTAAGAAATCAGGTACAGCAAACGCAGGTGCTTATAGTGTTGATCATTTTGAAGATGAATTTATTAACCTTGTTAAAAGCTATACGGAGCGTGGCGGAGATCTGATTGTATGCGGTCTGGCAGATTATCAGGATACTGCAAACGGGCAGTCCACGACGGAAATCAATAAGCTTTTGACAGCAATTAATGCAACCACAAGAATTAACAGCGACGAAGCGTATGATACCGTAAATAACGGAGGTCAGCCATACCGTCTGTATCTTGATGATTACAATACGAGTTCACCTTTCCTGGCTGATATAGCTTCTGGCCAGCTCTACAGTGCTTACAGTGGCTGTACTGTATTATTGAACAGCAATTCAGTGGCTGAAGGCAAGGCAGAATATCTGGTGAAGGGCCATGATACCACCTATTCCATTGACAGCAAGACCTTTGGAGGCAACTATTCTGCGATTACAGCAGGCAATGCAGTGCTTCTTGCAAGAGAAGTCCTTGCTTCCGGAAGTAATGTATTCGTCAGCGGTACCGTATTCATGTCAAACTTTGAAGTGAAAGTAGCGGTAGATAACATCTGGGATAAACAATACAGTAACCGAACCATCGTGGAGAACATCCTTGATACGGTGAAAAAGGAACTTCCGGTAAGTACAATATCTTCCGTACGTTCAGGAACACAGGGTAATGTATATTGTATAGAAGGTACGGTTACGGCAGGAACTACAGCGGGCAACGCCTTCTTTGATACAATTTATATCCAGGATGCTACCGGCGGTATTAATATCTTCCCGATCAATCAGGGAATAATCGAGGTTGGACAGAAGGTGAAGGTAATCGGATATCTGGATGAATATCTGGGTGATCTGGAGCTTCGCGTCGTTATGGTAATTGTAACAGATACCACCAAGGCTGCGGTTGCACCGGCACTGATGTCAACGAAGGACGCCATGGATTATTCGGTAAACGGCGGTAAGCTAGTGAAAGTAACCGGAACTGTTACGGATGTCATTCTGAAGAATAATGTGATAGAAAGTATCTATGTCAAAGACTCGAGTGGTATAACTGCCAGAGTATTCATTGATGGTTACATCGGATACTCTGATGCTTCAGTACCGCAGTTTGAAAGCTTTGTAAGTGTTGGTAAGATGATCACTGCGGTCGGACTGGTTTCCTGTGACACAGAAGGAATAAGGCTTAGAGTACGAGATCGTAATGAAATAACTGAAATCCTAATACCAACCGAAACACCAACGCCGACACCGACAGCAACCCCGACACCGACCGAAACACCAACGCCGACGCCGACAGCAACACCAACCCCGACGCCAACAACAGCACCGATCGCAACACTAACGCCTACAGCAGTTCCAACGCCAACACCGACGGCTGCGCCATCGCCTGTTGTTACCCCGACTCCAGTTCCTGTAATTAAGGATTCCCAGGTGACGCAGGATAGTAGCAGTATTATAGCAATTTTAACTGCTACAATGAATGGAGGGCAACTTGATGCTGCGATTACAATTAATGCTGAACAACTCTTGGCTGATGCAGAGAAAGCAACTTCAGATAAGCCGGTAGAGTTTTCACTTCAGATAAATAATGAAGATTTGCAAAAGCAGATGAGAAATGAGAATGTTGAGCGTGTTACCATCGCAGTAACAATTCCAGACGAAGTAATAAACAATGATAAAATTGAGTTAAATCAGATACTTTTGGATTCCGAGCTCCTTAAGACAGCAGGAGAGGAGAAGAAGGACATCTCCGTTGTGATAAAGGATGAGAGCGGAAAAGAGCGCTGCAGCTGGAGCTTTCGTGGTGAGGAGCTTGCAGCCAGCCAGAACAGCTTTGAGGATATTAATCTTGCAATGTCGGTAGAAAGGGTATCTGAATGGAATGATCAGATGAGCCAGGAACTAGGTGGCTGCGGACTTGTCTTAAACTTTAAACATGAAGGTTTACTCCCGGCTCCGGCTCAGGTAAGAGTATATGTTGGAGATATCATTGGAGAAGAATCGGGTAGCGGTATTGATGTGAATAAGAAGGTTTATCTGTATTATTATAATGCTGCTACAGGCAAGCTGGAATCACTGCCGTACAGTTCCGGTTATAGAGTTGATAAAGATGGATATATTACGATTGACCTTGTACACTGTTCTGATTATGTAATTCTTCCTAAGGCAGCGGGTAAATCCATTCTGACACCGATAAAGGATCAGATTACAATTACCGTTGACCGGAAGACATTAAGTACGAAGGGAATTAAGAAAACAGCTCAAATACAGGTACAGCTTCCTAGTACCTTGGAGTTGGTCGGCAGCCTGGATGACAAAACCTCAAGCGATTCGATCGGAGCTGTGATAGTATCTTATGAATCAAGTAATGATAAAGTGACTAAGGTAGACAGTAATGGTAAAATCACAGCAATAGGAAAAGGAAAGGCAACAATTACGGTTACCTTTACCTTATACAGTGGTAAAACGAAGACCTATAAGATAACCATAGCAGTGAAATAAGGTTATTCATAGTAAGTTATAGCATCAGATGTTTATGTAAAATTTATATCTTTCTGGTTATACTTTTCATCATTTGTAAAAACAAACAGCGGGCTATCATGTTAAGATCAGACGGAGGTAATACATATTTACTCCAGTCTGAAACAAACATTACAGTCCGCTGTTCTTGTATAGAAGCACAGAAGCGCCACCAAGATCTAACCGTACATTTCGCATAGTTATCCAAGTGCGACTTGACAGTATCTTCATAGCCGTCAAAGGTTCTCCGAACAGTATGTTCCGTAAAGTTATCCAGTACGACACCTGAAGATATGGTTTATGTTAAGTCAACTCTTTATCCTATAAATTAAGGTTTCTCAGTAAAATATTCCTTCGCAGCCGTATAACCTTGATGATACAGCAACTGATAGGTTTCATCCTCCGGGCTGATATTAAATGCAATTGGTGATATATGCAGGGGGTCTATATGAATGGATCTCATTCTGTCCAAGGGACTATTGTAATACTCCTCCTGCTGGATACGACCGTAGGTTATGGCAAGACTCCATATGTATTCCAGAAGATTATTAATTTTATTAGTTAGTTTGCGGCTGACAAAACGTACACCAAGAGTATCCATATTGGTGCCTCGAAGAAGATCCTGGTTAAATAATCAAGGACGCCTAAATAAGCAATACCCAATACACCGCCGCCTTCAAATACCAGATTACGAATGCTTTTCACCATAATGGCACCTCCTTTCATCGTGGTTATCAAGTTAAGACAACAATAGCACTATATCACAATATGTGTAAGAATGTAGTCTGTCATAATTTCGAAAGTCTTCCTTATTACTGATATGTGGCAGAAAACGCGTTTATGTCATTGTTCTATATATAAGACAGTCTTGAATCTTTATTGGAATATCAAGAAAGATCTCATTGACAAAGTCGAAAATACGTTCTATAATTAACGTTGTATAAAATAAACAACTAAATTTACTGTGTAATAAAATAGTCGATAATACAAATCGGAGGTGGCTTGATGGATATCAATCAGGAACTTACAAATAACTTGGAGAAGCTGGGCTTTAGCAATCTGGAAGCGCGCATTTACATGGTTTTACTGGAAAATGGTGAGATGTCTGCCTACCAGATTGCGAAGGAAATAGAAATCTCCAGATCCTCCATCTATAATGCCCTGGAGCATATGTATAAAAAGGGAATGGTATTTATCAATCCGACGAATACAGCCCTGTATATGGCTCAGAAGCCAGACGCACTGCTAGAAGCCATGAAGCTGGAATTCAAGAGCAGTGTTGAAAAGCTTACGAAGGGGCTTGAGGAATTCATGGCTTCCAGCAAGGAAGAGAAGTTCGCTAACTTTATTGGTTATGAAACCATGATTGCAACAACAAAGAAGCTGCTCCTCAGCGCTGAGAAGGAAGTATACATGAATACGGATTTTAGTCTGGAGGTTTTTCAGGATGAATTTGATTATTTGCAGAAGAAGGGGGTAAGAATTGTAGTCTTTTCTTTTTATGATTTGAAGCTGAAGAATAAGGAGATTAATTTTTATACCCATAATTATGCGATTAATGAAGCTCATATTCCAGGCAGACTTCAGATTGTAGCCGATAAAAGAGAAGCTTTGATGGCAGATTATATTGATACCAGGCAGTTTTGGAGGGGGACAATTACGAATAATAAATTATTGGTTTCCATCCTGTGTGAACACATCCACAATGATATTTATCTGCTTCGAATCAGGCAGAAATACGGTTCGAAGAGCATGGATGAATTTTTAATCGGAACCGGTTTTGAACGCTGTGAGTGGTAAGCAGCAGGTAGATTTTCATGAGTCAGAGCAGGAGGTTTGTATATGATCGAGGTAAATCACATTTCCAATTTATAAGAATGGATTTGAGGAGAAAGCGGTATGAGAAAGTTTATCAGAACCTACTAGCCCTTTGCCCTCAATGAGATAAAGCGCCAGTTTGCTTATAAAGGGTCGTTTTATCTGTTCATTGTATGTAATATTTTCAGCGCTTTCATTGCTTATTATCTATGGATGGCTATTTACGGAAGCGCTGATAATGGCATTCTAGGGGGATTTACCAGAAATGAAATGGTGGTTTATGTGTTTATCTCTTTCGTGGCAACCAATATCGTATTTATCGGAGTTTCCGGAGATATCGCCAATCGGGTCGTGGATGGTTCGGTCATCATGCAGCTGATTAAGCCCATTGACTACCGGATCAGCCTGATTGCAGATGCCGTTGGGATTATGATTTACCGGTTTGTAATTCCCTCCTTGTTTATCTGGATTGGATTGGAGTTCTATAAAGTAAAAGTACTTGGGATGCCGGTTGTATCCCTCTTTGAGCTTCTGGCTTTTTTGGTCAGCTGCATCTTCAGCTTCTTTATTTATGTATTGTTTGATTTTATCTTTGGTCTGGTGCCCTTTCATACCACTTATATGTTTGGCCTGTTTATCCTGAAGGATGCTTTTTTGGCATTCCTGACCGGGCAGATGATTCCGATCAGTTTCTTTCCGCCATTGATACAAAGATTCTTTGAATTTATGCCCTTTTCCTCCATGGTATACGTACCCGTCATGATTTATCTTGGCAAATATACAGGGATGGAGCTTGTCAGAGCGATGCTGCTTCAGTTGGTTTGGATTGTGCTGCTTTATGTCCTCGGGGATGTGTTATGGAGGAGAATAACCAAGAAAATGGTTATTCTGGGTGGCTGATGGAGGTGTGAGATGAAAAAGATTTGCAGATATGCCAGGTTATATCGTGTTTTTGTATCCCAGTTTTTGAAAAAGCTGATGCAGTCTGAGATGGATTTCTTTGCCGGATTGATTGGTTTCTTTATCAGACAGCTTGCGGGAATAGCATTTCTTTATCTGGTGTTTGAACAAATACCGGATTTGAAGGGCTGGAGTTTTCAGCAGTTGGTCTTTATCTACGGCTTTGCACAGATTCCGAAGGGATTGGACCATCTGTTTACGGATAATATCTGGCTGCTGGCCTGGCGCTTAGTGGTAAATGGTGAGTTTGACCGATATATGCTAAGGCCGGTGAATATCCTGTTCCAGCTGGTCAGTGAGAAGCTGCAGCCGGATGCACTGGGAGAGCTGACGGTAGGAATCATTCTTGTAATACAGGGGGTTACAAAGGGAGTAGCAGTGGCGACACCTTTTCATGTTCTGCTGTTTCTTATCTCTGTTGTAGCAGGAGTAGTTATTTATACATCCATTAAATTGTTTTTTGCCTCCTTCTCCTTCTGGTTTAAAATAGGCGGCCCTTCCTTCAGACTGCATATGAATTATCCGAATTTGCAAAATATCCATCGGAAATCTATGCAAGAGCTTTTCGTTTTGTGATTACCTGGGTGCTTCCTTTTGCATTTGTAGCATACCTGCCCTCCAAATATTTTATCCAGGGTGGTAATGCATTCACAAGCATTGGTGCTGAGAGTGCTGTGGCGGTGGTGTTCTTTATCATTGCCTATGCCTTCTTTACAAAAGGAACCAGAATTTATGAGAGTGCTGGTAATTAATCTTATTCACTACCTTGACGAAGTTTAGGAGAAAGTCTATAATTTTCCATAATCAATCGAAAGGAGAGTTGTATATGAACAGAATTTGTTTCTTTGATACAAAGCAATATGATAAAACGTATTTTGAACTTCTGAAAGAACAGTATAATATTGAAATAGAATATTTTGAACCGAAGCTTGGTCCCAAAACGGCTTTTATGGCTAAGGGTTATGAGGCTGTGGTGGCCTTTGTGAATGATTCCATTGGTGAGGAAACCATCAATATCCTCTATGAGAATGGAACAAAGCTGATAGCAATGCGGTGTGCGGGCTATAACAATGTAGACTTCAAGGCAGCTTTTCAGAAAATTCATGTGGTACGTGTTCCGGCTTATTCTCCCTATGCAGTGGCAGAGCATGCGATGGCACTTTTATTGACCTTAAACCGGAAAATCCACAGAGCCTATACGAGAACGAGAGATTTTAACTTCAGCTTGAATGGCCTGACCGGTTTTGACCTGCACGGAAAAACCATGGGAGTAATCGGAACAGGTAAAATCGGCCGAATCTTTATCGATATCTGCAGGGGCTTTGGCTTAAATGTAATCGCATATGATCCTTATCCGATTAAGGACTCCGATATTCGTTATGTTACCCTTGAGGAGCTTTGTAAAGAATCAGATATAATATCGCTTCATTGCCCGTTAACAAAGGACACTTTCCATTTAATCAATCAGGATACGATTGCCATGATGAAAAAGGGTGTCTATCTGATTAATACCTCCAGAGGTGCGCTGATTAACAGTGAAGATTTACTGGAGGCACTGAAGGCTGAAAAAATCGGCGGAGCCTGCCTGGATGTTTATGAAGAGGAGACGGAGTTGTTTTATGAGGATATGTCGTATACCATCATTCATGATGATGTCCTTTCCAGGATTATTTCCATGCCGAATGTGATTGTAACCTCCCACCAAGCTTTCCTGACCAAAGAGGCTCTGCATAATATCGCTGAGACCACCCTTTCTAACTGCAGAGATTATTTTGATGACAAGGTGCTTCAGAATGAGGTATGCTATCAATGCAGTAAGGGAGAAGCCTGCCCGAGAGATAAGAATAAGAAGTGCTTTTAATACATGGAATCTAAGAGCAACAGCAAGACAGGTATTTCGTCTGATCAATGCAATTCAGGGGTAAATTCGAGGAAAACGATGAATATAAAATAAATGGAGGCTCCAAATAGATGATCCAAATAGATGATCTATCGGGGCCTCCGTTTTATTAAATCTCATGTCTTAATCAACTATTATTTCTAATGTAGATTTGTAATGCCTTTATGAAAAGTATCAAGGCATAAGTAGCAAGGACCATGAGAACTATTTCTAAAAAGGGATTACAAGGGCTAATAATGATAAGCATGTAAACATAAGCTGCTCCTTTCGGTTAATTCTTCATTTTGAACAATAATAACTAATTATCTGCTTTCGCATGGTACTCATGATATAAAATAACTAATCCTATTACAAAAATAATAACCGAAATAATGAAAGGGATTAGTAATATTATATTTTCTATTAATGCTGTTCCTGTCTTCCCTAAATCTGTGCTCCACTGCGTTAATTGAGAACCGCAGATTGCTGCAGAAATAATAATTCCGACATAGCTTATTACAGATGAAATTAGTAATGCAATTCCTATCATTGTCTTTTTCATAATAGCCCTCCTGATTTATTAATTTTTGTTCAGTTAAATAAATTTCCTACATCACATGGGATCCTTTTTTATATGAATCCCACCTTTTCAGTAAGTAACAAAGTTCCTACTTTATAAAATGATAACGTATTTGAAACTGTATAAAATCATATGCTGTTAATTTACAGACTGTATCATGCATATCTTTCCATGCTTAGTACTTGTTTTATTATTTTCATAAGTAATTAAATATTCTGTACCATCTGTTTGTAATAAATCCTGTACCAACATCGGGCAATCTAGTGTCAAAGAATATTCTTGTGTATCAATAATGATTTCCAGTTTTTCTCTATCTATTTTTTCTATGCTGGTGACAATTGATGTAATTCTTATCTGAGATTGATTATGTATATATATAAATTGAGACACGCATAAGACTAACAATAGAATACCAAAAAATATATCCGATTTAATATCTTTATTTCTGACACTTACTACTATTATTGAAATCAACCAGCAAAATGTGAAAATCAGACATAGAAATGGCACCATCGATAAAAGTTCATGCATATTATAACTGAAAATAGTGTAAATACCATACCTTGACATCTCATGGTCACAAAGGAAAATCAACCATAGAATTAATCCAATAGATAATAGGAGTATCCTGTAAATATTCTCTTTTTTCATAACTTCCAATCTCCTTAGAAATATTAATTTAGGTAAATATAAATGATAGGAACTTTAATAAATTGCTATTTGCCATATGTTATTTAAATATTTAACATATGTAAACAATTACATATTTGCTCTTTATCATACATCAACCATATTACAAATTATACCATAATTAACTCTTTCTGGATAGCTACTTTATGAAAAAGAAAATGTTGTATTGACATCTGCACTTTACTCTGCTACAATAAGAAAAAATTTAATCAATTAAAGCAATGAAGAGAAGTAGTACATAGTAATGATATTTCAGAGAGAAGATGGTTGGTGCGAATCTTTATGGAATTATTATGGAAGCAGTCTCGGAGCTTTGAACCCAACAGTTTGAATACTAAGTAGGCTTCAACGTCTTCCCGCGTTACAGGGACTCAGTATGATAGTACTGACAGAGTGCAGAGTTTATCTCTGAATTTAGGTGGTAACACGGATCGAAGTATTCGCCCTAAACGTTTTGAATAACGTTTAGGGCTTTTTTTGTTTTCAGCAACTGAAAAACATGGCTAATATGAAAGGAGATATGGTAATGAGAGTATTTGAAAAGTCATCGAAATTAGATAATGTATGTTATGACATCAGAGGTGCCGTAATGGATGAGGCAAACCGTATGATTGCACAGGGAATCGAGGTCATGAAGCT
>Ga0207800_1000329_pt1 | contig 14294 bp, 8 predicted proteins | sample LuqExpMetageno11_FD_187769 | JGI IMG/M metagenome (GOLD analysis project Ga0207800, IMG submission 187769) | Tropical forest soil microbial communities from Luquillo Experimental Forest, Puerto Rico - Sample 11 (SPAdes) | ecosystem: Environmental > Terrestrial > Soil > Tropical forest ...
ACTGTTTACGTTGTCCTTCAGACTGCAGATGAAACTAATGTATGGAACGAAATTGAAAGTTCTCCAGTTACAATTGAACCAGAAGGAATTTACAATTACACTGCAAAAGATCTTACTGTTCCTTTGGGAAAAAAATTCAGGGTATATGTACAGGCATCAGGGAAAAATATGGCATTTGAAAATATAACCAGCGAGTGGGTTAAAATCTAAAAACTTCTGTATCTGAGAATGCAAAAGGAGTAAATAAGGGTTATAGGAAGCAGGCTAGAAAATGCAGTATTTTTCCTCCAAAAACAACCTACTGCATTTTAACCTAATTACAAAAGAAGGCAGGTGGGCATCTGGTCTATAGGCGTATTGGGAAGAGAAAGGTTATAGCAGACAGGCCAGAAAATCCCGCATAATCACTATTCCCTCTGCATTCAGTTAATTCCTGTCGAAAAACATGTCAGAAGCTACGAAATAGGTCAGAAAAGTTCACTAATTTTTCAATAAAACACTGAATTTCTGCAACTATGTTTAGTTTTTAAAAAATAAATGTTTTCAAGGACTCTGTTCTGCCCACACCCAATTTTGATTTCAAACATACATCAATTTTGCACTTAACATGAAATCAATTGTATTCTATTTGAGTTGTCAATGCCGGTTTTCTTTTCCCCATTTTGGCCGGATTAATTTTCCTCATCTTTTGATATAAAGTTTACTCAATTAGGGTACTGTGTAGTTAACGGAGTCTGAGATAATTTTTCAGCATTTAATGATATCTTTTATGAGGTTAAACCCCGCTAACTGCACAAGATCATAAAATGCAAAAAGATACTGAGAGCCATATAGATGCTTTTCTTAATGGCCACAGTTAGCGATTTTAAGCTCAAAATATATTACAAAAAAAGGATACAGTACAATGAACAGCGACGAAAATTGATTTTTTTACTTAACTGTGTATTTATAAGCTCAATTGTTGCATTATTTGTTTTTCTCCTCATCTCTAATATGAATACTTATAAAATTCGCCAATCCGATTTCATGATCATTGCACTGATGCAGATCCGAGAGCTGAATAGTCTTTCCCCCTCTTCTAAATATGTATCCTGTGACCCAAGAGTCTAAAGTGCTGCAGATACAAGTTTGTCTATTGAAGCATTGACAATCTCAAGCTTATTTCTGGGGTAAAATTTTCTGTAATTCCTGCATTGATAAAACGAAGTTATTATCATGATTACCTCTCCATTTTGTAAAAGGATTCCTTTAGAACTAACTTTCTTTTTGCGGTACTGCATAACCTTCCTACTTTCTCATTTTTCTGTTTCTCTGGAGGATATACTTTTCTAAATTTAATTATTCAATAGTATATAGGAATATACGATATTTGACCGACACCCGCGCGCCATCAAATGCAAAAATCTTATGAGAAACACATAGGTACTTTCCTTGATGTCTAATGATAGCGGAAAAAAACCGTAGTTTTGAATTTTATAAAATTAATTCATATAGAAATTACTAAAATTTCAACGTGAAAAATTTCAGGATAAAACATCAATATCCTTTCATTTTAGGGGTAATCCCAAGTAGATACTGAATTAAGTGAAAAGCAAAAATGAAAAAAATTAGAATTTATGTATAATTTAATATATATAAAAATCTAAATATCCAACTGCGATTAGCAGACTGCGAACTTTGGGGAGAGATCGCAGTTCAGTATGGATGAAAGAGCAAATAATATCAAAATTAGTCTGTGCAAGTTGGGATGCCATTTTTCGGCATTGACATCCTGTTCTGGTTAATCTTCGTCAGAAAGCTTGAAAGATATGGGGTTAAAATAGTACAAGACTACTTGCCTCGCGTATCCATGTGCTGGCAAAGCTAACCGGGGCAATATGCAACCTCGCTTGCTCCTACTGTTTTTTTTTCTTGATAAGGAACTACTCTATCCCGCTACGGCAGCGGCTGGAAGTTCAATAATTGTCATTATCTCAAGAAAAAAACAAAACGGGAAGTAGAGACGAAATAAAAATCTAAATTTGTTAATCGAACATCTGAAGGCAACTTAAAAGCTACAACTGAGCATTATACAATTTATCTGGGGATTAAGAATGGCAGAAAAGAAACCAAATATACTGGTTATATGGGGAGATGACATTGGCATCAGCAATCTCAGTTGCTATAGTGACGGCCTGATGGGATACAGAACACCCAACATTGACCGTATGGCTAACGAAGGCATCAAGTTTACAGATTCTTACGGGGAGCAGAGCTGTACTGCAGGCAGGGCATCTTTTATCACCGGGCAAAGTGCTTACCGTACAGGGTTAAGCAAGGTGGGAATGCCTGGAGCCAAAATAGGAATTCAGCCTGAGGATCCAACAATTGCCGAACTGCTGAAACCTTTAGGTTATGCGACAGGTCAGTTTGGAAAGAACCATTTAGGAGACCGGGATGAATATCTGCCTACTAACCACGGTTTTGATGAGTTCTTTGGTAACCTTTATCATTTGAATGCCGAGGAGGAACCGGAAAACCCCGATTATCCATCTGAGAAGGATTTCCCTAATTTCAGGAAAAATTATGGTCCAAGGGGCGTAATACACAGCTATGCCGGCACTCGCATTGAGGACACGGGCCCTCTGACCAGAAAACGCATGGAAACCGTAGATCTTGAGTTTTTGGAGGCCGCCATCGATTTTATCAAGCGCCAGCATGCGGCCGGAAAACCATTTTTTGTTTGGTTCAACACCACCTGGATGCACTTCCGGGTTCACATCCCGGACAAGATAAAGGGACAGTCTGGACGTTGGCAATCGGAATATCACGACGCCATGATTGAGCACGATAGGCAGGTAGGCGTGCTTATGAATTTGCTGGACGAAATCGGCATTGCCGATGATACTATTGTCATTTATAGCACAGACAACGGACCACATATGAACACTTGGCCTGACGCAGGCATGACTCAGTTCCGCAACGAGAAAAACTCAAACTGGGAAGGAGCTTTCCGCGTTCCTGAAGTAATGCGCTGGCCTAGCAATATTCCGGGAGGCACGATTTCTAACGAGATTGTGAGCCACCTTGACTGGCTGCCCACTTTGCTTGCAGCAGCAGGAGAGCCGGATATTAAGGAAAAGCTTAAAAAAGGCTACAAAGCAGGAGACAAAACTTTTAAGGTATATCTTGATGGCTATAATCTGGTTCCCTACCTAACCGGAAAAGAGAAGAAATCCCCTCGGATTGAGTTCTTTTACTTTTCCGACGACGGAGACCTAGTCGCTTTACGATACGACAACTGGAAAATGGTCTTTATGGAGCAGCGCGCCCTCGGTACTCTAAGAGTCTGGGCTGAACCTTTTATCCCTTTACGCGTACCAAAAATATTTAACCTGCGTACCGATCCATATGAAAGGGCAGATCAGACCTCTAATACTTACTACGACTGGCTTCTCGACCATGCCTTCATGGTGGTGCCGGCCCAGGGTATTGTGGGAGACTTCTTAGCAACGTTTAAAGAATTCCCTCCACGCCAGAAAGCGGCAAGCTTTACCGTCGACAAGGTAATGGAAAGACTCTTGCAGGGAATCGAAAGCATCTAACGGTTGAAGTTCATATTTGAGACATTCCACTTCTTACATATGAGAACTCAGTTGTATAGAGCAGACTATCTGATTAATTTATAAAATGGTACTTATATGTTATTTCAATATTTACGTAGGGGAGGAATGTTCTTGGATAATCGAAAGAGCCATCGTCCTAGATTATAATTGGAAGTAGGTTTGAGTATTACACGGTTTTCTAGAGCTAGAAGGATAACCGATATAATCCTTCTCTTTCTTTAGGATAGATAAGCGACTCGAAGGAAAGGACTTAAAATAAACAAAAGGAATGGTTTTGATGCGAAGAATCATGGAAGGCCTTGGGGGCCATGGAGCAGAAAACATTCAGCGTTACAAAATGAGTGAAAAACTCATTTCCATAGGAGATGACTACTGGATAGAAAATGAAGCTGGGGAGGAGTTATTTTATGTTGATGGCAAAGCTCTCCGCGTGCGAAATACCCTGATTATCAAGGATTTAAAGGGAAACGAGCTGTATAAACTCAAAGAGAAGCTTCTGCGGGTCAGGGATACTATGGACATAATGGATGCTAACGGAAAAACAGTTGCAACTATAAAAAAAGCCCTGATCGCGCCTCTCCGCAACCGCTGGAAAGTTGAAGTCGCAAACGGGCCTGAAATGGATATCCAGGGAAATATCTTGGATCACGAGTATAAGATTGCAGCCGGGAGGGAAAAGGTTGCAGAGGTCTCAAAAAAGTGGTTCAAGATAAAGGATACCTATGGAGTGGAAATTAAACCCGGACAGGATAATGCACTTATCCTGACGATTACGGCAGCACTCGATCAGATGGTACACGACTGATAAGTATAACCTAATAAATTCTACTAGATGGCCCAATGCCGGCATTACTTAAACCAGAAACAAAGTAATTAGCTTATACTGCGAATCTATCAAGCTATTCACCGCTTGATATTGTTTATTCTTTCGACCAATGCACGTAAGAAACCTTCTTATTTTATTCTCGATTCATTTTCCTCAAAAATTAAGAATTAAATTGATAATAATAACTTCAAAATGTTGATGATGTTTAGTCCTCTATATGGCTAGTACCAGCGGAGCTGTTATGAAGTGCAAGGTAGGTCAACACTATTTGATAAAATCTTAACGGAAAATGAAAAATACAGACTGGGATATTCAGAAAATCCCGATTTTTTGCGGTTGAAAACAGGGATCTCATAGCTCATTCAAATCTTCGCTGGTACTGGACCGAATACGAACGTTTTAGGGCATAAAGTTCGTGTATTTTGCTAATTTCAAATAAAAAATCCTATTATCATTACTCTAAAAACTAAACATCTTATATTTAACCATATAGAATATATCCAATAAATATATAATATCCCTATTTTATTAACATTTTAGAGGTATCAAGTGATTCGATTCAAAAACTGTTCCCAGATCCGTATAATATCTTATTTTCCAAAGGGTTCATCTCGAAAAGTAACCTCTTTCTCAATCGAACACTGGTACCTCCAAACAGATCTCCCAACGAGCTGCAGACACTCTCATCTGCAGCTCACAAGATTTGGGATAAGAAAAACGTAAGTTGGAACTAAGTAGTTTATCTTATTACTATTTAGAAGATATCCAATGAATTTATAATTGACATATCCTATTTATAACATGGAAGGTTTTGGGTACCTTTGAATAAATCTATATGAATTACAGGTATTCCTCACCTGCAGCTCATGACCGCAAGTTTATCAAGGATTCGATAGACGATCAACAAAATTGTTGAAAAAGCAAAAAGTATTTCTCAGTACGGAGTTTCTCTGGAGCCACAGAAGGCGGAAAAGATAAATAATGTTGAAATTAGCATGGTTCTGGAGAGTCTCAGGAGAATAGCTGAATATAGTGGCGATATTGCAGAAGCTTCAATAAATATGAATGTAAAGATCTAAACCTAAGGTCTTAATTTATTAGCAAAATCTTTGATTGTTATATTTTCATTTATGATGTAGTTTCCGACGTGAATCGTCAAAAATTTCTATTTAAATAGAATACCAATTTAACGAGAACTATAGTTGTTAATAAGGAGGTGGTATTATAATAAGCATAGTCATAGGAACAAATTTCTACACAGCCTTCGGACTATTTGGGATCTGTGGTATAATGCTCCTTGGACTGGTTTCAACCTATCCTGCTGTTAGAGCTTTTGAAAAAGGAAGAAGTTTTATCAAATGGTATTTATTCAGTTTTTTCCTTTTTCCTTTTGCATTAGTTTCATCTTTTTTTATTGAAAACAAACAGTCTTAAGTCATTATTGCACTTTTTCAAATCAAATGCACCTTATATTATATTTTTAGTTCGCAATGGATATAGTGTCTTGAAAGTTCTGTAAAGGACCTATCAATAGCTTCCGATCAAATAACCCATATTTTCCTTCATAAAGAGGTTTTCTCTTTATACAAATTTTCGATTGAACTTTTAATTTTCTGTCTGAACTCATTATTCTGGACTTTCGCCCAGTTTTCAGGAAATGTATTAAGTAATGTTTGGAGTTCTTTTTCCCTGTAGGTCTTGTAGGCTTCTACTCCCTTAAGATCTTCAGAAATTTTCTTTTCTCTGGAATATTTATTTCCTTCTGAGATGTTCCAGCCTCCGGTTTGCAGATATGACCCCAGCAAGTCTATTGCAACCACGGCGTCGTGCAGGTCTCCAAGGTGATCCTGCAAAGCTGTGACCTCCTTGATCATTGTTTCTGCTTCTTCTCCCAATATGTCTCCAAAGAACTCAAGTGTATAGCGTAGTCCTTTGGATGCAATCCTCAACCTATGCAGTCTCTCTATAGAGACATATGGTCCTTCTACCCATTCGGAATAGGCACTGATGTCTGCGAAACGGGCGTAGAGAATAGAAGGAAGCACATCCCTTACTCTATATGGCAGAGCATCGTGTTTTGTGTTTGTTGTGGGCAGAGCCCAAGATTCAGAAACAGCAAGAGAGTCTGAGAAATCTTTTTTGAAATTGGCGTATCTTTTACTTTTCAGGTAGATGATCATGTTTTTCCGGACTTTTTTTCTCTCTTCAGCGAGCACCGTAAATAGAGGATCGAGATCATGTTCGTTTTCAGGAGGCAGTTTTTTAAGATATTCTTCAGCTTTCTCCCGAAAAACGTCTAGATCTCTGACATCACTGAGTGCCCCAAGAGTACTTTTTAATTCTTCCAGGTGAAGTTCAAGCTTTTTATAATCAAGATACGCTTCAAAGACCTTTGCAGCAGCTCTCATCCTGCGGATAGCAACTCTCATATCATGCAGATCTTCTATACTTTTTCCCTTTCGGGTTCCTTTCTCATGGGCAAGCATTCTGGCAAATTGTCTGGAAAAAACCTTTTGAGCTACCATGGCCATTGAGTTTTCAGGTCTAACTACAAATTTCAGGTCCCCATTCTCTTTTTTAGTTTCTTCCTTTTTTTCGTTTTCTCCCTTGATTTCCTCGGTTTTCTTTTCAATAATCTCTACTTCATCCATCTTTTTTTCCGGAATGAAAAGGAGTTTTGTACTAAAAAGGTACTCCCAGAGATCGTCTCTCTTTTCTGCCTTTTTTACAGCTTTTCCCGCATCCTGCCCGAAAATCTCTACTTCAACTGCTCCCTCGACCTGTCTGATTCTGTTTGGCAGGAGCCTTAAGTTCTTGTTTTCAAGAAGATTAGCAATCCGAATAAAAGAAGCGAGAATAAGAGTTTTGTTCTTGATTTCTGGAGGTAACGCGATATTTGATTTTTGAAAAAATGAAGAAAGGTTCTTTATGCGGATATCGGGAGACTGAAGTTCCATGATGAGAGCAAGCATCCTTAGTTCGTGGAGCTTTAACCCTTTTAGAGGATGGGTCAGGAGAATTTCCTTACCAATCTTGGATCTATCTTCTGGGAAAATCGAGCTTCCAATTCCTTGGAGGAGAGCTGCAAGACCTAGTATTTTTCTTTCTTGCTGCCCTAACCTATGGTAGGGGGAAAGTCCGTCAAAAAATATGAGTGCATTATTCTTGATCTTTTCTGCCTTCGCTTCATCTACACCGTATAGCTCAAAAAGGGTCTCAAGGGTCCACTCTTTGAAACCGAGGTTTTCCTGGCTTTTGCCTAGAGCATAGTGCCTGGCATGAAAATGAAATTCTCTTGACTTATTATTTTCAGAGCTAAAGGGGAAGCTGAAAAGCCTTTCTTTTTCAAACCGAGAGCAAAAGGTTTCTATTTCTTGCTCAGGAACTTTTAGAAGAAGGCTCACTTCTGCTGTATTCAAGCCTTTTTCAAGTGATAGGAGAATTTTAGCCTGTTTTCCATATATGTCTTCTTGATCTGCAAGCTGCAAACAAAAAGCTCTTTCCCTGAAACTCAAAAGGGTTTTTTCCGGCAGATTCTCTTTGAAGAGAAGAGCTCTTTCGAATTTAGAAAAAGGATCTTTTACAAGATGGTAATTTCCTAGAAGATATTCCGAAATAGCCTGCAAATCTTGGTGGGTTCCATCAGTCTTTAATTCAATTTCAACCTCGTTATAGAGCTTTTCTACGCTTTCGCTTTTAATGTTTACCTGGTCGAAAGAAAATTCAGCTATATGTCTTTCTCCCAATTTTACCTGGCGCACAATCCTTTTTTGTTTAATTTTCACGAGTGGAAGCAGGTCAAATCCCAAGGTAAGTTCTAAAATCATGTCCTTGATTCTGGCATCAGGACATTCATAGACAGAAGCTTCTTCTGGTAGGAAACTGACATATTCTTCTCTAATGTGTATCCCATCCTCAAGTCCCCCTAAGCTTTTGATGGTCAACCACTGTCCTGTTTTTCCTGTCTCTCTACGCAGCCGCAGAAAATAACCTTCAGCCATTAAAGCAGTTTTCTCCGTGTCTAGGAATGTATCTTCAATAAGTTGTACTGCAGCTTCGGAAAAGGAATAATCTCCCAGTTGAGATAGTGTTTCAAGATTTTTAATGTCTGCTTTATTCAGTACTAGAAACTTTGATTCAATTTCCATGTCCTTCCCCTATAGTACTATAATACAAACAAATATAGTCATTTCTTATTCCATAGTCATTTCTTACTCTTACATTCTGCAGGTAAACATAATTAGAAATATACTCACTTTGGAATCTTAAGTGCGGAAGTCCTATATGGTAAGAAACACTTGCGTTGAAACTAATTATTGCATTTTATATCTATTTAGAATATATGCAAAAAATATATAATAAATCAATTCTCATTATAACAAGAGGTTTTCCAGTACCTTCAACCAGACCTTTACGGGCTGCAGATATTTCTCATCCGTAGCTCGCAAATTTCATAAAAGATAGATAGTAATGAAGGAAATCCCATCTGGTAGCACATTTGGGAATGCTGTGAATTTTTATATTGTTGTCTGAATTATGAAAGTTTCTAGAGAGCTCTGAAATCCTTTATTTAAGATTCCATCCAGAAAAATATCATTTATCATGGAGATTTGTTTATGAAAAGTCTAAAAATTTGTCCAGAATGCCATTCTATACTGAAAGTGAATCCAGTAAACGACACTCAATACTGTCTTGTGTGTAGATACTGGACAAAGATAGGTACTGCAAGGCTTGATTCAATCATGATTTATGAGTGAGGGGTCTGCACGGAGGGAGCCAATTCTTCTATATTTTGTAGTGCATGTAAAACAAACTTAAACTCAATTTATAGTGGTAAAATTATGCTTCTAGGTAGATGTGAAAAGAAAATGTGACAAAGTCAAGTTAGATTTTGAGTTTAAAAGTTTAATGATCATAGGTCAGTTGCTGAAAAACTCAAGTAGAAAGGTGACTCTCAAATCCAGGCAAAAAATGATTTACTTCTCTTGTCAGACTTAATCACAATTCATGGACAGAATCTATTAAATTCCATTTTAAAAAATATATTGTCTTGCTGTTTTAATTTTTTTAGTTTTCTTTGTTTGATTCAACTTTCGCGGAAATTTCCAAACTTGAAACTTACATAAAGCAAATTCGGTGCCTAGTTTCTTGATTAGGCTTACAAATTTACATAAAACCCAAAATAAGGTCCAGAACCCTGATAAACACTTAAGAGAGAAGTTTTGGTATATCGTACATTTATCTTTTCTATTACTCTGGTTTCACTATGTCATGAAACCAATAAGTCAAGTTAAATACATACCATTTCTATTGTTTCGGTTTCGAATTAACAAAACAATACTATATAGAAATAAGAAAATACACGTTGATATTTGTTTATATAAAGGGTATCTCCAAAATAGCTATATATTTAAAAGATAATCTTAATATTAAGCAAATATACTATAGAAAAATCCAAAATTTATATAACGATCTAAATAAAAGGAGAATCCCTATGCTCCAAAACGGAAAAATTAAAGGCTTAATCTTTGATTGTTATAAAACTCTTGTTGATATCAAAACCGATGAAAAAAGTATAGAAACGAATGAAAGAGTAAGCAAGTGGTTGCTTTACCAGGGAGTGCGGATCGAACCCGAGAGGCTCAGGGAAGAATATAAGTGGAAAATCATAGGCAGATTAGGCAATTCAGGCCAGCAGCACCCGGATATTCGTATAGAAGAAATATTTGCGGAAATTTGTGCCGAAAACGCCTTTAAAGAAATCGATCCTTATTGGCTTGGAATCGAAACAGCCAAGGTTTTCAGAACCGCATCTATAAGAAAACTTGAGGCCTACCCTCAGAGCCTGCGACTGCTTGAAAAATACAAGAATATTCCAAAGTGCATTGTTTCCAATGCCCAAAGAGTTTTTACGGAACAAGAATTGCGTTTTTTGGGCCTATATGACCGCTTTAATTTTGTAATTATGTCTTCGGATCACCGGGTTAAGAAACCTGACACCCGGCTTTTCAAGATGGCTCTTGACGGACTCGGGCTTGAACCCTGGGAAGTACTCTCAATAGGAGACACGCCAGAAAATGATATATATCCACCTCAAAGTCTCGGAATGAATGCCATGCATATCAGGGATGCATGGAGATATGCATAATCCCCAGAAGTATATTAATGTTTCAAGAAGTCAAATTAAGTAAATCTCTTAATGTCGACTTTGAAAAGTAATTACACATTATTACAAGTATATTTTTACGTTTAACTTTCCTCTTACTGCTTAAAGCTTATCACAAAATAAGTTTATTGGCTTCTCATATTCTTTGTTTTGAATATGTAATTTCATTCTTCCTAAAACGATGGAATTTCTAGTAACTCTAGTTTATGTGCACTTTTGATTAGAGTAGAGATAAACATTAAGAAACAGTGCAGTAAGAATATTAAGAACCTGTATATTATACTCTCATATTTTCTCTATTGCTTTCAGACAGTTCTTTGCTTCTCTTAAAGGATAGTCCCTGTAGTTTGTATTAGACTTAAATATTGCAATTCTCAGCAGGCCATAAGCCATATAAAATGGAATAACTTTCTTTATTTCATAGAACTCTTCTTTATCTTTGCTGTAATGCTTCAGGAAATGGTGAATATAAGGTTCCGCTTTCTGGCTCGATCCCTTCCGCGCAAAATAGTATTTAAGCTCAGCACAAAGTATCCCAAGATCACATGCGAAGTGTCCGTGTTGGGATGCGAGTTCAAAGTCCAGTAAGCACGACCTTTCTTTGTGGAACACAAAGTTTACAGGAGTAGAATCATTATGAATCATACAGCCGTTTTTTATGTCTAAAAGAGAACTGTGCCACCATTTTCCAAGCAGACGTTTATATTCTTTTTTCATACGCCGGTTGATTTTGAGATGGTTCAAAACGTAATGAAATTTTGAAAACTCTTTTTCTTTATCATAATATGTCTGCGTATTTTCGTGAAGCTTTCTAAGCATATCTGCTACAAGTTTTAATTTTTCCTTAAGTTCTTCTCTGTGCTTGAAGTACCAGAATAAAGATTTTCCAGGTACATATTTACTGACCAGAACACAATTAAACTCTCTATTTATTGCAATAGGTTCCGGAACATTTATGAATTTTCTGACTTTTTTTAGATTCGCGTACTCTTCCTTCATCGAACTATAGCTATTGTATTTTTTGATTACTCCTGTAGGTATTCCAAAAAATTTGGCTATAACAGCGAGTTTTTCCCTTTTGAATTCATATTTACAGATCCTATGGGAGGCATGACTAAGTTTAAAAATTCGAACTTCACAATTCTTATCATGTATTCTATCCCCAAGCACCTCTACAAGCCAGTCCCTAAAAGTATCACCTAGCTTCACTGTCCTAATATATTCAAAAAATGCTACAAAATCCCCTCCCTCATACTTGAATTGTCGTGGGTCTTGATCAATGTAGCTATTCAGTAAGAATTTATCTTTTGAATAACATTTAAAAAAGTAAGATTTTTATTAAGAATAAACAGGTTAGAATTCTTGTTAGTCATCTCTGATTTAGTTTTTGTAATGATTAAAGTAGATCATAACATTTTTCGGATAGGTTTTTAATCAGATGCTTCAAAGAGGGCAGGATATTCCTCTTTTAACTTTATGAAAAGCTTCTCATCTAATTTTGCGTTGTAAAGAGTTTTTACATTAGAAAGCTGATCAATTAATAAATGTTGAGCTCCTTCTATATTTGCTTCCTTAAATTTAGCCCCTTTAAGGTTAGCTTTTCTGAAGTTAACTCTTTGAAGGTCAGCTCCATTAAAATCAGCCCCGCTGAGGTTAGCTCTTTGAAGGTTAGCGTTCCCAAGTTTAGCGTTTAGAAGGTTAGCTTCTTGAAGATCAGCCCCTTTAAGGTTAGCCCTTTGAAGTTTTGCCTTTATAAGTTTAGCTTTTCTAAGGTTAGCTCCTTGAAGAATAGCTTCTTTAATTTTGGCCTCTTCCAGGTTAGTTTCCTCTAGTTTAGCCTTTTTAAGGTTAGCTCCTTTAAGTTTAGCTTTTTCAAGGTTAGCCTTCCCAAGTAAAGCCCCTTCAAGGATAGCTTTTCTAAGGTCAGTTCTTAAAAGATTAGCTTCTTGAAGATTAGCTCCTTGAAGATTAGCTCCTTGTAGATTAGTCTCTTCAAGGCCAGCTCCTTGAAGGTTAGCCTCTTGAAGGTTAGCTTTTTCAAGATCAGTTCTTTTAAAGCTAGTTTCTTTAAGGTTAGCCCCTTGAAGATTAGTCTTCTCAAGGTCAGCTTCTTGAAGATTAGCTCCTTGAAGGTTAGCTCCTTGAAGATTAGCCTCTTCAAGATCAGCTCCACAAAATATAGCCCTTTTAAGGTTAGCTTTTTCAAGGTTTGCTTCTACAAGGTCAGTTCTTTGGAGATTAGCTTCTTGAAGGTTAGCTTCTTGGAGGTCAGCCCCCTGCAGGTTAGCCCCTTGAAGATTAGCCTCTTGAAGGTTAGCCCCTTGAAAGTCAGCTCCAGAGAGTATAGCAACTTGAAGTTTAGCTCCTTGAAGATTAGCCTCTTCAAGATTGGCTCCTTGAAGATTAGCACCTATAAAATTTGCCTTTTCAAGATTAGCTCCTTTAAAGTTAGCTCCTTGAAGTTTAGCACCTATAAAATTTGCCTCTTCAAGATTAGCCTCTATAAAGTCGGCTCCTTCAAGCTCAGTCTTTATGAAGTTAGCTCCTGGAAGATCTTTTTTTTCTTTGTCGTCCATTTACAATCACTCAAGATCTAGACTTAAATAAACATTGCTATCTTAGGTTCTGTCAAGTTGACGGGTGTTAGACATTTTATAGGCTTAATCGTATCTGGAAAGATTTCTTAGCACCCGTCAACTTGACAGAACCAAAAAAACCCGTAGTTTTTAATTTTATAATAATCTAAAAGCTACAAATATAAGTTCTTTAATTTTAGAGGAAGTCTTGAGAAAATCCTTGCTTCCTGGTAAACAGTAGTAAAAAGATACTATCTGCAAACTTTTTGCTATTAATTTAAAATTCTGCTCATTCCTTGATCACACCTCGCAGATTCATGGGAGCACACCAGCTGCTAAGCATAAATTGTGGAAAAAAAGAAAAAAGATTTTTCAATTTTTCTTTTCAGTTAGATTTGTGTAGAATATCTAATATTGCAAATATTACACCAACAATAAGTCCAATTCTTACGCCATACATAAAATCATTTGATAGATAGCCATATGTTGAACCTGCGATGACTGCTGCAATGAAACGTAAAAATGCGTATTTTACCTGAGACTTTTTCATATTCATCACGCATATAACTATAGAGTATATTGCTGACAGTCAATTAAATCTTGCTCTAATGAAGATAACAAAAAACAAAGATATTTTTACGGTGTTTGTATATATTAATATTAAGCCTATCCGAAAAGTCAGTATGTTTTGCAACTTTAAGATGATACGTGGTGATTTTTTGAGATTAATATATGGTTTAATTTTACTTTGTGGAGTTTTATGTTTGATCTTTGGAACATTAGATTTTATATCTCTACATGATAGTTTGTTATTGGCGTCATCTTGGATTTTGGGCGTTTTTCTGATAGGATACGCGATTAAACAGCAAAAGAAAGAAAATAAAGGTTCCTAAACACAAACATAATACATTGAAAGTATCATCTAAGATTTTGCATTACTTATTAGCAGGTTTTTGCATATTTTTCACCACAACCAAAAATACAATCCTTTGATCGACAAGGTTCGTATTTTAAGCGAAAATCCACTTTTTTTCTATCAAAAGTTAGAATATTCTTTACCAGATACGAACGCTTTAATATTTAATTCGTGTATATTTTTTCATGGATAACGGACTTGTAAC
>Ga0207800_1000332_pt1 | contig 14174 bp, 12 predicted proteins | sample LuqExpMetageno11_FD_187769 | JGI IMG/M metagenome (GOLD analysis project Ga0207800, IMG submission 187769) | Tropical forest soil microbial communities from Luquillo Experimental Forest, Puerto Rico - Sample 11 (SPAdes) | ecosystem: Environmental > Terrestrial > Soil > Tropical forest ...
CTCGTAACCCTCTCGAATTCCATGACGGCATACCTACGCCCTCCTTACCTAATTCATGCTCCTGGTTTATTGCTTAATTTTACAATTCTTACCCCTGGTTTATTGCCTTATTTTACAATTCTTACCCTTGGTTTATTGCCTTATTTCTACATTTTTACCCCTGGTTTATTGTCTATTATTACAATTCTATGAATTTTTGCTCCTAGTAAATTATCAAATTTATCATTCAATGAAATGTAAAATAATAATCTTCTATTTTCCTGTTTGAAACAATTCATTCTTAATCTTTTGAAACAGCTCCGGAACCTTAGCTACGAACTCTTTCTTTGATAAATAAGAAAGCTCTCCACTTATATTCGGGAACACCATACGGTAGGAATGCAGAAGTTGATAGGTTAACCCGTATCTCTTCTTAAAATAATGGTTGGTTTTCTGATCTCCGTATTTAAAATCTCCGATTATCGGATGACCGATGCTCGCCAGATGAGCCCTTATTTGATGGGAACGTCCCGTGATCAGCTTTACCTGAAGCAATGTAAAGCTTCCTTCTGTCTCCTCATCCGTATAAAATTCTGTAGCAAGATCAGATAATTTATTATCTCTTGTTGCCTTCTTCAGATTTCTAAGATAAGCTTCTTCCTTGGCAGTCGTTTCATCCTTCCTCGCATTTTTAGAATAAGCGATTGGCTCATATTCCGTACAGATATATTCCGTGTTTTCTACTTGGCTAGGATATATTTTCACCAGGTTCTTCTCTTCATCCTTACTCAGATAGCCTTCAATTCGTTTTTTGCCCTCTACTTTTCCTTTGACAATACATAGATAATATTTATTCAGGGAACGGTCTTTTAATAAACGAGCCATCTCCTGAAGGCCAAGCAAGGATTTACCAGCAATCAGAATTCCTCCCGTATTACGGTCCAGACGGTTGCAGATTGCAGGTTTGAAGCTTACAAGCTGCTCCCTTGTAAGCTGTTTTGATTTTAATAGATAGGAGATAATGTATTCCACCATGGATACATCATCCTTCTCTGCTTTTTGTGAAAGAACCCCGAGAGGCTTGTTCACAATCAATATATGCTTATCCTCATAAATTACGTCTATACTAAGTTCTACTTTTGTAGTATCAACCTCTTCCGCCTTCACCGGCTCACTGAATTGTTGTATCGTTTCATCCGAAAGGAAAAGCGTAATCTCGTCCGATACTAACAGCTTTTCCGATCCGTCTGCTTTTTTACCGTTTAAGGTGATGTTCTTTTTACGGAGCATTTTATAGATAAAGCTCTTCGGTGCTTTATTCAGTATTTTAGCTAAAAGCTTATCCAGACGCTGCCCCGCTTCATTCTGCTGTACAGAAAATTGTTTCATAGATGATATCTCCTGAATGAGTAACATAACATAATTATGTCACCGTAATTAAACTGTTTTATATAAACCAACGAGTATTGAAATATTTAAAGCAGTTAAAACTCAAGTACCTGACGGATTGAGTCTACGTAATAATCGGCCATTCTGATTTTATCTTCCTGATCGCGCTCCGAATATTTATCATAGACAGCACAAACCTTCATATTCGCATTCTTTCCGGCCATAACCCCGTGCAATACATCTTCAAATACCAGACACCTGGAAGGCTCCACGCCCAGATCCTTTGCCACTAGCAGGTATATATCCGGTGACGGTTTACCCTTCGCAACTTCACAGGAGGTTCGGATGGATGTAAAATAATCCTTCATTCCATGTCTCTCAACAACCAGCTCCACAAGCTCCTTGGAATTACTCGTTGCAATCCCGGCTGGAATATTCGTCTCCTTCAGGTAGTGTAAGAGTTCTTTCACGCCTTCCTTCAAAGGTACCTCATTCAAATATTTATCCCAAGCCATTTGATTCCAATCATCTTTAATCTGCTCTACACCGTCAGGCAAATCAAAGCGTTCTTTAAAATAAAGAGCTGTTTCGGAAAAGCTCATTCCCTCAACCATCCTCTGCAGATCCTCCGGCAAATCGATACCAAAGCGCTGAAGGTATTCGATATCAATACTCTCCCACATCCACATAGAATCAACCAAAGTTCCGTCTAAATCAAAAATTACTGCATCTATATTCTTTAGCATGATGTCTCCTAACTATAAACATGATGTCTTATTCATTTCTATTAATATTCTTCAGCTTATCCACTTCTTCCTTCGTCAGCTCACGATATTCACCTATCTCAAGATTTGGATCCAATACTAAGCTTCCCATGGAGAGCCGCTTCAGATAAATAACTTCTTTGCCAACTGCTTCAAACATTCTCTTTACCTGATGGAATTTGCCTTCCTGGATCGTCAATTCAATCTCTGATATATCATCGGAGGCCAATATTGTTAACTTTGCTGGCAGGGTAAGACTCTCTTCTCCTATATCAACACCTTTAAGAAATGCCCTCTGATCATCCTCAGTTACCTTTCCCTTCACCTTAGAGTAATATACCTTGTCCACATGCTTTTTGGGGGAAAGCAGCTGATGAGTCAAATCTCCGTCATTCGTAAGAAGCAGCAGACCTTCCGTATCCTTGTCAAGTCTTCCGACCGGAAATAAGTCTTTTCCCTGCTTATCCTGAATTAAGTCTAGAACCGTCTTGCTTACATTATCCATGGTTGCCGATACTACACCTGCAGGTTTATGAAGCATGATATACAAATAGCCAATATAATTGATCTTCTTATCATCAAAGCTGATATCATCGTCTGACAGTGTTACCTTCTGTTCCGGCTTGCTGCATACAAAACCGTTAACTTTCACCCTGCCCTTTCGGATCCAGGTTTTGATTTCACTTCTAGTTCCGATTCCCATATCTGCAAGATATTTATCCAGACGTAATTGTTTCGCCATAATAATCTCCATTCTGCAAAAACCCGCGAATTTGGGCGTTGGTACACTATCCTCTTTCTTATACCCATCTCCAGCCCGGGAGATATTTATTCTTACAACTATTCTTTGAGATCTTCACCCAGCCAAGAGGATAATCTTCCACACAGATGACATACCAGCCATCTTCATAATCGCCTTCCGGCTCAATCGATTCACATTTCAGATACCGGATTACAATCGGATCCTCCACCTTGTAACGTATGATGTTCGGATAGTCTGAAGTCATCAGCGCATTTGCAAGTGCCTGGGAAGGTTCAAAACGCTGCTTCTTCATTTCACCAAGAAGCAAGCCCTGTCTAAGAATTCGAAGACCCTTTAAATTCGGTAATCCCTCCGGCAGCAGATATACCCTCTCATCATGCACCATCAGCTGCTCCTGCTTATAAGGGATAGCTAATTCCTTAATAAATTCCAGTGCTTCCTGCGATAAGCCATTCTTGCTTTTTACATTTGCGCTTCCGGAATAATCAATATAGGCGTTACCGTTACCTTCCTTCGAATCCTTATGAAGCAAGGTTACAAAATGGCCTTCGCCATTGATTTTATGCGGCCACAGACGGATACAATGCTTTAATTCTTCCTTACCATCCACCCATTCCGGCTTGCCGCAATCAAAGCCCTCATAGGAAATGCCCAGTCTCTTCCTCGTTTCTTCCTCGGGCAATGCATTTACGACATGAAACTCCGGGTATTGTTCAAGCAGATAGGATATCGTTCCTTCGTTCTCTTCCGGTGAAAAGGTACAGGTGGAGTATAGCATATATCCGCCTGGCTTTAACATCCGGGCAGCAAAAAGTATGATTTCCTTCTGCAGTTTATTGTAATATTCAACTCCATATTGCTCCCAGTTTTTCATGATGGCAGGACTCTTTCGGAACATTCCTTCACCGGAACAGGGGGCATCGATTAATATTTTATCAAAATATTCCTGAAAATACTCTGTTAGCTTATTCGGTGCCTCTGAGACTACGAGTGCATTACGGATACCAAATAGTTCAATGTTTTTCAGCAGTGCTTTGGCTCTGGAATTACTGATATCATTCGATACCAAGAGTCCTTCCCCTCCTAGCTTAGCTCCAAGCTCCGTGCTTTTACCTCCGGGGGCAGCACAGATATCCAGTACCTTATCTCCTTTATTGATCGGCAATAGGCTTGCCGGTGTCATAGCACTCGGTTCCTGGATATAGTATAAACCTGCATAGTAATAGGGATGCTTTGACGGCTGTTCGTCTGTGTCATAATAATAGCCATTCTTCACCCAGGGGATTCGTTTTATAGAAAAAGGACAGATCTGTTCGAATTCTTCTGGGGTTATCTTCAGGGTATTTACACGCAACCCGCCAAAATGCGGCTTTTCATAGCATTGTAAATACTCCTCGTACTCCTCACCCAAAAGAGTTTTCATTCTGTCCTCAAATAATTTCGGTAAATTCATTTTCTCACTCCGTTTATTTATTTCATGGCAAGTACTGTCTCGACTAAGAGATGTTCCTCTTTGTTTCATGGCAAATACTGCCTCGATTAAGTGATGTTGCTCTTTGTTTCATGGCAAGTACTGCCCTGATTAAGAGATGTTTCCTCTTTGTTTCATTGCAAGTACTGCCTCGATTAAGAAGGTTCTTCTTTGTTCATTAAAATGCTACGCATGTTAGCCCAGATATATCAATACATTAACATTATCTTAAGCTCTGAGCACGGTAACGTGCTGAAATCATATCCAAATCGCGGCTAAACTGTGCCAATTCTTCCTGATTTCCATTCTGGTAGATACGGAAGAAATCATCCTGAATTTTAATAACCTCCTGCTTGTTCGCAACCTTATATAAATTCTGGATATTCGTAAGAATATCAGCTACAATATTCGCTTTAATCGTAAAGGAATTCTGTGCGTCCATAATCTCATCCCTGACAACGGACATTTCCTGGTCAAGGATAAGGATAGCTTCAGCTGCGGAAGAAAGTCTCTCCCGAATATGTTCCGGCATGTTCTGTTTATACTTATATTGCAGGGAATGTTCAATAGTTGCCCAGAAATTCATCGCTAAGGTTCGGATCTGAATCTCTACCAAAAGCTCCTTTTTCCCTTTTAACGTCTCAACTGCGTAAGAAACGATTAAATGATAGGAACGGTAACCGCTCTTCTTAGCATTGTTAATGTAATCCTTCTCATTCACAATTTTCATATCGGAGCGTTTTCTGATAATGTCCACTACCTTATAAATATCTTCAACAAATTGGCAAATAATACGGATACCAGCGATATCATCAATATTTTCTTCAAAATTTATAATATCTATATCCTTCTTTTGTGCCTTTTCGAGTATACTTGATATTGTCTTAACTCTGCCGGTTACCTGCTCTACGGGTGAGTATGCACCAGCATGCTTATATTCATCGATAATATGATTAAATTTCGTAATTAACTCGTCAACAGCTAAGGAATACGGGTCTAGAATTTCTCTCCAGAGTTGTATCTCCATTAAAGCTTACCTCCTAAATACCCATCTGAAATACAAAAATGAGTAATCTTTACTCTCATTCTTCTAACATCAGTACCATCATGGACAATACCGCCAAACCAGCAGTCTCCGTCCTTAAGATTCTTCTTCCAAGAGTAATAGGAAGAATCTGATTCTGTATTGCTAATTCAATCTCGGTCTCTTCAAAGCCCCCTTCAGGTCCGATAAATACACCAATTGTACTATATTGTCCCAAGCTGCTCATGATTTCTCTGGTATGCTGTATACCAGTTGCATTCTCATATGGTATTACACCCAGTCCCATCTGTTTCGCCCTTGCAATTGCTTCTTTATAACTGACCACCGGCTTGACTAGCGGTATGATTCCTCTGCCTGACTGCTTGGCCGCTTCTTCTGCAATTGCCTGCCATCGCTCCAGCTTTTTCTCTTCTTTTTTCTTATCCTCTAATTTTACAACGACACGTTTGGTCATAATAGGTACTATCTCGTGAATGCCAAGCTCTACAGCTTTTTGGATAATCAGCTCCAACTTGTCCTTCTTCGGCATTCCCTGAAACAAGGTTATTTTTGATTTCAGCTCTGTTCCGGTATCTTGTTCGGATTCAATTTTGGCGGTAATTACTCCCTCCGACACCTTATTAATTATACAATAACAATCTTTTCCTTGTCCATTACAAATTACAATTTCCTCGCCTTGCTTCATGCGCAGAACATTCTTTATATGATTAACATCAGAGCCTGTAATTGTTACAGTTCCATCTTCTATCTGTGATGGGGCTACATAAAATCGATGCATTCCTGATCTCCTTCGTATATAAATTTCATACAATACTATTATATAGCAAAAAGAACATATGTTCAATAACTATTTCTTAAAGTTAAGGCCATTTCGATATCAGGACATCTACGGACAACTATACTTAACCAGTAAAATATTAATGATCTCATCCTATAATAACTTTCACTTTCTTGCCGGTTTTATACTGGCATATACATATAACAAATAATTAATCACATATTTTTCAGCTAAAGATGACGGAAGGAAGTTTTCAAAGGTAAGACGATATCAATGGTATAATATTTTGGGGTACTTTATTTAATATTCATAATCATTCTTATACTAAGTTTCAATTAAGGATCTGGGTGAGATGTTTTTTAATTAATGGTTATATTATTATGCCAAAGGAAAAAAGCATTATTTAATAAAAACGATATGCCATCTTTTATAATATGCTTTTGTTATATGCTTTTGTTATACTTTTGTTATATGCTTTTGCTATATACTTTTGCTATATACTTTTGCTATTATCTAATCCTAATGAACATATCCAGCATCTTAAGAAAAAGTTTGATTGAGAGGCCGCAATAAAGATAATACATAAATATAATTAAGCCTGGAGGTAACCTGATTTGAAGCCGTGTACGAAAATATATATCCGTATTTTGATAATATCCTTAACAACCTTATCTGTCAGCTCCTACTATTTGACCAGTCGGAGTCATCTTGATAACATTTCAAGGGAACAGGAACGTTCCCTGAATGAGTTTTCCTTTCTTATAAGTTCCCTGGAAAATGGCATCGATTATCAAGTGGAGGATAATAATCAGAAGCTGCTATACTCCCATTATGCAGAGTATTACTCAAAACGGGGAATTCATCTACTGGTTTATCGGGATAATGAGCCCTTTTATTCGAATTTTACATCAGTAAGTCAGTCAAAATATCAAAGGCTGCTTTCTGTGCATGCTGGAACAAGGCAGGTTCAGGTAATAAAGGATGATGGCTGTCATTACTTCTTTGTAACCGGGAGGTCAACTAAAGCAAATGATTATGTCTTTGTATATGTCAGAGACATCAGTTATATCTATCAGTTTTTAACACAGAGCATATATCTGACACTCTTATTTGCAGCAGTTTTAATCCTTGTGATCAGCCTCTTGTTCTATCTGTATTCCAGTTGGATCATAAAACCAAATGAAACATTGAACATCTAGAATCAAAACCTCCCGGTGCATCTTGGATGTACCGGGAGTATTTTAACGATAAAGAAATAATCTTTATCGATTGTAGTATATAATTTATAAACTAGGAATTCTTGAATAGAATGTCGTTAATAAACTCGAGAACAAATCGGATACCATATATTTTACCATAACAAGCATCAGATACCATATATTTTAGCTTGACAAGCAAAGATACCATATATTTTAACTTAACAAGTATCAGATTCTGTATATGGTATCCGGTTTGCTCACAGGATACTTTCGACACTCTGATTAATTCTTCTTATACATCATATTCCTGCAGGATGGATTACAATATTAAAATATAATACCGATTTATATCTATTTCTGTGCGATAAAGGAAACCCAGTCGCCCATTCTGTTTACCTCTAAAATGGTAAAATGGTTCTTTAAGATTGCAGCCTTTACCGCTTCTTCCTTCATATTAATAATACCGGAGCTGATAAATATGCCTCCGGGCTTCATATTCTCACCAATGACATCGGATAATGGGATAATGACATCAGCCAGTATATTGGCAACAACCAGATCATATTTCTCCTTACCGATCTGTGTACGGATACCATCATCTTCAATGATATTCCCTGTAGTAAAGGAAAGCTGACCTTCCGTTATAGGTAGACCATTTACCTCAGCATTCAGGGTGGCAGAATTCGTAGCATTCGGATCAATATCAATTCCGAGTACTTCCTTTGCACCTAACTTCTTAGCAATGATGGATAAGATACCACTGCCGCTTCCTGCGTCCAGAACAACCGAATTCTCATGGATATATTGCTTCATTCCTGAGATACAGAGCTTCGTCGTCTCGTGTGAGCCGGTTCCGAAGGAGATTCCGGGATCTATCTCGATGATGATATCTCCTTCCTTCTTCTGCGTAAGCTCTTCCCAGGTTGGTTTGATAACGATGGTGTCATCAATACGAAATGGTTTAAAAAATTCCTTCCAGTTATTGATCCAGTCCTTATCTTCGGTCTCTGATACGGAAATATCACCACTACCGATGTCAACATAACTGGATAGTTCCTCTAGTCCTTCTCTGACCTTTGCTAAAAGTGAATCCATATCCTCTTCTTCATCAACATAAAAGCTGACGATGGAAGTACCGTCATCCTCCTTCAATTCCGGGAGGATATCGATGAACAGACGTTTTCTATCCTCTTCCGATAACGGTATGTTATCGCTGATTTCAATACCTTCAATTCCAAGATCATTCAGCATATCACTGATCAGATCGACTGCTTCTGTTGTAGTTTCTAACGTGAATTTCTTCCACTTCATATGAGTTCTCCATTACCATACTTGGGTTAATCATCCTTGTTTATGTTAAGTAATTATTTCCAGAACTTCTTCTTTCCTTTATTATCACCGTCATCAGATCCCGGAGTTACTTTACCAGTCATAGCATCGTCAAATTTTTTCAAAAGATCCTTCTGCTCAGTAGTCAGATTGGTTGGAACCTGAACGACGAGGGTAACATAATGATCGCCTCTTACCGCTTTATTTCTAAGGCTCGGAACACCTTTTTCCCTTAAACGCACCTTCGTATCGGTCTGTGTTCCCGGCTTCACATTATATATTACTTCTCCGTCAACTGTACTGATCTTCACATCACCACCCAGGACTGCAATTGCGTAGGAAATGGGTGCTGTTGAGAAAATATCATAATCCTGACGCTGGAAGATCGGATGTCTGCTTACTTCAACTTCAACCAGCAGGTCTCCTCTCGGGCCGCCATTCGTACCAGGCTCACCCTTACCTCTGATTCTTACACTTTGACCGCCGTCAATACCAGCAGGGATGGAAACCTTAATTTTCTTCTTGCTGCTGATAAATCCAGTTCCATAACAGTCAGGACATTTATCTTTAATAATCTTTCCGGTACCTTTACAATCCGGACAGGTCTGAATATTACGAACCATTCCGAATAAGGATTGCTGGGTATAAACCACCTGGCCTTTACCACCGCATTTCGGACAGGTATCTGCAGTGGTTCCGGCTTTTGCACCGGTACCATGACAGGTTGCACATTCATCCTTCAGCGTAAGCTCTATTTCCTTCTCGGTACCGAAAACTGCTTCTTCAAAGGTGATTCTGACAGCTGTACGGAGGTTTGCACCTTGCATCGGCCCATTGCTGGGACGTCTTGTACGGCCACCGAAGAGATCTCCGAAGATATCGCCAAAAATATCGCCCATATCCATACCGGAAAAATCAAAGCCACCGGCACCTGCACTGCCATCAAAAGCGGAATGTCCGAATTGATCATACTGTCTACGCTTATCCGCATCACTAAGTACTGCGTATGCTTCCGATGCTTCCTTGAATTTAGCCTCTGCTTCTTTATTCCCCGGGTTGGTATCAGGATGATATTTCTTCGCAAGCTGTCTATATGCTTTTTTAAGTTCATCCTCCGTCGCTGTACTGTCGACACCTAAGACCTCATAATAATCACGTTTATCTGCCATCTTCTCCTTCACCTTTCATACTTCTCTGTAAAACGGAGTATGCTTTCACATTCTCCTGATGAATTCAGCATAGCCAAATTCCATTCATAGGCAAACAGGCAGTCAGTTTTGACCGCCCATCAACATTTTTTATGGAAGAACTTTAACATGATATCACCAGAATATCATGTTAAAGTTCTTCAAAATGAGAAATAGTTAATTTCTTTCAATTTGTAAAGCTATTCTCTACATTTTCATATAGATCTGCTTAATTATACTTCACGGTAATCTCCGTCTACTACATCATCGTTATAGCCGCCGGTTGCTCCGGAAGAACCTGCACCTGACATATCAGGACCAGGACCGCCTGCTGCACCTGCACCGCTCTGCTCATATAATTTTGCAAATAATGCCTGGGCATCGGTCATTAATTTTTCCTTTGCAGCCTTGATATCAGCAACTTCGCCTTCGCTCATAACCTCAGGATTGGATTTCTCAATTAATTCCTTCAGTCTTGCCAAATCAGCTTCAACAGTAGACTTAGCACCTGCATCAATCTTATCGCCAACTTCGCTTAAAGCCTTCTCAGTCTGGAATACCATGGAGTCAGCATCATTACGAACATCAACTGCTTCCTTACGTCTCTTATCCTGAGCCTCATATTCAGCTGCTTCTCTTACTGCCTTATCTATATCAGAGTCAGAAAGGTTGGAGTTTGAAGTAATCGTAATATGCTGCTCTCTGCCTGTTCCAAGATCCTTAGCGGATACATTAACAATACCGTTTGCATCGATATCGAAGGTAACTTCAATCTGAGGAATGCCTCTTCTTGCCGGCGGAATACCATCCAGACGGAATTGTCCAAGGCTCTTATTATCCTTCGCAAACTGTCTCTCACCTTGTACTACGTTGATATCAACAGCAGTCTGGTTATCAGCTGCGGTAGAGAATACCTGGCTCTTCTTCGTAGGAATGGTTGTATTTCTTTCGATTAATCTGGTAGCTACACCACCAAGAGTCTCGATAGAAAGTGACAACGGAGTTACGTCAAGAAGAAGGATGTCTCCTGCACCGGCATCGCCTGCTAACTTACCACCCTGGATGGAAGCACCGATTGCAACACATTCGTCAGGATTTAAAGTCTTGGAAGGCTCCTGTCCGGTTAAAAGTCTAACCTTATCCTGAACTGCAGGAATACGGGTAGAACCACCAACTAATAATACTTTCTTGATGTCAGAAGGTGTAAGTCCGGAATCACGAAGAGCATTCTGTACCGGTACAACGGTTCTTTCAACTAAATCATGAGTTAACTCATCGAATTTCGCACGGGTTAAGTTCATATCAAAATGCTTCGGTCCTTCTGCGGTTGCAGTGATGAAAGGAAGGTTGATGTTGGTTGTAGTAGCTGAGGATAATTCCTTCTTAGCCTTCTCAGCAGCTTCCTTTAATCTCTGAAGTGACATCTTATCAAGGGATAAGTCAACGCCGTCAGATTTCTTGAACTCATCAATCATGTATCTGGTAATTCTCTCATCGAAGTCATCACCACCAAGTCTGTTATCACCTGCGGTTGCCAATACTTCGATAACACCGTCACCGATATCGATGATGGATACATCGAAGGTACCACCACCTAAGTCATAAACCATAATCTTCTGTTCATGTTCGTTATCAAGACCATATGCTAATGCAGCAGCTGTAGGCTCGTTGATAATTCTCTTAACTTCAAGACCTGCGATCTTACCTGCATCCTTGGTTGCCTGTCTCTGAGCATCGTTGAAATATGCAGGAACAGTAATAACTGCATCAGTTACCTTCTCACCAAGATATGCCTCTGCATCAGCTTTTAACTTCTGCAGGATCATTGCGGAGATTTCCTGAGGTGAATATCTCTTATCATCAATTTTTACTCTGTAATCTGTGCCCATATGTCTCTTGATGGAAGAAATAGTCTTCTCTGAATTTGTAACAGCCTGACGCTTTGCAGGCTCACCAACCAAACGCTCTCCTGTCTTTGTAAATGCTACAACAGAAGGAGTTGTTCTTGAACCTTCTGTATTCGCGATAACAACCGGTTTTCCACCTTCCATAACGGCAACACATGAATTTGTTGTTCCTAAGTCAATACCAATAATTTTACTCATGTTCGTTTCCTCCTATATTTTATATAATCATCTACTAGTTCACTACTTTAACCATACTGTGACGAACTACCATGTCACGGTAAATGTAACCCTTTTGGAATTCATCGGATACAATGTTCTCTCCGAGACTGTCATCATCACCATGCATAACTGCATTATGAAGGTTTGGATCAAATTCTTTGCCTACTGCGTCAATCGGTTTTAGTCCAATCTCATCAAGCGAGGTAACCAACTGACGATATATGAGTTCAATTCCCTGTGCGAAGGAGCTTTCTTTCTCCTTCTCTGTGATTGTGCCAAGACCTCTTTCGAAATTATCAACAATGGGGAGAATCTTCTCAATAATACTTTTTACTCCCGTGTCATACATCATAGTTTTTTCTTTCTCGGTACGCTTACGGAAATTATCAAACTCCGCCATGGTTCTCATTAAGCGGTCTGTAAGCTCTTCGATCTTTTGATCCTTTGCAGCCAGCTCCTTGGATTTAGAACTCTTAAAGAAGGATTTTCCTGCCTTATCATGCTTAGCATCCGTTCCTTCTGTTCCGTCAGCCTTAACTTCTGCTTCAGTTTCTTCTGAATCGTCCACAAATTCATCAGCTTCATCGAAAATCTCATATGATTGTGCTTCTTTTTGTGTCTCCTCATCGATTTCCTGATTCATAGTATCTTTTGACATTTCCTTCATTGCTTTCTCCTTTTCCATAGCGGCTTTCATTATTTCTATCGCTTTATCCATATCCTCCAATCCTGAATACCACCTTTCCAATCACAATCTGGCTATGCTTATTACCACAGATTGTCTTGTATTTCGCTATGTTTTCTTCTTAAAAATATCATCCAATTGCGTCATAAGTGATTGCAGGGTGTTTACTACCTTTTGATAATCCATTCGCTTCGGTCCAATGATTCCGACCTTTCCGTATACTCCTTCTTCGATTTCATAAGTCGCAGTGACTACAGAGCATTCCTTCATGGATTCTATCGGAGTTTCATCTCCGATATATACCTGAATTCCTCTTGTTTCCTCATCCTCCATCTTATCTTGAATAAATTCGGTGAGTACCTTTTTCTCTTCCAGGGTATAGAGCAGATCAGCTGCCTTATCCCTGTCGCTCAATTCCGGATATCTTAGGATATTGGTAGTTCCTGATGTAAAAATTTCAAAATCATCTTCTTCGGATACTGCCTGCATAATTGCATCGAGTATATCATTAACGATGGTACGATAATCTCCTGCCTGTTCCTTCATCTGTGTAATCACCGGCAGGTTGATTTCTCCCAAATCAAGTCCTTGTAAAAACGTATTAATGATAATATTTAGTTTTAATAGAGTTTCTTTATTTAAGGATGTTGATATATGAATGATTTTATTCTTTACAATATTTCTTTCAAATACGATGACAGCCAGCAACTGATTCTCATCGACCTCGGTAAGCTGGATAAACTTAACCTTCTTCTTATATTGAGGTGTGGATACCATTGTTGTATATTGGGTATTCACTGCAAGCAGCTTTGCCACCTGCTGGAGTATGCTTTCTAATCGGTCAGCCTTTTCCAGCAATAACATCTTCATGTCCTCTACTTCCTGGACCTTATCCTTTAGAAGCATATCAACATAGAGGCGATAACCTTTATCTGAGGGAATGCGGCCTGCAGAAGTATGCGGCTGTATGATGTAACCCAGTTCTTCCAGATCTGCCATCTCATTACGGATGGTTGCTGAACTCAAATTCAAATCGGTATATTTCGAAATGGTTCTTGAACCAACAGGCTCTCCGGTTTCCAGGTAATTGCGGATGATTGCCTGTAAAATCTTCATTTTTCTTTCATCCAACTGCTGCATATCCTACCTCATTCCATCGTGTAATAAAGTACAACTGTTATCAGGAAGTTTTCTTTGTTAGCACTCGACTCGATAGAGTGCTAACATCTATAAATAAAATAGCACTATCATTTTCTTTTGTCAAGGTGATTTTATAAATTATTTACCATTATTTTATATCATCAACTTGTGTTTGGCTCATTAAAAGCGTTCCCTGATTTGTCATGAATTACTGATCGAATAAAAATTGCGAAAGTACATAATTACTAACATCGATTCCCAGATCTGTCAGTTTAATTTGATCTTCAAACGTTTCCACTAATTTATTATTATTTAAAGT
>Ga0207800_1000333_pt1 | contig 14142 bp, 15 predicted proteins | sample LuqExpMetageno11_FD_187769 | JGI IMG/M metagenome (GOLD analysis project Ga0207800, IMG submission 187769) | Tropical forest soil microbial communities from Luquillo Experimental Forest, Puerto Rico - Sample 11 (SPAdes) | ecosystem: Environmental > Terrestrial > Soil > Tropical forest ...
AGCAGCGCCGCGACTCCATCGATATGTTCACCAAGGGCGACCGTCCGGAACTGGCAGCCAAGGAAGCCGCCGAGATCGTGGTTGTCGAAGAATTTCTGCCCAAGGCTCTCGATGAGGCCGGTCTGGCCGCGCTGGTGGCTGAGGCCGTTAGCGGTGTTGAGGCCACTCTCGGCCACAAACCCAGCCCCAAGGAAATGGGCCTGGTGATGAAGGCCGTGCAAGCAGCCATTGCCGCCACCGGCGCACGCGCCGAGGGCCGCGTCGTCAGCGATCTGGTCAAGAAGTCGCTGGCGTAGTTTTCCGCTCGCGCAATGCCTCCTGCCCGCGGAAATCCTCTTCGGCAGGAGGCATTGACATCTTGCCGAACCGGAGCGCCGATGAAATTCCCCTTCCGTTGCTTCCTGTCCGTTTTGACATTGCTGATTGCCGCGCCATGCTTGTTGGCGCAAGGGCCGCCCTTCCAAACCGACGACCCGGTTCCCGTCGACTTCGGGCATTATGAGTTCTATGTCTTTGGCGCAGTCGACGGAACGCCTGTGGCGCTCAACTCCACTGGGCCAGCCTTCGAATTCAACTGGGGCGCGCTGCCGCGTGTGCAGTTGCATGCCATTCTTCCCCTGGGCAATTCGGCTCCCATGAACAGTGCCGTTTCCGCACCCGAGGGCCAGGGTCCGCTCACCTTTGGACTCACTGACATGGAGTTCGGCGTTAAGCTCGCCCTCCTCAAGGAAAGCAAATACTTTCCGCAACTGGGCACCTTCACCATGATCGAGTTATCCACCGGCGACGACACGCGTGGACTGGGCAACGGCAAAACCTGGTACAAACTGCCCCTCTGGCTGCAGAAAAATCAGGGAGCGTGGCTCTTCGACGGCGGTGCCGGCTATGCCGTGAACCAGCAGCAAGGATTCCGCAACTACGCCTATACGGGCTGGCTGGTCAAACGCAAATTCTCAGAGCGATTGGAGTTGGGCACCGAGATTTTTGCGCATGCCGCAGAGGGCGAAGCCGCGCCACAGAGCCAGGCCGCCACCATGGCCGACCTCGGCATGTATTACCACTTCAAAAATCCCAACCACCAGTTACTGGCAGCCTACGGTCACACCCTGGCCGGGCAAACCGAGAACTACGCTTATCTGGGCCTCTACTGGACCTGGGGCAAAAAAGAGTAGGACCACGAACCCTGTCGCCAGGGTTGTCACGTGCGTTAGCGCAACCCTAGCGAGCATGCAGCAGCCATGCGCGAAGCGCGTCTGCCGCACCGCAGGTGCCTAATTGATCTTCTTCAGCCAGAGATTGCGGAAGCTCACCTTGCAGGGAGTTTTCTCAATCTGCAGGCCAATCAACCCGCTGGCATTGTTCGAACTCTTGGGATCGTCGTCAATCAGCACGGCCAGAAGCTGTCCGTTCAGGATGTGCATCACCACGCCGCCGCGGGCAAGAATCGTGTACTGATTCCACTCCCCATCCCGCACCACCTTGCCCAATTCCGCGCGATCCCCAATCGCACCCACTACGCGCTGGAACCGTCCCGCCTCCATTGCCACCACCTGACCGCGCCAGGCCACAATACCCAGGCCGGTGTTCTGCGAGTAGAGCTGGCCGCTGTACTCCTTGGCCCGCTGGCTCTCCGGATACCAGAAATCCGCCTGCGGACCAATCATCACCCAGCGCGGATCGAGCGGCGGCTCACCTTTGCCTGCCGTACGGCCGGGCGGAATCCCCGTACTGGAGCGGTACTGGATGCCGCTGCCGCCACCCCATTCCACCTTGATCTCAAGCTTCAGATCGAAATCGTGCGCGGTCGTGCCCTTGTACACCAGGAAGGTGTTGCCGGCCACGTGCTCCGGCGTCGACGTACCCACAATCGCTCCGTCTTCCACGCTCCATGTACCCGGCTGGCCATCCCAGCCCGTCAGCGACCTGCCATCAAAGAGCGCCGTGTAGCCGGCATGATCGGCCCAGTCCATCGGATCCGGCTCGATGAAAACACCGTTGCGCTGCCCGGAGATGGAAGGCGCAATCTTCTTCAGCGCGTCGCGATCCGGCGAATTGGAGGTCTGCCCCAAAACCAGACCAGAGCCCAGAACCAGCAGGCAGAACGGCAAGGCCCAGCGTGCGTTGCTCATCTCGATTCTCCCCTCAACAAGAAAAGAGCGCGGACTGCATTCCAGCCGTTGGGCTGAAGGTGTCCGCGCTCTCACGCTCCTCATTGTCTTCGCCGCAGGCCGAATGGTCCAGACTGAAGCGCACTTCAAGCAGCTAAAAAACTATTTCGCGCGGCAGTACAACGGTCCTTCGACGCTACGCTCTTCGGGCATTCTCAAGCAGACATAGCCCACAGAACACGGCCACGCAGCGGCTTTCATCGGGAAGCGCCTGCTCCCTTGCCCGCTAGTAGACTTCCGAACGGAGTCCGGCGGGCGGAACCACGTGCTTGAGCAATCCCAGTTCGCCAGCCAGCCGTTCCAGGCGTGCACGCGTTCCCGGCGTGGGCGGAACCAGCGGCAACCGCACGTTTTCCGAGCAGCGCCCCATCAGGTTGAGCACGGTCTTCACCGGGCCTGGGTTCGACTCCCAGAAGTTGGCATCCAGCAGCCGCCCGTAGCGGCGCTCCAGTTCCCGCGCCTCCGGCCAAAAATTCTGCAGCGCGGCATGCACCATGCGGCCCATCTCCGCCGGAATCTCATTCGAGGCCACGCTGATCAGGCCATGAGCTCCCACACTCATGGCGGCCAGCGCCAGATTGTCGTCGCCTGAGAAGATGCGGAACGTGCGCGGCAGGGTATGCACCAACTCACTGATCTGAGTCAGCTTGCCGCTCGCTTCCTTGATGGCCTGAATGTTGGGCGCGGCAGCGGCCAAGCGGGCTACCGTCTCCGGCTCCAGATTCGCGCAGGTACGGCCCGGCACGTTGTACACGCACACCGGCAGCGGAGCCACGGTTTGCGCCAGCGCCAGGAAATGCTGGAATTGGCCCTCCTGCGAAGGCTTGTTGTAGTAAGGATTGGCGCTGAGCACGGCGGCCACACCCGGTATCTGCTTGAGCTTGGCAGCCTGACGCACCAGCGCGCGGGTGGAATTATGCGTACATCCGGCCCACACCGGCACACGTCCTGCCGCGGCGGCCACCACCAGCTCAACCACATGCAGCCATTCGTCTTCATCCAGCGTAGCGGCTTCACCCGTTGAGCCACAGACGACCAGAAAGTCGACGCCTGCTTCAATCTGCCAGTTCACCAGCGAATGAAGCGCCGCTTCGTCCACCAGTCCATCCGCCCCGAAGGGCGTCACCAATGCCGTACCCAAACCTTTGGTTTCCATCTCAAAAGCAGTGTATAACGGCAATTGCTCCCGAGAAACGTCTGCTAGAGGACTTGTCTTACAGGCTTCGTCGCTTCTCTGTCCGTCTCCGTGTCCGCCAGGCCCCCGGCGTTCTGCCTGGAGGGTTGGAGCAGCTCCTTGGTGTGACTCCACGCTTGTTTCTCCCCTCCCTGGGCAGTAGGATGAGGGCGTTCCATCGCAGTCATACGCCTGTCGCCAGCCGGCCGGCCAAGGAGACCCGCCCTTATGCAGCTTCGCCGTCTTTATCCTGCCTTCCTGGCCCTTCTGTCTCTTGCCGTGCCCGCGCTGGTTGCGCAAACCCCGGCGGCGGAAACCTGGCGTTTCGACAACCTGAGCTCCATCGGCGGCCACCCGGTGGAGCTGCTCGGCCACCCCAAACTCATCGAAACCCCACTCGGCAAGGCTGTGGAGTTCGACGGCAAAGGCGACGGGCTCTTTCTCCAGACCCATCCACTCACCGGAGCCTCCGCCTATACCTGGGAAATCATCTTCCGCCCCGACTCCGACGGCCCCGAGGCCCAGCGCTTCTTCCACCTGCAGGAACAGAACCCCGTCAGTGGACAGGACTCGCCAAACCGCCTGCTTACCGAAATCCGCATTCACGACGGCAAGTGGTGCCTGGATAGCCATGGCTCCTCCGCCGCCAGCCACACTACCATCCTCAATTGCGACGAGCAGCACCTGTTTCCCGCCGACCGCTGGTACCGCGTGGTGACGGTCTTCGACGGCAAGACCATGCGCAGCTACGTCAACAATGCGCTGCAGGGTGAAGCCGCCTTTACCCTCACGCCGATGCTGGGTGGCCGCACCTCCGTCGGTATCCGTATCAACAAAGTCTTTCCTTTCAAGGGCGCGGTACTCCTGGCCCGCATGACTCCGCGCGCCCTGAGCCCCAGTGAGTTCCTGCCAGTGCCCCGGGAAAAGTAGAACCGGCGGAATGGTGGTCCAGGCCCATTTGTCCTTCCCTGCCACAATGTTCGACACTGGAAGAAATCAATTCACATGACGCGGCCTGCATGGATGCGTCCGAGGGAAGCATGAATTCCGCCATCACATGGAAGTTTGAAAGTCTTGAGACCATCGCCGGTCATCCGGTGGAGGTGGTCGGCGCACCTGCGCTCATTGACACTCCGGCAGGCAAGGCCATTCAGTTCAACGGAGCCGAAGTCATTTATTTACCCGTACATCCCTTGGCCGGAGCCTCCGCGTTTACCTGGGAAATCATCTTCCGGCCCGATGGCGGCGATGAGGAGCAGCGCTTCTTCCACCTGCAGGAGCAGAACCCGGCCACCGGCGAAGATGGCGACGGCCGTATGCTCTTCGAGCTGCGCGTCATCGGCAACCAGTGGTGTCTGGACGGCTTTGTGAAGAGCGGCGAGAATGGCCTGACCATCATTGATCGCCAAAAGCTCTTCCCGCTCGGCAAGTGGTACCGCGCCACCCTGGTCTTCGACGGCAAGCTGCTGCGTGCCTACGTGGGCTCGGCCCTGCAGGGCGAGGGCGAAATCGCCTATCAGCCCCACCTCCCCGGCCACACCTCGGTCGGCATGCGCATCAATCGCATCTCGCCTTTCAAGGGCGCTGTTTTGTGCGCCCGCATGACCCCCAAGGCCCTTGCACCGGCTGAGTTCCTGCAGCTTCCTGCGGGGATTTAAAGAACTTATCGTCTACGCGCCGCACCACGCGCACGGCAACCAACAGCGGGGAATGGGCTTGTCCTGTTCCCCGCTGCCTCTTATGTCTGCACTTTGGGAACCGGCAATGCGCCCGCATCGTGCCGGTTCCGGGGCAATCTGTCCCAAAAACTTTCCCGCACCGGCACGTACTCGCAGATCACCCGATCTCCATACCTGTTCGCGAGCGTCATTTCCCCATCCGGTACAATCAAAGTCATATGATCCGTTTCTCCACCGCAGGCGAATCCCACGGCGAAGCCCTTACGGCGCTGGTCTCCGGACTTCCGGCCGGGGTCCCCATCGATCTGGAGTTTGTGAACCGCGAGCTCTGGCGCCGGCAGCAAGGCTATGGCCGTGGCGGCCGCATGAAGATCGAGACCGACAAGGCCCACGTGCTCTCCGGCGTGCGTCATGGCAAAACCATCGGCTCGCCCATCGCCATTGAATTGGTGAATCGCGACTGGAAGAACTGGGAAGAAAAGCTTCCGGTTGAAGCCGGCGATCCCGCCAAGCATCAGGCCGTGGCCTCGCCGCGCCCCGGACATGCGGATCTGGCCGGCGCACTCAAGTACAACTTTCCGGACGCCCGCTACATTCTGGAGCGTTCTTCGGCCCGCGAAACCACCAGCCGCGTGGCCGCCGGCGCCTTTGCCAAGCTCTACCTGCGCACCCTCGGCATTGAGGTGCTGAGCCACGTGGTCCGCGTGGGCCGGGCCGAGCTGACCCGGCAGGCAAGCTGGCAAGAGATTGTTGACCTGGCCGCCCGCGACGAAGTGGTTCTGGGCTGCGTGGATGCCGAAGCCGAAGCGCGCATGAAGGAAGAAGTGGAACACGCTTCCCGCACCGGCGACACCGTCAACGGCGTCTTTGAAGTGGTGGCGCACGGCGTTCCCGCCGGACTGGGCACTCACGTGAATTGGGATGAGAAGCTCGACGGCCTTTTGGCACAGTCGGTGATGAGCATTCAAGCCGTAAAGGCCGTGGAGATTGGCCATGGCGTTCTGGCCGCTTCCAGCTTTGGCTCCCAGGTCCACGACCCCATCCAGTGGGAGGCCGACCCCGGCCATACGCCCACCCGCTTTTCCCGCCCCACCAACAATGCCGGCGGCATTGAGGGCGGACTGACGAATGGGGAAGACGTTGTGGTGCGCGGCTACCTGAAGCCCATTTCCACACTGCGTAAACCCTTGGCCTCAGTGAACTTTGCCGATCGCCAGCCAACCGCGGCCAGCTATGAGCGCTCCGATGTGAGCGTGGTTCCTGCCGCAGGTGTGGTGGGCGAAGCCATGGTTGCGCTCACCCTCGCTCAAGCTGTGCAAACCAAATTCGGCGGCGATTCGGTTGTGGAATTGCAACGGAATTTCCGTGGCTACATCGAACAGATACGGAGCTACTAGCAACTCGCGATGATCCTGAAAATCGTCAAATATCCCGAACCCGTTTTGTCACGGCCCGGCGAGCCGGTAACTGAATTCAACAGTGACCTGCGCAAGCTGGTTGATGACATGTTTGAAACCATGTATGCCGGTCAGGGCATTGGACTGGCCGCGCCCCAAGTGGCCGTCTCCAAGCGCCTGGTCGTCATCGACCTGAGCATGGGCAAGGACCCCGAGCAGAAGATCGTCCTGATCAACCCGGAAATCATCTCGCATGAAGGCCGCATCTACGAAGAAGAAGGCTGCCTCAGCTTTCCTGAGATTCGCGAGAAGGTGGTCCGCCATGCCGTGGTGCGCGTTCGCGCGCAAAACGCCAAGGGCGAATGGTTTGAGATGGACGGCGAAGACCTGCTTTCGCGCTGCTTCCAGCATGAGATCGACCACGTGGATGGTGTGCTGTTCACCGAACGCATGACCTCGCTCAAGCGTTCCATGTGCCTCCGCCGCATTCGCAAGCTGCAGAGAGATGGCGACTGGTAAGCGGTCGGATCAACCCATCTTCGGACGGGACAAAACCTTCTTCCCGATAGACTGACGGGCTCTCCGGGGTTCTCGTATTTTTGAAATGCCTGGAATCAAGATCAGCCGGAGACCCACCATGAAGATCGTCTTCTGCGGCACCCCTCAATTCGCCGTTCCCACGTTGGAAGCCATTCTGGCTGCCGGCCACAGTGTGCCCCTCGTGGTCTCGCAGCCGGATCGCCCCGTGGGCCGCGACCGCGTGCTGACCGCGCCTCCGGTCAAGCAGTGCGCGCAGCAGCACGGCATCCCGGTCACACAGCCGGAGAAGATCAAGAACAACCAGGAATTCCGCGCCCAGTTGGAAGCCCTCGCACCGGACGCCATTGTGGTGGTCGCCTACGGCCGCATTCTTCCTCCATGGATGCTGGCGTTGCCACGCCTTGGCTGCATTAATCTGCATGCTTCTCTGCTGCCCAAGTACCGCGGCGCGGCGCCCATTCAGTGGGCTGTGGCCATGGGCGATGCCGTTACCGGCAACACCACCATGCTGCTCGAAGAAGGCCTCGACACTGGCCCCATCCTGCTGCAGCAAGCCCTACCTGTTCCGCCCACCGCCACCGCCGCCGATATGTTCCTCGCGCTGGCCGAGCAGGGTGCGCCGTTGCTTGTGAAGACTCTGGCCGGGCTCGATGCCGGCACGCTGCAGCCACAGGCGCAGGACCACACCCAGGCCACGCTGGCACCCATCCTCACCCGCGACGACGCGCAGATGGACTTTGCCGCGCACTCCGCGCAGCAGCTCTACGACCGCTGGCGGGGCTTTCAGCCCTGGCCCGGAGCCTGGACCACACTCCACGGCAAAAAGCTCATTGTGCATTCCATGGCCGTGGTGGACGCGGCAGCCATCTCCGCCCCTGCCAGTGCTGCACCCGCCCTGCTCCATCTGCATCAGGGCAAGCTCTACGCTGCTGGCGCGCAAAGCACGTGGCTCGAGTTCATCGAAATTCAGCTTGAAGGCAAGAAGCGCATGCTGGCCGCAGACTTTCTGCGTGGCACGCAACTGGCCGCAGACACCAGGCTCGGCTGAACCATGGGCAACCTCTCCCCCGCACGCGAAGCCGCCTTCCGCATTCTGCTCCAGGTAGAAAAGGGTCAGGCTCACTCCGACGATCTGCTGCGCGCGCGCTTTGTGAGCCGCATGATGCCGGTGGACCGCAATCTGACCACGGCACTCGTTCTCGGCACGCTCCGCTGGCAGATCGCGCTGGATCGCGAAGTGAAGCAATACCTTGCCAAGCCCAATGCCAAGCTCGATACCGAGGTGCGCATTGCCCTGCGCCTGGGCGCGCTGCAGTTGCTGCGCATGGAGCGCATCCCCGCCCACGCCGCCATTGCCGAATGCGTGGAACTGGTGAAGCGGGCCGGCCACAGCTTTGCCGCACGCATGGTGAATGCCGTGCTCCGCAAGCTAGCTCAGGCACAAGCGGATGCTCTACCTGCGCACAACCATTCCGAACAGGAAAAGACGGAAGCCGTGACTCCCACAGATCTGGCTCATGCCTTTGCGCATCCCGCTTGGCTTGTGGAGCGATGGGTGCGGCAGTACGGCCCTGCACAAACTCAAGCCATCTGCGCGCACGGGCAACAGCAGGCTGCATTGCATGTGCGCATGGTTCATCCGGACGTGGCAGAGCAATTGCGCGGCGAAGGCATCCAACTGGCTCCCGCCGAATTGCTCGCCGATGCGCGCACGCTGATCGCAGGCGATCTGGTGCGCACGAATGCCTTCCACGCGGTCCAGGTACGTTTGCAGGACGAAGGTTCGCAGTTGGTGGCCGAGTTGGCCGCTGCCTGCGCTCCGGCCGGCACACAAAAAATTTGCGATAGTTGCGCCGCTCCCGGCGGCAAAACGCTCATCCTCGCCGAGCGCCACAACAAAGCGCAGATCACGGCCTGTGAGCTGAGTGCTCCGCGTGCCGAAGAACTGGCCAAACGCCTCGCACCCCTCGCTCCGCGCGTGCACTGCCGCGCTTGCGACGCATCAACCCTTGCTGCCGGCGAAGCCTTCGATCTGATTCTTGTGGACGCGCCCTGCAGCGGCACCGGCACCATGGGCCGTAACCCGGAGATTCGCCACCGCCTCCAGCCCGAAGAGTTTGCGCGTCAGGCAGAGCGGCAGTACGCGATTCTGGCAGCGGCTCTGGGCGCGGTGCGCGTGGGTGGACGCGTACTCTACTCCACCTGTTCGCTGGAGCCGGAAGAAAATGAGGATGTGGTCGCGCGCGCACTGGCCGCTCAGCACAACGTGCGCCAGATTTCGCTCGCAGCCGCCATCGACACCCTCGATGCCCGTGGCCTTCTCACCGAAGGCACAGCGCACACTCTCCAGGCCGCGTTCACGCCGGAAGGCGCGCTCCGCCTGCTGCCAGGCTCCTCGCCCACCGATGGCTTCTTCATGGCGCTCTTTGAATGTGTGGCTGAGCAATAAAGGCTAAGGTCTTTTCCGACACACCCTGCAACTAGAGTTCATTCGCGCCTGCGGCAATGCGCTGGATTACGATCTTACCGCCATTCGCCAGCGTGAAATACACATCCAGCTTGGCGCCTTGGGTGAGCGCTGCAGCCGCCGGATTGCGCGTGGTCACGCAACGCGAACCATGTCCAGCCTTGCGCGCGGCTTCAGTGGTCTCATAGAAGGCGCGATCCCCCGCAGGCAATTCGTTGAACGAAGCGATGCTAAAACAAACCGTCAAGTTACCGGCAGAGCCTTCCACGCGATCCACCCGCGCCTCCGCGTGCTGAATCGCCTGCGCGTGTTGCACCGTCTGCGCAGGAAAGATCAATGGCTTGAGCCAGGGATTCGCAACCATGCACACGCACACCGCAAAAGCAATCACGCCCAGGGCAATCGAAACCCGCTGAAAAGTTGTCATTGGCCTAGCTCTCCAGATCGAGCTTCAGCACGCTGTACTCCTTGCCCAGCAGGCGGCAGAGCACCTCGATCACCAGTTCGTGATCCTGGCGTTGCGGCAAGCCTGAAACCGTGACCGAGCCGACAATGCCCGCGCCCGTCACCGTAAGTGGAAAGGCGCCACCATGGGCCGCAAAGTCTGCTACGGCATGGCCGCGCTGCTCCAGCGTTTCGCCCTTCAGCTTCATCTCCAAACCCATGCGATAGCTGCTGCGATGGTAGCGCGCGAGAATATTATTCTTGCGCCTGACCCACTCCACGTTATCGGGCGTTGTGCCCTCCAGAGCAGCATAAAACAGGGGCTGGCCAAAGCGGCGCACGTCGATCACCACCGGCAGCGCGCGTTCCACAGCCACGGCGCGCAGGCTTGTTCCCAGTTCCCACGCCACTTGCGCATCCAAGTGCTGAAAGCAGAGCTCGCGCTCCTGCAGGTGCACCCGCTCGATATCTTCCTTCACGCCCATCGCAGCCTCCCCCTCCATCACTTCAAGCCTTCCGAGCACTTAACGCGCTACGGTTAGCTTCACCTGCGTCGCCTGATCCACGCGTTCGCCAGCAGCAGGCGACTGCGCCAGCACAGCTCCAGGCGGCACCGGAGGCCTGGGCGGCTCATTGCCTGTTCCCACCTGGCCCACCGCGACATCGGACATCCTGGTTGACGCCTTGATGCCCACCTTGGCCAGCGAAGCCACCGCGCCTGCACCGCTGCTGCCGACAAGATCCGGCATCAAGTAGCCGTCTGCCGTCACATCGTCGGGCGCGGCCACCAGCAGATTAACCGTGGGTCTTGAAATATCCTGCGCATGGGCAGGAGGATCCTGCGCCAGCACCGTGCCGGCAGAAAACTTCGCGGTAGGAAACTTTACCGTAGCGCCCACTTCAAGTCCCACCCGCCGCAGTTCCAGTTCGGCAACGCGCGCATCGCGGCCCACAGTCTCGGGCACGTCCACCTTCTGCGGACCAAGGCTCTCCGCCACCCGCACCTGCCACTCGCGGCGCACTACCGTGCCCGGCGCCGGCGATTGCGAAAGGATGTGTCCGGCCGGGACATCCGCCGAGTAGTAGCGGTTGTCCACCGCCATGTTGAGCCCGAGCCCGGAGGTCTGCGTGCGAACCTCGGCCACCGTCATCCCTTTGAACGACGGCACCTGCACCTCCGCGCCATGAATGGCAAAGTGCATGGTGAGAATGGCGGCAACCAGCGCCGCGCTCACCAGCAGCATGAGCAGCGATGCAATCTGAATAAAGCTCTTGATGGCCCGAACGTTCATGGTTGCTCGCATTCCGCCTTCCTCTACCGCAGATTATCCGTTGCCGGTTCCGGATGGATGGTGACGCGGCGCACTTCAGGACACTCCAGCTTGAAGCGGTCTTCCAGCGCGGTGATGGCTTCATGCACCTGCAGCATGGTCAACTCATCGGGAAGCGTGCAATGGCAGCTCACCGAAAGATGATCACCGGCACGACCCACCAGAATCTCATGCACATCCAGGACCTCCGGAAACAGCTCCGCGGCCTGCTCCATCGCCAGTTCAATGCGACGGATCTCCTCCACTGTTTCTTCAGGCTGCTCGATGGTGGCTGGCTCGCTCTCAATGTGCGTCAGAATCGCGTCCACCTCCGGCGTGGCGCGCAGAATCTCCTCCTCCAGCAAGGAGACAAATTCATGCGCCTGCACCAGGGTCAGCGTCTCATCCAGTTCCACATGCTGCTCCACACGCAGCTTGCCATGAAACAGTTGCACGCTCAGATCATGCACGCTCACGTTATGACGGGCGGCGGCGGCACGCACGCGGTCAAAGATGCTCTCCGCGCGCGCCATGCGCGGAACCGTATGCACCACCACGTCGGCCCGGGGCAGCACACGCAACACCGCTTCCGTAGCGGCTGCCACCAGTTCGCCGGTGTGTTCAAAGGTATAACGACGGGGCATGGCCAACGTCAGATCCACAAAGTAGCCCGGGCCGGCACGGCGCACCCGAGCCTTCTCCACCTCCAGCACGCCCTGCACCCGCGCCACTTCATTCACCAGCTTCGAACGCGTCTCCGAGGGAATCGCATCCAGCAACACGCCAATTGTCTCTCTCCCCAGCAGCACGGTGAGCCGCAGAATCATCACTGAAACCACCACGGCCGCCACCGGATCGGCCAGCCGCAACTGGTAGATGCCCAGCCGCTCGCCCAGCCAGCTTGCCGCCAGGCCCGCCAGCACCGCCACCGTGGACCAGATATCGCTGGCAAAGTGGAAGGCATCCGTGGCCAGCGCCGGACTGCCTGTGGCCTCCGCAGCCTTGCGCAGCTTGCGTGAGCGCCAGTAGTCCACCGCAATCGATAGCAGCAGCACACCCACCGGCCAGAGCGAATGGCGCAGATCGATCTTGTTGTGAAAGATGCGATCCAGCGCTTCGGCAATAATCCACACGCAACTGACCGCCATCAAAATGGCTTCACCCAACGCAGAAAGATTTTCCACCTTGCCGTGACCGTAAGTGTGGTCCTCGTCGGCCGGCAAGTCGCTTACGCGCACGGAAAAAAAGGTAAGCGCCGCTCCCACCAGATCGAGACCAGAATGCGCCGCATCCGACAGAACGCCCAACGATCCGGAGAACAGACCTGCGGCAAGTTTGAGCAGCGTCATGGCGGCAGCCGCCAGCATGGAGTCGCGCGCCACACGCTGCTTCATCGCGGTGCTCTCTGCCAGTTGCTGTTGCTGCGTTTGCGGAACGCTCGGCATCATGGTTCTCCAGCCTACGACGCGCGGCGGGCCGTGTACAAGCCCGCGATGCCGAAGGTGTAAGGCTGCCAGGTGCAGTCGCAGTAGCCCGTTTGACGCATCAATTCCAGCATCTGCGGCGGAGGCGGAAAGTTCCCCACGGAAGCCGGCAGATAGCTGTAAGGACCATCCTGGCCACAGATCATCCGGCCAATAGCCGGCAACACTCGCCGGAAATAAACCGCATACGCCTTGCCCACCAGGCCGCCAGGCTCGGAGAAGTCCAGAATCCCAAGCTGAGCTCCGGGCTTGAGCACGCGGCGGAACTCGCGCAGTCCAGCCTCATAATTGGCCAGATTGCGGAAGCCGAAGGCGGAAACCACCAGATCGAGCGACTCCGCCTCCAGAGGCAGATGCAGGGCGTCCGCCTCGACGGGAATCGCATAGGGAGCGCCGGCCGGCCGTGCCGCCTGTCCAAACTTGCGCTCGCCCCGGCTGAGCATGGCGCGGGCAAAATCTGCGGCAACAATAGGTTCGGATCCGCTCGGACGCCGCTTCAACAGCGCCATCGTCATGTCGCCGGTACCGCAGCAGATGTCGAGAATTTTGGCTTCGGGCCGCTTCAGAATCGCATCAAAACGCCGTGCCGCCCGCCACCACCACAGCCGGTCGATGTTGGCCGAGAGCACGTGGTTCAGCAAGTCGTAGCGCGGCGCAATGGCATTGAACATCTCCGCCACAGCCCGCGCGGCGCTCGCCTCGTCGGTCACGCCCTCGGGTTTGGCTCCGGTTGCCGGCATTGTTTTCCTCGTCGGGTGCATGAAAGTACGTGTCGATGGCCAACACTCTTCCCATAGTAGATGGCGCGGCAATTTCCTGCTTCACCCAGCAAATTGAAAGCGCGTGATTTCATCTCATCATGAAATGATATATACTTTTGGTATATACTACTTCACGGAGGCCGTTCATGGCGACAAAACCCGTTGTCGAATCCGAAACAGCCGAAGCGAAACTCTTCTGGAACGGCCGAAGTCAGGCTGTACGCCTGCCCAAGCAATTCCGCTTTGAGGGAGACCGCGTCCGTGTAAAACGCATGGGAACCGGCATCCTGATCGAACCGGTTCCTGCAGCAGAGTCCAACTCTGTAGAGGAATGGTTTGCACGCATCGATGCGCTGCGCGGCGAGACCCTCTTTCCGGAAGAACGCGACCAGGAATTGGCACCAATACGTGAGTACTTTCTGTGAACTACCTGCTCGACACCAATGTCTGCATCGCGCTGATTAATTCCCGATCCGACAAGGTACGGAATCGTTTCCTACAAGCCGTGAACGCCGGGGCCAGCCTCAGGACGTCGTCCATCGTTGTGCACGAACTGATGTATGGAGCGGCAAAGAGTCAGCGGCCACAGCAAAATGCCCGCATTGCAGCGGAGTTCCTCTCCAGTCATCTGGAGATTCTGGATTTATCCGCAACGGATGCACATGCGGCCGGCAACATTCGAGCGCATCTTGAGCAAACAGGCCAGCGCATCGGCGCC
>Ga0207800_1000336_pt1 | contig 14044 bp, 13 predicted proteins | sample LuqExpMetageno11_FD_187769 | JGI IMG/M metagenome (GOLD analysis project Ga0207800, IMG submission 187769) | Tropical forest soil microbial communities from Luquillo Experimental Forest, Puerto Rico - Sample 11 (SPAdes) | ecosystem: Environmental > Terrestrial > Soil > Tropical forest ...
TCATCCCTTTAAGTCCGAAACATTATTGCATGATATTTATATTCATAATACATTGATTTTATATAACCCATCTCAAAACCATGTTTTTTTGCAATTTTTTGGATTTTATAAGGATTATGGGAAAAACCGTAAATGTTTCTTGGACGGTTTCTTAGGGCTGCCATCATTGAAGTTCGAAAATCACAACTTACTCTATATAAAACTTTCAAGATCCCCGCGTTCGGTGCAAATATCCCTAATTTCCACAAAGGATACAAGCGCGGGTCCAGTATGTCAAAAAATACTATTTTACCATTCATATTAAGATGCTTTGATGAATTAGCAATAAACGCGTCAATTTCTTGAAACGTTAAGTACTGGATTACTCCAGCTGCAGTTATTCGATCAAAGGTAAAATGCAGGTTCTCCCAGAGTGTTTCATGATCAGCAAGGATCAGGTCGATGTTATTACATTTTTTTTCCTTGAGCCTTTTACTCGCCTCGCCAAGCATGGATGGAGAAAAATCTGCTCCTACAAGTTGCTCATATTCAGGAGCATAGTATGTAAGGAGTTCTGCGGAGCCGCACCCAAAGTCGAGAAGTGTTTTGCCTCCATCTAGGTGGAACAATTTCTCCCTAGCTTCCATGGCGAGAAATTCCTCCGATGAATATCTGTGCCCCCCGTGTGTCTTATCCTTAAAAAAATCTTCCCAGATATTCTTTGGCTTTGTATGCGTTTTTTCCATAAATTCTATACTTTCTACTTCCATACCCCTTTCCCCTAACATAATTTATTAAGTATATTTCAGTAAATATGTTATTTATAAAATAAATTAATGTGATGAAGTAACCAGAAATTTCCAACTAATTTTTGTTAATATAGGAAAATAACGTACTCTATTTTTCCTCCAGAAAGAACCCCCAGGTCCCTTTATCTTAAAGACAGTACACTATTTTTCTTTGCTCCCCATTAATACTCCTATTTGATAATGAAATATATACTTGATCTCTGGAAAGATAATGGCACTGAAGAACTGTTAAGCCGTGATCTAATTTAGAACTGAAATTTCTTTTAGAAATGGTTTTTAACATTTACTTTGCCCATACATTTATTACTCTTTTTGTATTTTTAATAGCGTATTATATACTTTTAGAAAGATATATATATTATTAATAGGAAGTAACTTACCGTTTTCCTTATGGAGACTAAGACAACCATCAGTTACTTTCAGATGAAAAAGGACAGAAAAAAAATGGCAACTAAAGAGGAACTTATTCAAGAGATTGCCGATGCGGTAATCTCCTGTAAAAAGGATTATGGTAGGCGGAGCCCCTGCAACCCAGGCTTGGGCTGAAAAAAATTGGTTCAGACTGCTATGCCGAAAATGCAAGTGAAGCTGTAGCAAAAGCAAAAGAAATGCTGCGTTGAACCTGAGTTCTATCTAAACTAACTATCTGAATTAAATTTATTTGAAAGATGATAAAAATGGCAACTGAATATGCTTTGCGTATGGGAGATGGTAAACGTGTCTTCCTTGCCAAAGAAAAGATTATGGCTGAGATTGAAGCCGGTACTGCAAATGCTGCCGATCTTGGTGAGATTCCTACCCTCAGTGCTGATGAGATTGACAAACTTGCCGAGATCCTTATGATGCCTGGCAAGGCTGTCAGTGTTGAACAGGGTATGGAGATCCCCGTAACGCACGATATAGGCACTATTAGGCTTGATGGAGATCAGGGTAACAGCGGAGTTGGAATTCCTTCCAGCCGTTTAGTTGGTTGTATGACACACGAACGTGCTTTTGGTGCCGATACAATGGAACTTGGTCACATTGACTACAGTTTCAAACCTGTCAAACCTGTTGTATCAAACGAATGCCAAGCAATGGAAGTCTGCCAGCAAAACATGGTCATCCCACTGTTTTACGGTGCAATGCCCAATATGGGACTTTACTACACCCCTGATGGACCATTTGAGAATCCGGGTGACCTTATGAAGGCTTTCAAGATCGAGGAAGCCTGGAAATCTATGGAACACGCTGCAGAACACCTTACAAGGGACACTGTCTGGGTTATGCAGAAACTCTTTGCCTCAGGAGCAGACGGAGTCAACTTTGACACGACTGGTGCAGCAGGCGATGGTGACATGTATGGGACTCTCCATGCAATCGAGGCCCTCAGAAAAGAATTTCCTGGTATGTACATCGAAGCAGGAATGGCTGGAGAATGTGTACTTGGTATGCACGGAAACCTTCAGTATGACGGCGTAACTCTTGCAGGACTCTGGCCACACCAGCAGGCACCTCTGATCGCAAAGGCAGGTGCAAATGTTTTCGGACCTGTGTGCAACACAAATACCAGCAAGACTTCAGCCTGGAACCTTGCCAGGGCAGTTACTTTCATAAAAGCTGCAGTAGGAGCGTCTCCAATTCCATGTCACGTAAATATGGGCATGGGAGTAGGCGGAATTCCAATGCTTGAAACTCCTCCGATTGATGCAGTTACAAGGGCCAGCAAAGCAATGGTTGAAATTGCAGGCGTCGACGGCATATAGATCGGGGTCGGCGACCCGATGGGTATGCCGATTTCACACATAATGGCTTCAGGTATGACTGGAATGAGAGCAGCTGGAGATCTTGTAGCTAGGATGGAGTTCTCAAAGAATATGCGCATAGGAGAGGCAAAAGAATACGTGGCAAAGAAGCTTGGAGTTGACACCCTCTCTCTTACGGACGAACACGTTATGCGCGAGCTGCGTGAAGAATTAGACATCGGTGTAATTACCTCGGTACCGGGAGCTGCAAAAGGAATTGCAGCAAAAATGAATATCGAAAAGTTACTCGATATCAAAATTAATTCATGCAACCTGTTTAGAAAGCAGATTGCCTGAAAAAATACAGGCAGTAGCCTGAATGTTATTCCTCCACAGCAGGGGTAAACAAGATCCAAATTGAACAAACCCAGACCTGCCAAAAACAGCTCTAAAATAGCTGTGAAACCCCCTCAGGCAGGTCCGAAAAGTTCTTCCTTGGAAAAAATCATGACCACCTTCCCCTGCTGTTATTTTTATTTTTTATAGAACTTACTTCTTGGTTTTACATACTACTGAACGAATTAACTTTTAAGATATCGAGTTCGTTATATGGCAATAGCTTGAGAATTCATGTTGCCTTGTCTTTCTGTTTGAAACATAATTCTACATAAAAAAAGCCTTAGATAAATACGGATAAGGAATATCACTTAGATCTTAATAAATTATTCTTGATCTGTTTTTTGTCTTCCTTATTGCTCTTTTATTCAGATTTTAGCTTATTTAAGCTGATTTATTTTTCACAATTTGATGTTCCATAGTTGGACTCTGTAGAAAACCTATCAAATCCATTGCCAGTATATTGAAACAGGCAAATCTATCCAATAAATGACAGTACTTTTTGAATTCTTGTGAACTCTAATTTTCGCCTGAATATTGAGGATTTCTACAGAGCCCCATAGTTGTTAATTGATCCCTTATTATTTTCACCCGAATAATTCACTTTATATTGTTTACACACAGCTTGTTCTGTTATTTTTTTGTTTTTCAAACTGTATTCTCCCAATTCCGAAATATTTATATATTTTTACGTGCTTCTAACTAATAGTAAATCAAGTTTGCTTGATTTGCTCTGTAACGTGCCATATTAAATCTCCTTAAATCTGCAGACTCCTGAGTAAATTTGCCTTTGAACCTCCATTGTTTTTCTTTTTTGTTTTTCATTTTTGTTTTTTGTTTCTTCTATTTCCTTTACTTGTAAATGATACAAAATAGAAACATAGTTAGGTTCCTCGCCTTCCAGCCCAAGGTTTATTAGTTGATACGACAATTATGCAGGAAATTCAATGTTTTTCGCTCAAACCTTTTTTTAAAAGGCTTGCGGTCAAGCAGTTTTTTGAAAAGGCTTGTAAATAGATTTTCACTCCTTGTTTTCATACCCGTTTCCAGGTTTATCGGAAATCTTGGTGAGAAATATGACTGATACAATTCACTGGGCAGACGTCATAGCCGAAGACGTACTAAAAAAAAGTGGCAAACATCTTGTTGCCACAGGCATCACTCCTTCAGGGCATATACATATAGGCAATATGAGAGAAGTTGTGACTGCCGATGCTGCTTATAGGGCTCTTATTGATAAGGGAGCGAGTGCCGACTTTATTTATATTGCTGACAATTATGATCCTCTGCGCAAAGTTTACCCATTCCTTCCCGAAAGTTATGCTGAACATGTGGGAAAACCTATATCCGAAATTCCCTGTCCCTGCGGAAATTGCGCAAATTATGCCGAACATTTCTTGAAGCCTTTCTTAGAAGCTCTCAGGCTACTGGGCATTAATCCTCAGGTTTACAGAGCAGACGAGATGTATAAGGCAGGCAAATACACCAAAGCAATAAAGACTGCCCTTGTTAAAAGAGATTCAATTGCAAAAATCCTCGAAGAGGTTTCAGGAAAAACTGTAGCACAGGATTGGAGTCCATTCAATCCCAGATGTAATCAATGCGGCAGGATCACGACCACAAAAGTTACAGGTTTTGATCTGGAAGCCGAAACCGTGGACTATGTCTGTGCATGCGGGCACTCTGGAACCGTACCAATGGCAGGGGGAGGAAAACTTACTTGGCGTGTGGACTGGCCTGCTCGCTGGTCAGTTTTAGGGGTAACAGTCGAGCCTTTCGGAAAAGATCATGCTTCTAAAGGCGGTTCTTATGACACCGGAAAAAGAATTGTAACAGAGATTTTCGGGCATGAGCCTCCATATCCTATTGTCTATGAGTGGATAATGCTTGGAAAGCAAGGAGCAATGTCTTCTTCTACAGGGGTCGTTATCTCGATTACGGACATGCTAGAAGTTGTGCCTCCTGAAGTTCTTCGCTACCTCATTATCCGCACAAAACCTGAAAAACACATTCAATTCGATCCCGGGCAGCCTCTCCTCACTCTGGTTGACGAATACGAGCGTCTCAGAGCACAGTTCAGGGAAAATAATTCTTCTCTTGGGGATTTTCAAAGAAGAGTTTATGAGCTTTCCAGGGCAACAGGCATCTGCCAGTCTGAAGTTCCTTTCAAGCAGATGGTGACTATCTATCAGGTAGCAAGGGGAGATTTTGACCAAATCCTGAAAATCGTAAAACGTTCAGGCTTTTCAACTGAAGATAAAAAGTGTATAAAAGAACTAGTGGACAACGTTTTTAAATGGCTTAAACTCTATGCTCCACCCTTTGCCAAGTTTAAAGTGAAAGAAAAGGTGCCTGTACAGGCTGCAACCCTTTCCGGGCTTCAGAGAGCTTTTCTTTCAGCTTTTGCAACTCTCATTGATGCCAGAACGGAAATTAGTGGAGAAGAATATCATATGTTGGTCTATTCTGCGAAAGAAGAAGGTTCCGAACTGAATAAGCGGATTGCGGAAAAACTGAACATTTTTGCTCCGCAGATAGATCCCAAAGAGCTTTTCAAAGCGATCTATATCTCACTACTAGGGCAGAACTCGGGCCCCAAAGCCGGGTGGTTCCTATCTTCGTTTGAGAAGGAATTCCTTATAGAAAGGTTTGAAGAAGCTTCAACCTACAGCCCTGAAAAACAAGTATAAACATGGATAAATCAGATATTCATAACCTCACAAATTCACAGAATGCTTCTGTAAGGAATCATTTCCTTGCCTGGGACAGAGAATACTCCCACCTAAAATGGGGTGGACCTGCACCTGTCCAAAACATCCAGGCTCATCTTCTTCCCGGGTCAAGAATCCTTGATGCAGGTTCAGGAAACGGTAGATACCTTGGGGAGCTTGCAAGGCAATACAGTGCAATTGGGATTGACGTTTCGTTAACTGCTCTTAAAAGTTCCAGAACTCAGCTTACAAGAAGCGAAAGGTTTGCCGAACACATTGGAGCAAGTATCTCGGATCTTCCCTTTAAATCTCAGGTTTTTGATGGAATTCTTTGTTATGGAGTACTCCAGCACCTCTTCAAGGAAGAAAGGGAATCCGCTGTCAAGGAATTCAATCACGTACTCAAAAAGAGCGGTTTTATCTTTTTTGAAGCTTTCGGCTGTGAGGATATGCGCTGCGGGGGAAAAACTTCAATCCCTTTTGAAGAGAGGACTTTTGCCCGGCAAAATGGAATAATATATCACTATTTTACTAAAGACGAAGTTGAGACTCTTTTCAAAGAATTTAATATTATAGAATTAGAAGATGTAATAAAAGAAAAAAATTTCAAAGGGGAAGCTTACAAGAGACATCTGGTAAGAGGAATCTTCCAAAAGCTTTGATTTCACTTCTTTAGGAAATCTTTAATTTTTTCATCCCGGAAAACTTTTTAGAAAAAATATTTTATCAAAAACTCTCCCGTCACTTCCAATCTTTTCTGAGGTTTTCTTGTCTGATTGCTTTTATACGAAGGCTATTTTCAGGTAACTCAGCACAATTATAACAAGCGCTCCGAAAATGCCTCCTATTGCGCAGACAAGAACTGCCACCCAGGTGATTGCGATTTCAAGTCCGAGCAGAAGTTTTGCCACCATCAAGATTAAGACCCCAAGTACTGCATTTATTGCGAGGCTAGTTGCGGTCTTCAGGAGTTTATATAATACGAAGGCTGCTACAATTGCCAGAACCAGTACTAAAATTTCAATAATTCCAACTACCATATGTCATAGATAGGGTCTCAACTTATTTATAATTATCACTGAGTTTTATAATACAGTTATGAAGTAAGAGGTTTTAATTTCAAGGACTTAAAGGATGTTCAACGATCTTTTTGTCAAAAGAAACGTTAATTCAGGATTTTTTTCCTCAGAGAGTCCGGATAAACTCAGTAATTATTTTTTTGAGTGAAGCTTTGTCTGGATAAGCATTCGCCTCAAGTAAGGAGTCTAGATTTCCCAGTATCATTGACGAGACTACTGCATCCGGGCTGTAAAGGCAGAGTACAGGAATTTTCTGGACGAGAGCCCTGCAAATTTCGTAACCCACACCTGTAGAGGGTACCGTAACTTCTGCAATCAAGGCGTCGCTTTTTACAAGCAAACCCAAATCCCTGACATAAATCTCTTCTTCTGTCATTCTCATTTCTACGTTTTCTAGATCGGGATCTACAACATGCCAGCTAAGCACTTCAGCCCCTGTTTCATCCAGAGTATCAAATATAAACCTGTATGTCTCAAGCAGTTGCCGTCCTCCACGGATTGAGCCAGACAGAAAAATCTTTGGACTTCTTTTTTCCAAAATCTTCATATTCTCCAGTTCTTCCACGTTTCCTTCACCCTTTAATCCGTTTTCTAGTTCTTCTAGCTTTTACTGCACTCCTCTAAAATAATGTCCTGTGGTAAAGCCTTTTCCAAGTTTCTCGCAGTTTTGACATCCCTTTTTTCCGTTTTCAAGATAAGTATCAATCGAATTCCTATAAGCTCGGGTTATTCTTCTTATTTCGTCTGCATTTTCAATTCCAAGAGTTTCGATCCTGAGACTTGAGACTCCACTTTCTAGAACTTCAGGAACGTATTCAAGCATGCAAAGCGATCTTGAGTTAAGGAGATGCATCCTGCATTTATAGTCCATGAACAGGGGAAACTCGTAGTTTTTCTCGTCTACCAACGTAAACTTTCCTAACTTGCATGGGGCATTGCATTGTCCTTTATTGTTCCCAAGTAGTCCCCCTATAAGGCAGTGTTCGGATTCCATCAGTTCAAGGCAGCCGTGAATTATACACTCTGCAGGCCCGGAAGAAGCAACTCTTTTTAGTTCTTTAAGGGTCAATTCAGGAGAGATTACAGCCATCTGGGCTTCTTTCTGCAAAAAAAGGTCAAGAGTGTAGCTGTTAAAGATGTTCAGAGGACTATCCACAATAAAAGGGATTTTCTCGGCTTTTGCAAAACCAAGGGTTCCCAAGTTTGAAACGAGGACACCATCAGCTCCCAATTCCCTCACAAAAGAGAAGATTTTTTCTACGTAATCCATTTCGGAATCTTTAACAAGCTTTGGGGTAATAAAATAAATTTTCTTACCTGCCTTTTGCGCTTCCGCAACAGCTTTCTCAAAAATAGTATAAAGTTCCTGTTCAGAGTCTTCTTTTTGCTTTGCAACTTCCGACTTTCTGAAAATCCCCTCGCCAAAATATATTCGATCGGCTCCACCTGCAAGCGCCCCTTCGAGCCCTTCGAGGGAATAAACGGAAACTGAAAGTTGGGGGCTAATCGGAATACTTTCTTGAATAGTTTTTTCTGGTTTCTGTCCTATATTTTCTCCTGATCTCAAAAATTGCAGATTGCTAAGAGGTTTACGCTTCCAACTGGAAATCCGCAGGTTTTCAAGCTGTTCTATTGCTTTTGTCCTTAACTCATTCAATTGTCCCACGGGAACAAAAACATCACCTTCCACAGTGACATGAAGTTCAAAGGCTTCAAAAAGCGTGTTTCCAAGTTTTGAAAGTTGTTTTTCGATCCGGGCCTTTGAAGTGGGCTGCTTTTCTGCCTTCTCGACTAAATATTCTGACTCAATTGTAACTGTATTTGAATCCCTGTCTTTTACCTCAAGCCTGATAGAGCTTCCAGGTGCAAAGGTTGCCGTGATGAATACAGGAATTTTAGGTCTCAGGTTTCCGGATTCGCTTTCTTTCTTGAGGGAATCCATAAGCTTTTTGTCATGTGTCCTGTACACCGTGCTTCCTGATGGGGCGCTTGAATCGAAGGGGATTTCTACCGTATCCCCCGCTTCTGCACTGTACACATGTCCCTTTCTAGAATACATTGAAGATATGATTTTTCCTTTATCTTCAGACCTGGTTTCTGCATTTTCAACCATTATTCCGTCTCCCAGGCGAAGAGGACGTGAAAGTTTTACCCGGATAAGGTTTGAACGCCTGTCATACCCTGTAACCGTACCTGCTGGAACTCCACGGTTGTGGGGATTCTCTCTACTCATAAGCTTCCAGCGTGGGTTTTCAAAAAAGTAACCCTGAGTAAAACCCCTGTTAAAGAGTTGAGTAAGCGTTTCCTGCTCTTCTTCGGAAACCGAATACTCTGCAGGATTTTCAATATATCTGTCAATTAAGCGGCGGTAAATTCTGACAACGCCTGCAACATACTCCGGCCTTTTCATCCGGCCTTCAATTTTGAAAGATTCAATCCCGGCTTCTATTAGGGCTCCCAGGCCTGATGTCGTGTTAAGGTCTTTTGGGCTTAAGAGATAGCTCCCAGTTGTTTTGATTTGCTTTCCTTCGCAGTAAAGTCTGTATTTTTTGCGGCACGGCTGGGCACAGAACCCCCGATTCCCACTTCTTCCCCCTATAAGGCTGCTCAGGAGGCACTGGCCTGAATAGGAAATGCAGAGAGCTCCGTGTATGAAAACTTCGATCTCAGTCCTGGTTTTCTCTTTTATTCTTTTTATCTCCTCAAGAGAAGACTCCCGTGCGAGTACAACCCTCTCCATCCCCAATTCTTTCACGAATTTTACCCCTTCACTGTTATGCAAAGTCATTTGTGTGCTTGCATGCAGCGGAAGGTCAGGCAGATATTTCCCTTCAAGCGAGATAAGCCCAAGGTCCTGAATTATTACTGCATCGGTTCCGATTTCTCTTAACCAGGACAGTAATTTAAGGGCATTTCCAACTTCTTCTTCCTTAAGTAGCGTATTTACGGTTACGTAAACCTTTATGCCTCTTAGGTGAGCATAATCAATGGCTTCTTCAAGCTCTTTTTCTGAGAAATTTGAGGCATATCCCCGAGCACTGAAAGCCCTGGCTCCGAGATATACAGCATCCGCCCCATTTTCTACGGCTGCAACAAAAGCTTCCATGCCGCCTGCCGGGGCAAGCAGTTCCGGTTTTTCAGGCTTCATCAGATGGGATTAGAGAGCCTGCCCTTAATTAAACTTTGGCATCCTCTCCCTGGCTCTCATAAAGTAAGAATTTTGAAACTCCTCAGAAGGAGAACTAAAATCGAAAGACTGGATGACTAACAATTGTAAAAATGATAAAAATGGGTGAATCCAACCTAAAAGGCCCTTATGAATTCTGGCAAGTGTTATAGTAGAGAAAAGGTAGCAAGTTTTCTAGAGGAATAAATATCTAGTAACTTTCTATTAACCTTGAAAAATGAGATAAAGGTGGGTGGATTGAGAAAGTTACCAGACAAGCCGGATGTCATGTTTTATGGATTATGCTTTAGGTCCTATAATAAAACTCACAGTTCTGCCGGCTTTCTCATCTTTTGAAGTTTCGCAGAGCATCTTTCCTTCATGCATGTGGCATTCACAGGAGTAGCTGAGTTTGTCTGTTTTTCCTACGTATTTGAAGTGTATTTTGCAGTATCCTTCCGCACACCCCAGTCCATACTTAACCCAACCCTCAATATCTGCTCCACCTTCACAGCTTCCTTCGCATGCAACAAGCTCAAAGCTTTTTTCCTCATAAGACTCGATTTTAGCTGGAGCTTGGTGACCCTTTTTAAATTTCCCTTTCTCAATTTTCTCAGCTTGAAGCACAAGATCCTCGCCAGTGTTGTTAAGGATCTTTAACTGTAAACTCTCAAGAAGTTCCATAGTTTCGGCCTCTGACATATATATCCCCGATGATGAAGAATCCAGATAAGAATTCCGCATAAGAGATTGCCTCTAAGAAATAAAAAAGTATCTCAAAATATATGAAAGTGCATATGTAAAAAAGTCTGAAGGATAAAGCTCGATACAATAGAGATCCAGAAAGGAAATTCTGAAAACCAGTTAAGAAAAGTTTGATCAAAACCGAAAAACGGCGTGACCACAAGTCTTTTCAAAAAAATTCGAATATTGTCTCTGAAATCTCAAAATCTCTGTTATTCTTCCTCATTCCCAGCTTTTTTTGCTTTTTCCTCTATTTAGAGCCTTACAGGGATTTCCCGGTCTCTAAGGTATTCTTTGACTTCATTGATTGAATACTCTCTGAAGTGGAAAATACTTGCTGCTAGGGCAGCATCGGCTTTTCCAATTGAGAATCCTTCGTAAATGTGCTGAGGATTTCCGACACCTCCTGAAGCTATAATCGGGACATCGAGCTCTTCTGAGAGCTTTCTCGTAATAGGCAGGTCATAGCCGGCACATGTTCCGTCGCGGTCCATACTTGTGAGTAGAATTTCTCCGGAACCCAGTTCTTCTGCCCTTCTTGCCCACTGCACGGCATCGATTCCTGTAGCTTCCCTGCCTCCGTAAATTACAACCTCATACCAGGCAGGAGTTCCATCCTCGAGTTCAAGAATAGTTTTGTCGGGGTTATTTTTTATGTCAGTATTTCGCTTGCAATCAATCGCAGTGACAATGCACTGGGCTCCAAATATATCTGAGGACTCTTTGATGAAGTCAGGGTTCTTGACCGCAGAGGTGTTAACTGAGACCTTATCTGCGCCGGCTCTGAGAATCTGGCGAATTGCGTCAATTGAACTTATTCCTCCTCCAATTGTAAGAGGAATGAAGACCTCGTCCGCAGTCCTTTCAATCACATCAATCATCGTTTCCCTGCCATGAGCAGAAGCTGTGATATCCAGAAAAACAAGTTCGTCTGCGCCCTCTTCGTTGTAGCGCTTGGCGAGTTCCACAGGGTCTCCGGCCTCTTTCAGGTCCACGAACTCAACACCCTTAACAACACAGCCACCCGCTCTGTCAAGGGTCACATCAAGGCATGGTATTATTCTTTTGGTGAGCATCTATGGGATAATAAATTTCACTGTTATTAAAAGCTTGTTGAAATTAAGCTAATGGTAATCTTAAATATCAGTCTCTAAAAGATTTAAATAATAATTTTAAAAGAAAAAAGATACGCTACGGGCTATTAAGACATTTTTAAAACTCGCTTTTATCAGACTGAAAAGACAGGATTAAGCAAAGGTATGATAAGGTCTTCAGGCCTAGGAAAAACTCTGAGCATCCTAATTGACTCTAACCGAAAATATTCATTACACGAGCACCTTCAAGCCTTGACATCTCGATTTCGGAACTTTCAAGCACCTTTTTTCTGACTCTTATAGGGGCTCCAACACGCAGGGCAAGGGCGATACAGTCGCTTGGTCTTGCATCAAATTGCATGACATTATTGTCCTTTCTTATCATGAGCCGGGCGTAATAGATCTTATCCACTTTTTCATCAATCAATACACCCTCAATTTTTGTATCCAACCGGTCGAAAATACTTACCATCAGGTCGTGAGCCATGGGCCGGGGCGGAGAAACACTTTTAAGCACATTTCCTATTGATAGGGCTTCGAGATGTCCTATGTATATGGGAAGCATGTTACCTTGCATATCCTCAAGAAGCACCACAGGAGTGGGGTCTGTAAAAACATCGACTATATAAACATCTTTGACACGAATCTCCTTGAAATCCTCATAAATGTCGATGTCCATACTCAGTAGATGATTTCACACTTATTAATACCTTATTTAATTTTTTAATATTTATTAAAGGAAAACTTATAGTTTGGGTTTGACTTTTTCTGACTATAACCTTTAACATCCCAGATTTCTTTGGAAACCATGTTTGCCAATCAAGGGCACAAAAATGACCCCACCTTTTCGCTTTTTATGTATATTGCCCTTGCTGTCTTTTCTAACTTTATAAAGTTCCTGGGAATAATTTCCTACAGGAATAACCATTATACCTCCAGGCTTCAACTGTTCCAGCAAAGGCTCAGGAATATAAGGAGCTGCGCATGTTACGACTATCCTATCATAAGGGGCATACTAAGAATAACCAATTGATCCGTCATCAAGCAGCACTGTAACATTTCCGTATCCTGTTTTTTTCAGATTCTCCCTTGCAAAATTCGCAAGTGTTTCTACACGTTCAACCGTGTACACATGTCCGCTTTTTCCTACAATTTCCCCCATCACTGCGGCATTATATCCCGAACCGGCCCCTATTTCCAGGACTTTCTGCCCTTCCAAAAGTTCAAGGAGTTCACACATAATTGCAACCATATGCGGGGCAGAGATTGTCTGCCCGTGGCCGATATCAAGGGGTCTGTCCATATAAGCTGCTTTTTGCTCATATTCCGGAACAAACTTATGCCTTGGGACACTGAGCATAGCCTCACGAACTTTTTCTCCCAACAGCAGGTAAGCCCCAAGATCGTCTACGAGGCGCCTGCGCATTGCTTCGAATTTTTCTTCCTCTTCTTTTTCTCTTTTATTTTTTTCTTCACCACGGCCCTCTTCGGAAATCACGCTGACCCGAACCTTCCCATTTCTTTCTCGCAAAAATTCTTTTTACGTATTTTGCAAGCACAACATCGCCCTTTCTGGATCGGAATGCTCCATCCCTTACCTTGATTTTCGTAATGAAAAGGCGCTTGTTTCCAACTTTTTCTTCAGCTCCTACAACAAACTCATAATCACCAGGTACGCGTTTTTCAAGAACTTCGGTTTTTTCAGTCCCTGATTGCGCGGAAAACTTGACAGTTACTTCATCAATGGCTCTGCCCCAGATCGTCTCGGTGTCTTCTGCCCTGGCAATCTGGACTCGTTTTCCTCCTGCATCAAGGGCAGTAATCAGGATAGGCACTACCATTCCTGTTTCCTCGTCATCTACAACCAACTCATCGTCTACCTGAAGGATAGTCTCGGAATCCAGTTCAGTTTTGTAAGTGTCTGAAATGTCCATCTTACTGACTATCACTTTCAATCTAACAGATTTAGGGGTTTTAATCTTCGCTGCATGTACTTGTCCGCACTCCAGACAACGGACAAGTGGGCTCTGCCCCTCTTTCAGAACCTCATGTCCCACCTCTTCTTTAGGGGAACATGAAGGGCACTCAACTTCGATTTCTCTTGTCATGGTCTAATCAATAGATGGATTCAAGATACTAAATACTTAACTTCTCCGGTGATGTTTTTTCTAGAGAGTAGTCTTCTAAATGTTTTTTAGGTCATTTTTGATTTTTTAAAAAACGACAGAACTGGTGCTTCCTCCTTAATTAGTTGGCGTTTTTGAGACTTCTGTAGTTTAACAATTCTATAAATTTCCATTTTTTATTAGTAATTCTACACTCTTGTGCAGGTGTTTTGTTTT
>Ga0207800_1000337_pt1 | contig 14036 bp, 10 predicted proteins | sample LuqExpMetageno11_FD_187769 | JGI IMG/M metagenome (GOLD analysis project Ga0207800, IMG submission 187769) | Tropical forest soil microbial communities from Luquillo Experimental Forest, Puerto Rico - Sample 11 (SPAdes) | ecosystem: Environmental > Terrestrial > Soil > Tropical forest ...
ACACTGCGATATGTACAGAATCCAAGTAAGTGGGATTATCTTGTAAGAATGACATTTATCCCGCAGTTATTCTATGCATGGTTTACTATTGCTCAGCTAGTCTATGCATACTATCTCTTCCTATTTAAACCGAATCAAGAGTGGTAGTATGTCATTAACGCATTACTTGCATATCACTGTCACTTCTCGCGGACTTGATCAATTAAATATCTGGCATATCTTATTGCCGCAAGACCTACACATGATTATCTCAAATCGCGTATTCAATAACTTAAGTAACTGGGAGATGTTACTACCACGCTACCTGCAGATGTTCGTTTCAGTTCTGGTTTTGGCTGATGTTACTCTAAAATTGTCAAAAGATGTATACAAAACGAGAGTTTTACAGAAGAATCGAAAAGAATTATTAGAATTAAATTGGACAATTCTTGAGTTAATGAATCAAAGGGCACATCTTGGATTCTATAAATCCAGTGAACTTCTCGGTGGTGACGGTAGACTCCAAGAAACTGCAACATTGATAGTAGGTGTATTAATGCTTATTTTTTGTTTCAGTCGCGTCTGTTATACATAACAAATCTATAAAACATGTGATTTATATCGACATTAGTGATAATGTAAAGTTCTAATGTAATAATATTTGTACGTAGAGCCTATCCGAAAAATGGTTACCTACTATAACTTTTACAATATGCAATATACAAAACCGTAATTGATGCTCGAATGTTTAGACCTATTGCAACTTTTCGATATGCATTACTGACTTTTCAGATAGGCTCTTAGACGGAAGTATGGAAGTCTGAGTACGCAATAATTTACCTTACATCTTGGGTACAAACAAATGGACAGTCTAATATAAGGGAGATTGTAGCTATTCATTAAATAGTTACAAGAAAGGAATTTAGTAGCCTTTAAGCCACTTACTTTCTCAATTCAATCATTATCAACCTTAAAATCACTAATTATAAGTTCAATATTCTTACCATTGGATGGAGGATTTATTAGCCATAAGTTCATTATGACATTTTGGGGCTCTTGCGGAATTGCAGAAACATTTGTATTATTATAGTCTGCTATGACTTTTCCATCTGCTGTCATAGATGTGAATCTCACATAATTTGGTTTCCATTCAATTCTATAAGTTGTGTTTATGCCTTCGATGCTCGATGTAACTAGATACTCTTTACTATTTCCTCCAACTCTAGAAGGTTCTATATAATACCAAAGTTGATTTCCATTATTTTCACCCCATCTTGAAGTTATAATATTTAATTCATGAGAATCATCTAAATAAGTACAAAGTCCTACCACAGAATTTTTATCAAAAGTATATACAGGTGAAGCTACATTCCATATAAAAGTACCATAACGATATGTTTTTTGGCTATTTAACATCGTACATTTCCATGTACCGTTATCGTTTACAATTGTCATGTGTAATCTATTTTGATCATCTATCCATGCACCTGTATTATTCCAGTCATTACTACCGGGATTTGCATAGTCGGACGTCAAATACCAATTTTGTCCTTTCCAATTAAGTACTCCATGCGAAGGGTATGTATTTACTCCTGATGGAATAGCCAAAATCGACGCAATCAAGATAACAAACAAGCAAATCAAATATTTGATCGTCTTCATTTTACCCTCTAACGCATTTTTATGAAAATATCTCAAAATTAGCTCGTCGTTATTTCAAGCAGGTTATTTCTAGCCATTTTCAAAGAGAGTCGTAAATTCCAAAATTCAACTTTTGCTAGACTTCATCAGCATAAGTAATGATCAACACAAAGCTATACATATTGATTTATTTATTAATATATTGATTTATTTATTATAGATTACTGGCCTTTAGGGATTTATTTTTAAATTGACACCTTCATGACATTTTATTCTAAATATGAATTCAGTGTCTAATTCTTGAAAAATATTTATTACTTATAATCAAGCTCAGATTCGATTTTACGCATTTTGTATGATTCTTTTTAGTCGAAGATAATATCCAATCTATACAAAGGAGAGAGCAATCTCAAAAGCATGGCTTTTTATAGACTTATTCTAATTACTATCGTCTTCACTTAATAACAAAGCCCACATCTAACATTTCAAAGGAAAAGTTTAAGAATTAATATGATATACTTATATTAATATTTTTATCTAAAATATTTAACTATTTTAATCAAGTATGTTGTATGAAAATTAGTATTAATCATATTCAATAACTTTAGCATCACTGTCTTTTATTTTTTGTTTAACCTTGACCTTATCTATGCATTTACAGTTTCGGTACAATAAGACAAAATAATTAAACGATACTTATGTCATCTAATGAAAATACCATTCGCGACTCAAATTTTGAGTTATTAAGGATTATTTTAATCTCAATGATTATATGTCTCCATTACTTTAAGTATGGAGGAGCGCTTCACACACTAAAACCGTCCGATTTAAACTATTATGTCGCATTAGGGTTAGAAAGCCTCTTTATTATCGCAGCAGATTGTTTTATCCTTATAACTGGATATTATCAGATTAGTGGAAAATTTAAATTGAAAAAAGTCATTGACTTATGGGCACAAGTCATTTTTTATTCAGTAGTGATTTCATCAATATTTTGGTTTACAAGGATTGAGCCTGTAACTACAGCAACAATGTTACAAACATTTTTCCCAGTAGTTACTGGAACATACTGGTTTGTGACTTTATATATTGTCCTATATCTTTTTTCTCCGTTTATAAATATAGCACTTAAAAATATGAAAAAAGAAGATCATAAAAGATTAATTATAGTTTCTGCAGTTTTTTTTGTAATCTTGCCCTCAATTAATTTTACATATTTTACTGATATAGGATACAGTCTATATAATTTCATATTTCTTTATTGTTTAGGGGCATACATAAGAAAATATAATCTTCCAGTTAAGAATACAATCTATTTCTCATTTGGGTATCTCATGTGTAGTTTTTTAATATTTTCTGGAGTAATACTCCTTAGAACGTTTTCTGGAACTTTCGAGTACTTCTTTACCGATCCTTGGAACTATAATTTTATCTTTGTAGAATTAGGGTCCATTTGCTTTTTCATGATGTTCAAAAACATCAAAATACAATCTCCAACAATAAATTTTATAGCAACATCTGTATTCGGCATATATTTGATATCCAATCATCCATTTATACAAGATGTGTTGTATTCCAAGATTCTGCATTGTGCTGATTATTATTACAGTCCTCTTTTTGTTCGTCATATGGTATTTTCAGGGATCAGCGTTTTAGTTTCGTGTTTGATTATCGATTTCTTTAGGCAGAGATTGTTTTTAATACTACATCAAATCATCCCAAAATCAATATTATTATCATTTAGTAAGATCTTCAGGACCATTTTTCAGGATCAAAAACTCGATTGATTCCCCCAAATTCAAGATATAAAAAACAATTTTAATTTTTGGGATCAGCTATATTAAAGAATCTTTTGAAAAAATAGATCTACAAAAGATTCCTATATTTTAGGAATCTTTTCTCCGGCAGAGAAAGCCTTAATAGAGGTTTTTGCTGGATTCTTCTTCGTTTTGAATGCATTTTAGGGCTTCAAGCTTTCTTTTCGCGTCTGCCATCTCAGGATAAAGGCGCAAGATTTCGTTAAAAGTATTTATGGCTTCTGCATACCTTTCCATTTTTCCTAGGACAACTCCCTTATAATTCATTGACTGAACATCACGAGGATTTATCCTTAGCAGCCTATCGAAGGCTCTCAGAGCATCCTCGTACTCTCCTATCTTTGCAAGAGAGATTCCTAGATACTTCAATGACTGTTCATGCCAGGGGTTGAGGGCAAGAGCTTCACCAAAGGCCCTGCAGGCAGTTTCATAAAGTTTCTGTTTGAAGCAGACAACACCTATGTTATAAATCGCTTTGATGTTCTCAGGATCTTTTTCCAGTACAGAGTCAAAAGCTTTCAGTGCTTCTCTGTACATTTCAAGCGTACAAAAGGCTATTCCTTTGTAGTTCAAGGCGTCGATATTCTCAGGGAAAATTTCAAGTATGCGGTCAAAATAGCCCAGAGATTCCTGAGCGCGACCGAGCTTGATAAGGGTCGTAGCTGCGTTATAAAGGGCCTCTTCACTTTTCGGATTGAAAAGTGCGGCTTTTTCAAAGGCTTTCAGGGCAGCATCGGGATTTTCAAGTTGTAGCAGGGAGAGTCCAAAGTAGTTTAGACTTTCAGGGTCTTCAGGTTTGGTTTCCAGCAGCATTCCAAAAGTCTTGGCAGCAGATTCATATTCCTCTAGGTTGAAAAGTACAAGCGCTGTGTGATAGAGAGCTTCTCTATAGGTTGGATCACGTTGTAAAACCTTATTAAAAGCCTCAAGAGCTTTTTCATACTCCTCGAGCTCCATCCTGGCAATTCCAAGTCTGTAACAGGCTTCAATTGAATCCGGAAAATCAGGGGCAAACAGGAGAACCTTTTCAAGATCTTGTGCAGCTTCTTTAAATTGCTGCAATTTGAAACTGGTTATTGACCGGTTATAAAGAGCATCTACGTTATCGGGATTTAGAGTTAGAGCAGAACTGAAAGCCTGGTAAGCTTTTTCATACATATTTTGTCTAAGAAAAGCAAGTCCCATTTGCTCCCAGGCAGTTTCCAGAGTTGAATCAAGCTCCACTACCTTTCCAAAAGCTTCAATAGCTTGTTCATCTTGATTAAGCCCCCTCAAAGCAATTCCTGTTACATACCATACATCTGCGGCATTTGGTTTTGCTTCTAGGATTTGTCCAAATGTTTCAAGGGAAGCTTCGTAGTATCCCAGTTTGAGCTGGGAAAGTCCTATTTTCATCCAGGCTTCTTCGATCTCAGTATTATTTAATTTCTCTTTTAATTCGGGGCTTTCTTTCTGTTTTTCCCTCTGATTTTCTTCCAAATCTATTTCATCAATCTTTTCAGGAGCTTCGGCCGGATTTTCCAGGACAGCTTGCTCGAAGGACTCTAGGGCTTCTGTATAGTATTCTAGAGAAAATAAAATACATCCTCTATTATACCAAGCTTTTTTATATTCCGGATAAAATGAAAGAAGTTCTGAAAATGTTTCAAGAGCCTCTTCTAGCCTATCTAGCTTCAAAAACACAATCCCTTTACCGTAAAGTGCTTCTTTTGAAGACGATTCGCCTGCTGTAAGCTTTTCAAGTGGTAGAAGGGCTTCTTCATACCTTCCAAGTTGTATAAGTGAGAATGCAAACTTTTCAAGGAGTTCTTCAAAAGCTCTGGAGTTCTCAAAAGTCTGAACTTCTGCCATACTTTCTCCTTCGTTTTCTTCTCCAACCCCTCCAGAGCCTTTACTATCAAGGTTTCCATATTCAAATTCGAGAAGTAAATTTACTACAGAAATCGCTTCTTCTGCTTTTCCTAATTCGAAAAGTGCCAGGGCTTTTTTATGCAGAAGCTCTGGACCGGATATCCCGGCATCAAGGATAAAATCAAAGGCCTCAACTGCTTTCTCATATTCCTGAAGTTCAAAGTGGGAAATCCCTATATAATAAAATAATTCGAGTTTCTCGCAGCCAAGCTCTATAGCGTTGTCAAAGGCATTTATGGCTTCTTTAAATTTTCCAAGCCTGAAGAAGGCAATACCCCTGTAGTAGTGCAGATCTTTCTTTTTCGAGCAATATTTCAGTGCCATTTTAAACGCTTCAACAGCTTTTTCATATTCCTCAAGTTCGAAGTGAGTATATGCTTTTTGTCCAAGAGCATAGGTACAGTCAGGCTTCAATTTAAGCACCGCATCAAAGATAGTTGAAGCCTCCTTTACTCTTCCAAGGGCCTTTAAAGCAACTCCTTTCCTGAAAAGGACGGTTTTTCGCTCCGGATTTTTCCTTAAAACCATATCAAAGAGTTCAAGTGCCTCTTCATAGTGCCCCTGCTTGAAGCAGGCTGTGCTAAGATGTGCAAGAGCTTCATCATCTGACGGATTTCTATTAAGTACTTCCCTGAAGCTTGAAGCTGATTCTTCATATTTTCCTAATCGTAGTAAAGCAAGGCTTTTCATGTAAAGAGCGTCAAGGTTTTCAGAATTTATCTCAAGTGCTGCCTCAAAAGCTTTTATAGCTTCCTCAAAATCCCCAAGTTCAAAACAGGAAAATCCCAACTGATAACAGACATCTTGATAGGCAGAGTCAATTTCAAGGACCTTTTTAAAGTCTTTTATTGCCTCTTTATGCTGCTTCAACTTTGAGTGAGATATACCCTTCAAATACCAGGTCTCGCTGGACTCCGGTTTTTTGCCAAGTACTTCATCAAAAGCCTGAAGCGTAGTTTCATATTTACCTAATTCCATTGCAAGTTTTCCTATCCTACTCTGGATTTCCGGATTTTCGGGATTTTTTGCAGCAAGTTTTTCGAAGCATTCCAAAGCATTTTCCTTTCTTCCGAGATTTAGCAGGGCTATTCCCCTGTTGTAAATTGAATCAAGATCATCGGGGTTTGTTTTAAGAACTTCAGTAAAGGCTTTGTTTGCTTTCTCGTATTCTCCCGCAGTCAGTAAAATTGATCCCATATTTCTCCAGGCTTCTTCTAAGTCAGGCATGAGTCTTACAGCTTCTTCGAAAGCTTCAATGGCTTGTTCCATCCTTCCAAGCTTTTCAAGCACAATTCCTTTTTTGTTCCAGCTTTTCTCTAGATATGGATTCAGCTTCAGACTTTTTTCAAAAGCGCTTAGAGCTTCTTCATAGCGCTCCAAAGAATAGAGAGCAACACCCTTACTTATCCAGCAGACTTCGTAATCGGGTTTAAGCTCCGCAGCTTTCTCAAGAGCTTTCAGGGCAGGCTCTAATTTTCCAATGTCAAGGAGGATTAATCCTTGCCGAAGCCAGAGCCTATAGTCTTCGGGTTCTTTTTCGAGGCTCTGTGCAACCGATTCAAGAGCCTCTTCAATACGGCCTAACTCTATCAGCATAGTACCTCTGAGCCTCTGGGCCTTAATAAATCCTGGATTATATTCAAGCATGGAATCGAAGGCTTTAAGGGCTTCTTCAAATCTCCCGGCTCTAGCAAGCAAGCGCCCCTGCTGGTAGTTAGCATCTTCATATTCAGGATCCAGTTCGGCAACTTTAGAAAACGACTGTATAGCTTCTTCAAAGCGTTGCAGTTTCAAGAGAGCAAGAGCTCTGTTGTACCAGATTTCCTTCATCTCCGGATAAATCTTAAGAACTGAATCAAAGGCTTCGAGAGCTTCTTCATAAACCTCAAGTTTCATCAGAGCAAGGCATTTGTAGTTCCAGGCTTCAAAATAAGTTGGATCAAGTCTAATAGCTTCCTCAAAGGCATCTATAGCGTCATTGAGCCTGAGTAAATTGATAAGAACAAGGCCTTTCCTTAGCCAAATTTCTTTATTATTAAGATCCATTTTCAAAATATTAGAAAATGTTTTTTCGGCATCTTCGTAGCGGGACAGTTCGTTTAAAAGGATGCCTCTATGATAAAGAACAGTTTCGCTGGCAGGGAATTTCCTTAAAAATGCGTCAATGCATTCAAGAGCTTCTTTGTTCTTCCCAAGCTTTGTCAGCGAAAAACATTTTTGTTCCAATGCGTCTTTATGCCTAGGATTTTCCATAATTAGAGAATCAAAACACTTCAGCGCTTTTTCGTGCTTTTCAAGCTTTGCAAGAACCAGCCCTTTTGCGTAACAAGCGTCTGGGTTTTTCGGGTTGATTTCAAGTGCGTGCCCAAAACATTTCAAGGCTTCTTCATAATTTCCGGATTTTCCAGCTAGGGTACCTTGAGCATACCAGGCGGTTCCGCATTTGGGCTCAAGTTCAAGTACTTTCTCAAAACAAAGAATTGAATCTTCATTTCTTTCCAATTCGGCAAACGCAAGCCCTTTTTGGTACCAGACTTTTGGATTTTCCGGATTTATTTCAAGTGCTTTATTATAGGCTTCCAAAGAAGCTTCAAACTTTCCGAGGGTGGCCAGAGCAATTCCTTTTTTGTAGAGGGCATCAAAATTTTCTGGCTCAAAGTGCAGGACCTGGTCAAAAGAGTTGAGGGCTTCTTCTGGTTTTTTAATTTTCAGCAGGGCAAGCCCTCTATTGAATAAAGCTCCTGTGTGACTTGGATCTTTGTCCACAATCTTATTAAAAACTTTAATCGATTTTTCGTATCTTTTTTGCCTACTCAGGCCAAGGCCTCTTTGAAAGGCTTCGTCGTGATTAATAATCAACTCCTCCGATCCTTTTTTATATTCCTGCACTTTCCTAGTTACTTGTTCCTGCTAGCTCAAAGGCTGAAACTTAAATATTAGTCTTTTTTATCAGGCTTTAATAATATTTTGCTCCGTTTTCTCCTATTTCAAAGCCTTTGATTCTAACTTGCCACTCAGAATTTTCCAACAAATAAATAATTTATAAGTGTTTACAATTAAATTTAATACCTCTAACCAAGGACTGCGATCATTATCGATCATTATTATCCAAGATTTAATCTCTAAATGTTCTATATAGATGATCCTTAATAATTTAGTGTAAGAGATATTTTTTCATTCTGTTTTTAGAACGTCTTTTGAAGGACTAGCTACTATGAATTTTATAGGTGCTTTGTAATATAAAAGAGACGTTATAGAAATATAAAATAAAGATTTCTAAGCCTTTATTAAACTTGAAAGATATCTGACAATGATTGCTGAAGATACCTATATGTCTCTTTATTGAAACAAACAAGGAAAACTTTCTCAGGCAACTCATTTTCCTGAAGGAATTTATTTATTTCGGAAACTGCAATTTCTGCAGCCCTATCTGAGGGAAAGTTATATGCTCCCGTACTTATAGCTGGAAAAGCAATGGTCTTTATGGCATATTCTCTTGCAAGCTCAAGGCTCTTTCTGTAGCAGGAAGCTAACAGATCATACTCTCCTTTTTGCCCTCCATGCCAAACAGGACCGACAGTATGTATTATCCATTTTGCAGGCAGGAGATATCCTTTTGTAATTTTTGCTTCTCCTGTGGCACAGCCTTTGAAACCCTTACATTCTTTCAGCAGTTCGGGGCCTGCGGCTCTGTGGATAGCGCCATCAACTCCTTCACCACCTAGGAGAGTTGTATTTGCAGCATTTACAACTGCATCCACTTTTAGTTTTACAATATCTCCTTGGATTATACTAATCTTATCCGAAATATGTGCCATAATCCGCTCTTTTGCTTTAATTTCTTATTTTTGTTTGATCTTTTCCCGGAGTAGTATAAAATTTGTGTTGCTTAGTCTTTTCTATTTCTTCTATTTTTTCATTATTTTCTTGCATTACTTTCCGGCTTTATTATCTTGTTTTACATTTTTGTTTATTTTTTTGATCTATTTTTGATTTATCTGCTTGTCTTTCTTGGCCATTTTATCCTTTTACTACTGTTCAGCATACTTTTTTTCCTTTTTATGTTCATATCTTCAGTTTGTGTATTCCCAAACAATCATATAACATAAAACCTAGATTATACTAGTCAATCTAGGCATGGGGATTTAGGTTTTCCGAAGGTGATTATCTGCCTTTGATGGAGACTTGAAAATTCTGATGGAAGACAAGTGCCCTGCTGAAATATCATTGAGAACTAAAAGACTAAAAACTTCTACTGAAACTGAATATGGGGAGATAAGTATGGAGATGACTCTTAAAGAGAGACTTTTGAATGCGCTAGAAGGAAAAAAAGTTGACAAAGTTCCGGTCTGTTCTGTAACCCAGACAGGAATTGTTGAATTAATGGATGAAGTTGGAGCTCCTTGGCCCGAAGCCCACACGAACCCTGAACAAATGGCAAAACTGGCGATTGCAAATTACGAACTTAGTGGGCTTGAAGCTGTAAGAGTTCCTTACTGTCTAACTGTACTTGCCGAAGCTATGGGCTGCGAGGTTAATATGGGAACAAAAAACAGGCAGCCCTCGGTTACTGCACATCCATATCCTAAAGATCTTGAAGGCATGGAAATGCCTGAGAACTTGCTTGATAAGGGCAGAATTCGGGCTGTACTTGATGCAATCAAAATTATAAGGGAAAGAGTAGGACCAGATGTACCTATTATAGGAGGACTGGAAGGACCAGTCACTCTTGCCTCCGATCTGGCGAGTGTAAAATCCTTTATGAAATGGTCTCTTAAAAAACCCGATATGTTACGGCAGGTGATGGATTTTGCAACCGATGCTACAATAGATTATGCAAATTCAATGGTAGTTGCAGGAGCAGATGTGATTTCTGTTGCTGATCCTGTGGCATCCCCTGATTTAATGAGTCCTGAGTCCTTTAAAAATGAACTTCAGTCAAGGTTGCAGAGATTTTCCTCAGAAGTAGATTCAGTTACAGTTCTGCATATCTGTGGAAGTGTGGGTCCTATCCTTGACTATATGGCTGATTGCGGTTTTGAAGGCTTGAGCGTTGAAGAAAAAGTAGGCAGCATAAAAAAGGCTAAGGAAGTGCTTGGGGATAGGGCAAGACTTGTAGGAAATATATCAAGTCCCTTCGTTTTATTGCCCGGCCCTATTGATAAAATCAAAGAGGAATCCAAAAAAGCTATCGCTGAAGGTGTAGATGTCCTGGCTCCGGGCTGTGGAATTGCCCCTATGACTCCACTTTCTCATATTAAGGCTATGGTAGAGGCAAGAAACGAGTACTATGCTTGAAGAAACAAAAAATGGAATTAATTACTTTCATTTTTTCTCTATTTCCTTATCGGGAGGACGAATCCCTTTTCGCTTCGTTCGAAATGGCAAATTTTTCTTTTATGGTCAAGTAAAAAAGCTATATTAAAAAAGCTATATTAACGTCATTAACGCGTATATTTTAAAAGGTTTCAAAAGAGAAAAAGGAAAGAACAGAAAAAGGAAAGAACTTGCCTCGATTAGAGGCCGTAGTTCTCTGGCTTGAAAACTTTTACTTCTTCTTTATACTTTGTAAGGCAGTCACTCATGAACTTCTCTTTGTCGTCAGTAAGGGCCTCAAAAGCTGCCTTTGCGTCTGCAAGGGCTTTAGCCTCGAATCTGGAGAGCTCAAGTTTGCCTTTTGCTCCTTCTTCGACTATCTTGATACATTCAAGAGCGGCGTTCTTGGCGCGGAGATAAATATCATTTCCGTCTTTTGCAATTGCCTGCCCTACTCTGTAAGCGTTCGGGTATGCGAGTACATAGCCCTGTGCGTCTCTGTACATGTCGGAAGCCATGAACAGGTCTCTCAGGACTTTCTCTTTGCCAGATTTGAGGGCGACGTTCATGAGGGCACAGTCGTATGCAAGAGTTTCAGACCAGCACTGGACAGTTGTACCTCCGAATTCACCGTGATATTCAACTGATTCGTTAGACCAGAGGTCACAGCACTGCATGACCAGGTTACCCATCAGGTCAGAGTGAGCACAGGTAGAAGTCTTACCTTCCATGGTCATCGGCATACCGCAAATGGACTTGACGATAACGTTTTCATACCCGCAGTCCTTTCCGGGTCCTACTGCACCGGCTTCGTAAGCAACGAGGGATCTTGCGGCAGAAATCGCTCTTGCAATGATTGCTATGGTGTGAGCAAGGTTCTTGTCCAATAAACCGCCTGCAATGAACATTGCAGTGTTTGCTTGGGCACAGTCTGTGTCACCGGATGCTGTTACATTATTCTTTTTTGCAATTGATGCAATATCTTGCCAGATCATTTCCATATCTATACTGCCGAGGACACCTATACCGTAAAGTATTCCGGCCATATCGTTCCTGAGAATCGAATAGTCAAAGACTTCTTTTCCACCCATTGACTCAACTGCAAGCATGTCAGCACCATTCTGGGCACACTGCTCGAAGGCTTCCAAAAAGGTGTTGTACTTGGCTCCTCCTCTGAGCTCGAAGAATTCCCTGCTCTCACGGATGTCACCAATGGTGTGGCGGAGTGCACACTTTATACCGTGTTCATCATGATACTCTTCCATGATAGTCTTCTGGGCATGCGCAACGGCTGCTCCCCAATCCGGGTGATTGGACATCTGCTGAACGTGTTCAGTTTCAAGCACAACAGCCGGAGCTCCGATTTGAACCATCCTTGCCATAATGTCGGTAGTGATCCTTTCATATTCTTTTACGAGTTTTTCCTTGGACGCTCCGGCTTCAGGTCTTGGGGCGTAGTTTACTTCGGGAGTTGTGTAACCGGCACCGATTTCAAGTCCCAGTCCGGTTTTAACTGGCGTGATAGATCTTCCGAAAACCATGTCATCCGCGCTTGCATAAGCCATTTTAGTAAATCTTTTTATTGCCATTACTCCACCTCCTCAGTGTTTATGGAATTTCTCCCTTATTTTTACGATGTTGTCCCCATGTTCCTTGATGAAATCGGCTATCTTAGGAGCATCGGCTGCTTCTTCACCATATATCCCCAATTCATACTGGGATACGAAGTCCTGGTTCACAGCACCACCTCCGCATGCAAAGGGAATTCTGTAGCCTTTCTCCAGAAGCCTGTCGTTAACTTCCTTGAATGCATACATGGTTGTGGTCATCAGGGCCGTACCTGTGAGCATGAGTGGATTTTCTTTCTCCACAGCCGCTATTACTTCATCTACAGGGACATCTCTTCCAAGGTCCACTACCTCATATCCGTTAGCTCTCAGGAGAGCAACAACAATGTTCTTTCCGATGTCGTGAACGTCACCTTCTGCGACGTGAGTGACGATTTTTCCTTTAACCACAGGGGCTTTTCCTGCTTTCTTCTTAACGTACTCGATGCCTTCCAGCATGGCATCAGCAGACATCATAACGTTTGGCAGGAAAATAACCCCTTCGTCATAAAGCCTAGTGACCACTCCCATTCCAACCATCAGTGCGTCATCGATAAGGGAGATCGGTTCCTTCCCAGAGCTAATAGCCTTTTCCAGCCCTTCAACGACGTCGTCCTCTTCGCCTTCAAAGATGGCTTTTGCAATCGGATAAATCATTGAATCCTTAGGGTAAAGTTCTTCTGCAGCATCTTCCGGTGTCATTGCCTTTTCTTTTTTTACATTGTAACGAACCAGAATACCACTGGGATCTATATCTATCAATGTATAACCTCCATTTTGGCGTTTGGGGAGTAAATAATCCCGAATGATTTATACAGGAACCAAAAAGGGTTAAACGCTAAAATTAATCCTGAACTAGATCTTTATCAACTTTAGGAATTGAATTTTCTCGATTTCTTTACAGAGACTACTAAGCGAGATCTAAACAGGTATAAACTCCCAAATTCTTCCCAATTTCTTAAAGGGACTTCTAACTCCCCTTATTTTAATTGAAATCCAATATATATAAAATTCACTGAGCAAATTTAATGTTCTCAATACTGAATTGTAATTGAACTGTAAGCTATAATTAACTGTAAGCTATAATTTTCACTATTATGAGGCTTTATCATTCTTAACGTCTAGTTCTCAAGGGTTCTCTGCTAATTCAGGCATAATAAAAGTATAAAAATTATCAATGTCAAAAGAATTTTTAGGAAAATGTATAATTCCTAAGTTTTTGGCGGAGCTAGGCAGTTACTAGAGAATACTTTAGAATAATATCTTCCAATAGTTGAACTAAATCATATATTTTAATGAAATTATGTTAACTATCTGATTTCGTCTTAACCTGATTTATTGTGAATTGTTTTTTCCAAAAGGTATATAACTCAGTAATGCATCTAAAAAAATCCTCTGATCTGAGAAGATCGGTGATGATTATCAGTGATGATTAAATCTATAGATTTAGCAAAAATTTCCTTTTGCAATGAGATCTATAACTAAAAGCAATCTAAAGAAAAGCTTTATATATGAGAAATTCCCTGTATGAATCCCTCACAAAAAGCAAAATTGTGAGCATTCGACTCTCTTTCAATCATAAAATGATCAAAGGACAATATCTATATAGATTCAAAACAAAGGTCGTTTTTGTTTTGAATTTCTATTCAAAAAATTGCCCGATGAAAATGTTTATATACTAGAACTGCCTTGTAAGTATCCCTCTCACAAAGCGATTGTGATGAGGTGCATAATACAAAGCTTTATATACAAGAAATGTCTTGTA